>Ga0315295_10004133_pt1 | contig 12352 bp, 11 predicted proteins | sample YL17G14_0_MG_FD_204453 | JGI IMG/M metagenome (GOLD analysis project Ga0315295, IMG submission 204453) | Sediment microbial communities from Yellowstone Lake, YNP, Wyoming, USA - YL17G14_0 | ecosystem: Environmental > Aquatic > Freshwater > Lake > Sediment | place: USA: Wyoming | collected... | reverse complement strand
AGCCCCGACGCCAACTCTTGTTTCCCCAAAGCCGCGAGAACCGCCGGAATTACCTATGATGCCCTCATCAGCCGGGTATTGGAAATTGCTTGCCAGAGGGTAGGGTTGAAGCCGTGAAAAGAACATCCGTTCTCATCCTCTACAGCCTTCCAGCGCCTTTCTTTCCCACCGGGACCCCGGACATCATCGGCCAAGAGTCGGTCTTATCCCGCATCCACGCTGTGCAAGAGGCTCTTCGTTCTCTGGGTTATCCTGTGCAAACCCTCGAAGCCAGGGGAGAACTTTCTTTGCTCCTGAGAAAAATACGGTCCGCCAAAGCGGATGTAGTCTTCAATCTCTGCGAAGAATTTCTCGGGCGAACTCGACTCGAGATGAACATCGCTGCCCTCCTCGAACTTTTGGACATCCCCTTCACAGGTTCATCCGCGCTGGTCCTGGGACTATCCCAGGATAAGGGAAAGACAAAATCCATTCTCGCCCAACATGGCATTCCGACCCCCGCCTACCGGGTGTGGCAGCCCGGGCTGGATGGACTCCTCCATGGCCTGCAATTTCCCTTGATAATCAAACCTCTACGGGAGGACGCCAGTCTGGGCATCGACAACGATGCTTTTATTTGCGATGAGAAGGCCCTCAGGCAGCAGGTTCAAAAAATTTTTCAAGGATATGGGCAACCCGCCTTGGTCGAGGAATACATTGAGGGCCGCGAGCTTAACGTATCCATCCTCGGAAATGAAGACCCGCAAGTCTTACCCATTTCCGAGATTGACTTTTCCGGTATGCCTTCGGGACTGCCCAAGATTTGCGGCTATGCCGCCAAATGGGTGGAGAGCAGTCAGGAATTTAGCTTCACCGTTCCTCGCTGTCCTGCGCCGCTTTCCCGGAAGATCGAAAAAAAAGTTAAGGGACTATCCCTGCTCTCATACCGGGTCATGGAATGCCGCGATTATGCCCGGGTGGACATTCGCCTCAGCCCCCAAGGGATCCCCTATGTTCTGGAGATCAATGCCAACCCCGATATTTCCCCGGATGCCGGGATGACCCGCTCCGCCAAAATAGCGGGATTTACTTATCCTGACTTTATCGGCTATATCGTCGAGCTGGGAAGGGCTCGAAGCGACTCTCCCCGCTCCCACGGCCGACACGCCAGGGTCCCCCCGCGAAGGAAATCCCGTGTCTGAAAAAATGAATCCAGACCGGATAACCCTCGGAGAAGTAGATTTGAACTGGAATGATGAGGACGTCCTTCCTGCTGAACTCTCCCGGGACACAGAATTTGTCTTTCAGCGCATGACTGATGAAACGCTCCGAGCCGCCCAGACCGGAAACGGCCTCCGCGTTTTGGATGTAGGTTGCGGTCGGGCGATCGATGCCGCCTCCATGGCTAAGAACGGGGGCATTCTTTTTGGTTGCGAACCTTCACGGGTTATGCTCCGTAAGGCCCAGGAGTGGGTAAGGGGGGGAGGGGGAAGAGTCAGACTCGTGAGCAGCTTGGCGGAGGAGCTCCCTTTCATGAACAATACTTTTACCCGCGTGGTCTGCAAGGGAGCCATTGATCATTTCCAAGACCCGCAACGGGCGGTCTCTGAAATGTGCCGGGTTACCTCCGCGGAGGGAAAGGTAGTTATTTCCGTGGCCAACTTCGAGAGCCTGAGTTGCGTTCTGGCCAGGAACTTAAACCTTCTCTCCCAGCGCATTTTCGGGAGCGAAATCCCCCGTCCCCGCATCTGGGAGGTACCTGCGGACCATACTTTCAAATTCGATTATCCATCGATCACTGCGCTGGCCAGGCGGCATTTACAGGTGGATTTAATCCAGGGAGTTTCTCTTCTCTGGGGTTTTCCTAGATGGCCAAATGCCTTGAAAATTATCCCCCGTTCCTGGGGCTTGATCCTGCTTCGATTTTTAGATAAAATCGCTTCCTGGCATCCCGCCTGGAGCGACGTGCTCATCATTTCCGGAAGGCCCCTAAAAGACCTTCCGGAAAGGGAGAGGAGTGAAAAAGATGGTTGATACTTCTCGCGTTTGGGGCGCTTTACTCTGCGTAGCGATCATCGTTGTGGCCGTCTTTTTCGGGTGGGGGATTTCCCTCCAGAGTTACTGGGCTGTGGCGATCCCAGTGATCATCGGTTTCCTGGGAATCCTGGCCCTCGGATTTTGGATTGGCTGGACTATTTTGACCATCAAGACCACCCCGCCGACTACGGAAACCGCCCCCGAAATCCCGGCTCAAAAGAAGGAAAATCCAAGCTCTGAGGGCAAATAACCGTCGGTGCAACTGGCACCTTAAAGCCGAAAGATGAAGATCTGCCTCCTCTGCTACAGAGGGAACCCCTATTGCGGCGGACAGGGCGTATATCTCTATTTCCTTTCCCGCGAACTGGCCAAAATGGGGCATTCCCCGACCATCCTGGTGGGCTTCCCAGAACCCTGGCCCATGCCCTGGGCAAAAACCATTCTCGTGGAAAACCTGAACCTCTGGGGGGTGCGCCGAAATTTTATTTCCCCATCCGCTCCCTGGCAAATCCTGCGGCCTCTGAATTTTTTTGAATTTGCCGCGACCCGCTTTGGATTCTTCCCCGAGATGCTCATCTTTAGCCTCCGAGCACTCCAGATCCTCAAGAAAATCCCTCCCGGGAGCTCCTTCGACATTCTCCACGACGTACAATCCCTCGGGTACGGGATGTTGCTGATGAGAGGTTTCCGGCGGCCCCTGGTCACCACGGTCCATCACCCACTGACCATTGACTTTCAAGCCAGCGCGGAGCGCGCCCGGAATTTCAAGCAGAGATATTACACCGTGGCCTTCTTTCCGCTCGGCATGCAAAGAAGGGTCATTCAGCGCTGTGATCGGGTCCTGACTTCTTCCCATGAGACAGCCCTGGAGATCCAACGCGCCTTCGGTGTCCCGGCAGAGAGAATCCGCATGGTCTACAACGGGCTGGACGCTGACTTCTTCCGGCCCGTTAACGGAGAACCCAAAAGACCGTACAGCCTGCTTTTTGTGGGGAATACGGATGACCCGAAAAAAGGGATTTTGTACCTCCTTCAAGCCCTCCGGCTTCTCCCCGAAAAGGTTACTCTAACCATCGTTGATCAAGGGGCGCCCCATAAAACCTACGCCCCGAGGCTGGCCCAAAAACTTGGGGTGGTCTCCCGGATTACTTTTACCGGCAAGGTTTCAGCTGAAGCTCTCCGTCAACTGTACATTTCTTCGCAGGCCGTCGTCCTTCCCTCTCTCTATGAAGGGTTCGGGCTTCCGGCGGCCGAATCCATGGCCTGCGGAACCCCGGTCATTGCTACCCGCGCCGGGGCCTTGCCGGAGGTGGTGGGGGAAGATGGGGCCGGCATATTGGTTCCAACCCGAGACCCCCGGGCTTTAGCCGATGCCATTCAGCAGGTTCTCCGCGATGGTAGAGAGATTGCAAAAATGGGGGCTGTGGGGCGGCAGCGAGTGGAGAAGCTTTTTACATGGAAAAGAGTAGCCGAACGTACCGTGGAGGTTTATAAAGAGCTATTATGAAAATCAGAACGCCTAGCGCAAAGACCCGAGAGGGCCAAAGTTTATAATTTATAGTTTTTATTTTGGGGGTTGTAGCTCTCAGGGAGATTGCTTTGAAGATCGGACTTTTGAGTTATCGGGGAAATCCCTACTGCGGAGGACAGGGAATCTACCTGACTTATTTAGCCAACGAACTCATAAAGCTTGGCCATGAGGTACATGTTATCGTCGGCCCCCCTTGGCCTTTGTTCTTAAGGGGGGCTACCGTCCACCAAGTGGAAAATTTCAACTTTTTCGGTAAGAAAAGAGATTTCCTTCCCCCCGGGAATCCCTTCAAGATTTTCTCTCCCCTTCATTTCTACGAATTCGGCGCCTCTCGCTTGGGCGTCTTCCCCGAGATTAAAGCCTTCAGCTTTCGGGCCTTTCTCAAGCTCCTGAATTTAGCCCGGACCCACCGCTTTGACATCCTCCATGACAACCAATGTCTGGGTTACGGAATGCTCCTGTGGAAATTGCTGGGGGTTCCCGTCGTCTCTACCCTCCACCACCCCCTCTCCATCGACCGGGCCACCTGGTTTGAACAGCCCTCAACCCTGAAGCAGAAGGTGAAGCGGGTTCTTTACTACCCCTTGCTCATGCAAAAGATCGTCAGCAATCGCTTAGACCGGATCATTACCGTCTCCCATGATTCCGCTCGGGAGATCCACCAGGCTTTTGGCATTCCGCCGGAAAAGATCCGCGTGGTTTATAATGGCCTGGACAGTCGGGAATTTGCCCCCATCCCCGGTTTGGCCAAAAAACCCAACAGCCTAATCTTCGTGGGAAACTCCGAGGATCGGAAAAAGGGGTTGCTCTACCTTCTGCAAGCTCTGGCCTACCTTCCCGAAAACGTCTCCCTAACCGTCGTGGACGGTGGCGCTCCCCAACGTTCCTTTGCTCCTATGCTCGCGGAGAAGTACCAGGTTGGCCGTCGAGTCTTTTTCACCGGGAAAATTGGTCCCGGGGAGCTGGTGCGCCTTTATGGCAGTGCCGAGATTGCGGTGGTTCCATCGCTCTACGAGGGGTTTGGGTTCCCGGCGGCGGAGGCCATGTCCTGCGAACTCCCGGTCGTTTCCAGTACCGCCGGGGCCCTTCCAGAGGTGGTGGGAAACGATGGAGCCGGAATCCTTGTCCCCGCAAGGGATGGGCCCGCTTTGGCGAAAGCCATCCGCCGCCTTTTGGAAGATCCAGAGCTGCGCCGGCAAATGGGCCAGGCCGGGCGCCGTCGGGTCGTCAACCTTTTCACCTGGGAGAACGCAGCCCGCCAGATGGTGGAAGTCTACCGGGAGGCCATCGATGCTCACGGTTAATTTCCACACGCTGCCTCTGAGCAAAGGGGACTTTATTCTGGATGCTGGCTGCGGGGAAGGGCGGCACGTTTTCGAGTGCTTTCGGCATGCCTGTTCTGTCCTGGGGATGGACCTCAGCCGGCAGAGCCTTCTAAAGGCCCGGTATGTTCTGGGACAAATGAAAAAGCGCCGGGAAGCGAATGGGCGGGTACTTCTCCTCCGGGGGGATGCTCTGCGCTTCCCCTTCCAGGACGGCACCTTCGACAAGATCATCTGCGCTGAAGTCATGGAGCACGTCGATGATGACCGGCTGGGAATGGCTGAGTTAGGCCGAATCCTCAAGCCCGGAGGAAAGATCGCTGTTACCGTGCCCACCCTTTTCACAGAGCATATTTACGATAAACTTTCCAAAGAATACTTCCGCACCCCGGGCGGACACGTGCGCAAGGTGGTGCCCCAGGCATTGGCTCGCTCCATGGAGGTGAATGGCCTGCGCGTTTATGCTGTAGGGTTCGCCCATGCCTTTCACTCTCCCTACTGGATGCTCCGCTGCATCTTCGGGCTCCATGACGAAAAAGCCGTCATTCCCTTTCTTTATCGCAAATTCCTGCACCTCTCCCTCTTTTCCAGGCCCCTGCGATTCTTGGAAAAAGTCTGCAATTTCTTCTTTCCCAAATCCATTATTCTCTACGCTCAAAAGGTCAGAAAGGCTTAGATGTTTCCCCGCGGAGAAAATAGAAATCGCCTCTCTTCGCTGGCAATGACGGGGTGGGCATTCCTCACGCGAATTTCATTTCCCATTTTAACCCTTGCTTTTTGACTGAAAGAATTCCTCAGCGCTCTCTGCGGCCAATGGGCTTTATGAAGCCAACCAGGGACAGATGGCCTTGATTTCTGGAAGGTGTTTGAGGGGAGAAAAAGTTTTTTCTTTCGAGGCCATGTCCAGTTTGCTGGGTGTCCCAATTTCTTCCCCGCCCCCGGCTGTGGGGGTCACTGTGGAGATTTGGAGGCGGTCGGAAAAGGACAATCCCCTTTCCATCCGGACCAGTCCTTCTTCCGCTAAGTCCTCAAGGAAAGCGTGAAAAACCTCTTTGGCCATCGCATCCAACCCTTTTACCTTTCCGGTGCTCCGGAGGGCGCTGTGTTTGTGGTCCATCTCTCCCATGAAGACTTGGATTACATGGTTCAGGTCGTTGCCGTTGGAGCGAAGATTCACTTTGTTCAGGGCCAGTGAGGTTAAGATCTTCATCTCAATTCCGAAGTTTTGTTTGAAGGGAACGGAGAGCCAAAAATTCAACGTCCCGGCAATCTCCCCGGAAAGAAGGTAAAGTAATTTCTTCAGGGGATTGATAGCCGGATGGTCGAAGACCGAAATGAAGGGCGTGATAAAGGCGTTGAGCCTTCCACCGAAAGGCCGGTGGTAGACGAGTTTGGCGACTTCGATCTCTTCAAACCAGAGAACAGCTCCCACGGGGTCAATGACCCAACGGGGGCTGAAGTAACCTTCTCGGATGTCCGCATCGATGAACTCGATGATGGCTCTGGGGTTATTCAGTCCCTTTACAGTACAAAGGTGGTAAAGGAGTCCTCGCATGGACAGGCCCTTGCCCGCATCTCCCCGGGAGGCGTCGTTCATCCCATTCCACTGGGCATAAAAAACCTGGGTCCCATATTTTTTGGCCATCAGCGGAACATCATCGTGTTCGCTCCCCCCGAAAGCGATCCAGGTTTCGTCGATGATTCGCCCCATTAACGGCTGCAGGATCTGAATCTCGCGCTCCAGGGTCAACAGCTCCTCATCCCCGCGCGTGGGAAATACAACGATCACGGGAATATTCTCTGTCGTCTTAATCTCCTCCACCCGCTCCCGGTCCATAGAATGCATCATTAAAAGCGCTAGGGGTGGCAGGATTTCTTTTCTTCCGATCCTTTCTGGATCAATCGCCTCCATGATCTCAACCATCGGCATGGCGAAGCTGGGCCCCCCTTTTCCTAGAAGCGTTCAGCAATCAGCTTTCCAGAGTCAGCGATTTCGAAAAAATCAGCGTTTGGCGGATCGCCAATAGAATTCTTTTCAGCTCTCCCAGATTTCGCGCAATTTATCCCGGCTGTAAAGAAGATACTTCCGGTCCGGGGAAAAGATCTCCAAGGTGATCGTGCCATCATACCCAAAACCCTTCAACAACCGGATGATTTTTTTCCAGTCGATGCTCCCTACCCCCAAAGGAAGGTGTAAGTCTTCTTTTTTTCCGAAGTTATCGGAAAGATGGACATGGGCTAGACGGTCATGGAAGGCCTGCAAAAATTCTTCAGTCCGGTTCCGCTCCGCATTCAGGTTGGCGTGGCCGACATCCAGATGAAAGCCCAATTGGGGTATTTGGGAAAGGGCGTGGCGGATTTGGTCCACGGTGTTAAAGGTACGATCCATGTTCTCGATCAGGACTTGGATGCCCAATGGCTTGGCCAACCCGTTGATCTGCCCGAAAGACTGAACATTCTTCTGGAGGACACCCTTCGGACCCAGAGAAAAGGCAATGGATCGATCAGGGTGAACGGTCATTTTCGAGACTTTCAGCTCGGCAAAAACCTCAAGTGCCCAGCGTATCTCTTCCACGGCGGCTCGGCGTAGGCTTTCGAAAGGGGAAGCCAAAGGGAGGTAGTAAGCAGTATGACCAACGATTCCTAAATTCGAGCCTTCCAGGGCCTTTCGGGTTTCTGGTAAATCGATCTGCCCCCGGTAAGCTGCAATGGGTTCCAAAGTTAAATCTAAGAAATCGAAGCTATTCTTTATGGCCCAGGTGATTTCGGCTAAGAGGTCTACCCGGGGGTTGTTCATCATCCCTACCTTCACAAAGCCCTTCCTCGACCAACGCTCGTGCTAAGTTGCAAAAATTGGAGTAATAAAATGAGTTCAGAGCTACGGAGGCCTATGCGCTTCACTTGGCATCCTAAGGCGCCGGTTCTTCCATGCCTAGGGCCACAAAATACACCCGGCCCCCGCTTGCGGACCCCAATCCGCATCTATGGGCAGACTATTTCGCGGTCGATGCTGCCGGCGCTCATCGCCCTGGACAGTCTTAAAAAAATGATCGATCATCCACACTTTTTATGGCGCCAATTTCTGCCAAGGAGTAGTCGTTACCATTTGGGCCCGAATTCGACAACCCCCAAAAACAAAAAGCTTCCCCTTGGCAAACGCTTAATTTGGTGCCGTGATATATAAAGGACCTTTCAAAAGGCAAAAAAAGGGTATCCGAAAAGGATTAGAATAGTCAATCAAAAACTGCAGAACACCCCTTTACCCATATGCCGGTCAACCATGGTTTCAATTCGAGGTTGACAGAATGATTAAAAAAAATCATGATAAATGAAAATATTTTCATTATTTGCCAAAAGATCAATCATTCATCGGTTACGGACATAACGCCATGGCTGAAGTTTTAACGAACTGATTCCCGGCGAGTAATCACGATTAAGGATTGCCTTACATGGAGACGAAAACTTTAAAAATTTCACCGAAAAAAGAAATCTTTTCTCTCTGCATTGCAATCATCCTGGTCTTTTTCTTGCTCCCGCCTTCTTTTGGGCAGCCTCACCCCAAGCTTAAAGTCATGGCCAGCCTCTTCCCCCTGCAAGAATTCGCCAGTGCTGTCGGGGGAGATCGGGTCCAAGCCACTTTGCTTCTCCCCCCCGGCGCTGAGGCGCACACCTGGGAGCCCAGGCCCAGTGATGTGGCGAAAATTGCCCAGGCGGATATTTTCATTTATATCGGCCCTTCCATGGAACCCTGGGTGGATAAGGTTTTGCAGGCGGCGAAGGGAAAGCGGTTGTTGGTCGTGGAGGTCAGTCGGGGAATCCCCCTCTTGAAAGCAGAACAAGGGGAAGAAGGAAGGATAAGGTCTGGCCGCGGTCGTTCCTTCCCGGAGAAAATAGATCCCCATATCTGGTTAGACTTCTCCCTGGATCTGCGGATTTTGGATGCCCTTGCCAATTCCTTTTCAGAAAAGGATCCCGCCCAAGCCTCTCTCTATAAAAATAACGCCGGAATTTATGGAGCCAAGCTTAAAGATCTGGATAAAAAATACCGTGAATCATTGGCTAATTGCCGTTTTCGCCAGATCTTGCTGAGCGGACATGCGGCTTTTGCTTATTTGGCCAAAAGGTATGACTTGCAACAAATTCCCCTTTCCGGAATCAGCCCCGATGCCGAACCGACCCCCAAAAAAATGGCGGAGGTGATCGAGGCCACCCGAAAGAGCGGAATTCATTTCATTTACGCCGAAGAATTGGTAAATCCGAAACTAACCCAGGCGCTGGCCAAAGAAGCGGGGGTTGGCATTTTGACTCTTAACCCGGGACATAACCTGACTCCGGAGCAGGTGAGGCAAAAGATGACTTTCTTGGGGCTCATGGAGAAAAACCTTCAGAATTTGAAGCAAGGGTTGGAGTGTGGAAAGCAATAGGTTTGGGGAAGGAGCTTCCCGAGAAAGAGGTGGGGAAGAAGGGCAGGATGCCTGATTCATCGCCAGGATCTGGTAGGGGTGTAAATCCTGAGCCATCGACTGTCTCTCTGGCGGAGGTGCAGCGGAGCGTTCCAATTCCGGAGAAGGTGGGTTTTGTCCGACGTCTTTTCGCCTATGCCGGGCCGGCCTATCTTGTGAGTGTAGGCTACATGGACCCGGGTAATTGGGCTACCGATCTAGAAGGCGGCGCCCGCTTTGGTTATCAGCTCCTCTGGGTTCTGCTGATGTCCAACCTCATGGCCCTGCTCCTTCAGACCCTCGCCGCCCGCCTGGGAATTGTAGCGGGGCAAGACCTGGCGCAGGCCTGTCGGGACAGCTACCCAAGACCCGTCGCCTACGCCCTCTGGATATTGTGCGAAGTGGCCATTGCCGCCTGCGACCTGGCGGAAGTACTCGGTACGGCCATCGGTCTCAACTTACTCTTCAAAGTTCCATTGTTGTACGGCGTGATCCTAACCGGCTTTGACACGCTACTCTTTCTTTGGATCCAGCACTTCGGAATCAGAAAGATGGAAATTTTCATCTTGATTTTTGTCTTGACCATTGGAATCTGCTTTTTTATCGAAGCCTTCCTGGCCAAACCCCTCTTTGGGGAGGTGATCAGGGGATTCGTCCCTCATCTGACACCGGCGAGTCTTTACGTGGCCGTTGGAATTCTTGGGGCCACTGTGATGCCCCACAATCTCTACCTGCATTCCGCCCTTGTCCAAACCCGGGATGTGGAACAGACCGACGAAGGGAAACGACAGGCCTGCGGGTACAACCTTATCGATACCGTTTTTGCTCTCAATGCGGCTTTTTTCGTTAACGCCGCCATCCTGATTGTTTCGGCCGCAGTTTTTTTTAAGCATCAAATCGTGGTGACCGAAATTCAGCAAGCCCATGGGCTCCTCACTCCCCTCCTGGGGACTGCCCTTGCTGGCACCTTATTTGGCATCGCTCTAATCTCCGCTGGCCAGAGTTCGACCCTGACGGGCACGCTTGCGGGCCAGATCGTCATGGAAGGGTTTCTCAAGCTCAAAATGCGTCCCGTTCTCCGTAGACTCCTCACTCGTTTCCTGGCCATCCTTCCTGCGGTCATCGTCATCGGTGTCTGGGGGGAACAGAAATCCTATGACCTTCTCATTCTGAGTCAGGTTATCCTAAGCCTGCAACTGCCCTTTGCCGTGATTCCCTTGATCCGATTTACCAGCGATCGGGAGAAGATGGGGGGGTTTGCCAATGGGTCGGGCATGAAAGCGATGGCCTGGGCAAGCGCGGTCATCATCGTGGGGCTGAATGGAAGGCTGGTGGTGAATGCGCTGGCGGATTGGATCGGCGGGGCCGGGACGAAAGCCATCTGGCTTTGGCTTACGGTGGTTCCCACCGCGGTCGGCTGTGGGCTATTCTTGATGTACATCTCTCTCCCAAAATCCTGGAGGCGGAAAGAAAGGATTTCTCCCGCAGTGCCCGCCTTCGAACTGGTTCCTCCGAAATACTCCCGGATCGGCGTGGCCATTGATTATGGGGAGAAGGATGTGAAGGCCCTCTCCCATGCTCAAACGTTGGCCAAGCAGCATGGAGCAATCATCTATCTTTTCCACGTGGTGGAAGGAGTGAGCGGTCAACTTTTCGGGGAGAAGGCCTACGACGATGAAGCCCGTCAAGACCGGGAGCGGCTGGAAGCGATTGCCCAGCAGTTTCGGAATTTGGGCATCGAAGCCCAACCGGTTCTTGGGTTCGGGCATGTTCCCCGTGAGCTCGTACGCCTGGCAAAAGAAAGCCAGGTTGACCTGCTCGTTATGGGGGGGCATGGGCACAGAGGACTAAAAGACATCTTGTTCGGGGCCACCATCTCCAAGGTGCGCCACGCTTTAAAGATTCCAGTATTCGTCGTACAATAAAAACTTCCAGATTCGGGCGAAACGAATCCACCGGTTATCCGGACGTAGGTTTTTCCTTTTGAAAAATGGAGGAGCAGGATGGAAGAACACATCCAACAAGCCCTAAAACTGATCGACGGCCAAGAATACGGGAAAAGCATTCAGGGTCGGTGTGAAGTCAGCGCCTCGGGGAGGTCTGACGCTGAACTTCTGGACGTCTACTCCAGGGCCGTCATAGCCGTGGTGGAGGCCGTTGGGCCGGCTGTGGTTGGGGTTTCAGTTGGCAAACAGATGCCGGGAAGCAGCTTCGAGCAAGCTGGCGCTGGCTCCGGGATTATCTTCGCCCCAGACGGGTACATTCTCACAAACAGCCACGTGGTGCAAAACGCAAGACAGCTAACGGCAACGATTACCGGTGGAACTTCCTTCGCCGCGACGATCATTGGTACAGATCCCGCCACCGACCTGGCGGTGATCCGCGCCGACGCGTCAAGCATGGCTTTTGCAACGCTCGGGGACTCGGCTTCCCTGCGCGTCGGACAGCTGATTATCGCGATTGGGAATCCTTTTGGTTTCCAGTCTTCTGTCTCGACTGGCGTGGTCAGCGCCCTCGGCCGAGCCTTGCGTAGCCAGGAGGGGCGACTCATCGAGAACGTCATTCAACATACCGCGCCCCTGAATCCGGGGAATTCCGGTGGGCCGCTGGTTGATTCCCGGGGACATGTAGTTGGGATCAATACGGCGATCATTCCCCTGGCTCAGGGGATTGGCTTTTCCATCCCATCCAACACGGCGAAGTGGGTCGTATCCCAACTGCTCACCCACGGCCGGGTGCGACGCGGTTATTTGGGCATCGCCGGGCAACAGCGCCCCCTCAACCGCCGCCTGGTCCGATTCTATAATTTGACTCGGGATTACGCTGTTGAGGTCTTATCGGTTCATTCAACTGGCCCGGCGGGGCAGGCAGGCCTGCAGGAGGGGGATCTGATTGTGGCGATTAACGAGCAGGACGCAGAGAGCGTGGATGACCTGCACCGATTCCTTGCTGAATGGCCGATCGGGCAACCGATGACGCTCACCGTCATCCGGGGGACAGAACGGGTTGACCTGAAGGTGGTACCGGCGGAAGCCGGACCC
>Ga0315295_10004132_pt1 | contig 12357 bp, 10 predicted proteins | sample YL17G14_0_MG_FD_204453 | JGI IMG/M metagenome (GOLD analysis project Ga0315295, IMG submission 204453) | Sediment microbial communities from Yellowstone Lake, YNP, Wyoming, USA - YL17G14_0 | ecosystem: Environmental > Aquatic > Freshwater > Lake > Sediment | place: USA: Wyoming | collected... | reverse complement strand
GAGAGAGGAGAAAGAAGAGCACGAAGGCGTGAGAAGCTATGCGAGCTACTACTCAGGATTTCACAGGACACTTCCCTTACCATCCAGTGTCGAGGCAGACAAGGTGAAGGCTACATACCACAATGGGGTGCTTGAGATTACTTTGCCCAAGAGCAAAGCCTCCGCAGGACGAAACATAAAAGTAGAGTAAATTTTCTTTTTCTCTCTTCTTTATTCTTTATCTCGATTCGGGATTAATAGTAATGATGAGGTGTCTGAATGGAAAAAAAATTGGAATATGTATTCACGGTTGCAGATGCTGAAAAGATTGATGTGGGGCGTCATGTGGTCCGCCTCTCTTCAGGATTCATGAAAAAGATGAGCCTTGAGGCGGGAGACATAGTGGAGATTCACGGGGCACGCACTGTCCCCGCCTTGCTCTGGAGGGGAAGAGCAGAGGATGAAGGAAAAGATATTGTGCGCATGGACCCTCTTCTTCGTAAAAGCGCAGGCGTCTCTCTGGGAGACAGGGTCAAGATTGAGAAGGCAGACCCCATGGCAGCAGAATCAGTGACTCTCGCCCCCGCAGAGGATAAGTACAAATTCACGGGAGATCTTTCCACTTATTTCAAGACTAAGCTCTTCGGGAAGCCTGTGGCAAAAAACAATGTCGTTTTGCTCGAAATCTTCGATAATGTCATACCCTTCATAGTCACAAAGACGAGCCCCCAAGGTTCCGTCGTGGTGGGAGAAGAGACAGAGGTCCATGTGTCGGAGAAGTCCGCCCGCATCGGAGAGCTTGCCAAGGTTTCAGGCGTCACCTATGAGGATATCGGTGGACTGAAGGAAGAGATAATAAAGATACGCGAAATGGTGGAACTCCCCATGAAACATCCGGAGGTCTTCGAGAAGTTGGGCATAAAACCCCCCAAGGGCGTCCTCCTCTATGGTCCCCCGGGATGCGGAAAGACGCTCCTCGCAAAAGCGCTCGCCAATGAGATACGTGCTTCTTTTTCAGTAATAAACGGCCCCGAGATAATGAGCAAATACTATGGGCAGTCTGAGGAGAATCTGCGAAACGTATTCGAGGAGGCAGAGAAGAATAAACCCTCCATAATATTCATCGATGAAGTCGATGCCATTGCCCCGAAACGCGAAAATGTGACGGGCGAGGTTGAACGGAGAGTCGTCTCTCAATTGCTGACGCTCATGGATGGGTTGAAGGCGCGCGGGACAGTCGTCATCGCCGCGACAAACATACCCAATGCCATTGATCCGGCTCTAAGGCGCCCCGGACGATTCGACCGCGAAATAGAGATTGGCGTGCCTGACATGGAAGGGAGAAAGGAAATTCTTATTATACATACCCGCGGCATGCCTCTGGACAAGGATGTTGACCTCCCCACCATCGCGGCAAAAACGCACGGCTACTCGGGCGCAGACCTGGAGATGCTCACAAAAGAAGCCGCCATGAAGGTACTGCGAAGGGAGATTCCCGAACTGAAGGAAACCGAGATAAAAGCAGAGACACTCGAGAAGCTCATCGTGAGGTCATCTGACTTCGAGGATGCCTTGCGTGAAGTCGAACCCTCGGGCATGAGGGAAGCTCTGATAGAAATTCCCAATGTGAGATGGTCGGAGATTGGAGGTATGGGGGAGGCGAAGCGCGAACTTGCGGAAGCGGTGGAGTGGCCTCTCAGAAATCCAGACGCATTCAGCCGCATGGGCATCGAACCACCCAAAGGCATTCTCCTTTACGGTCCGCCAGGATGCGGGAAGACGCTGCTTGCGAAAGCAGTCGCGACTGAGAGTGAAGCCAACTTCATTGCAGTGCGCGGCCCAGAGCTTCTGTCAAAGTGGGTGGGCGAATCTGAAGAAGGCATACGAAAGGTATTCCGAAGGGCGAGGCTCGTTGCACCATGCATCATTTTCTTCGATGAGATGGACGCAATTGCAGGCTCTCGCGGGGAGGAGGTGGGCACAAAGGTCACAGAGAGAATGCTCAACCAGCTCCTGGTCGAAATGGACGGTATTGAGAAACTATCAGAAGTCACCGTCATTGCAGCCACCAACAGACCTGACATGCTCGATGCCGCGCTTCTAAGGCCCGGTCGATTTGACACAATGATAAAGATACCTCAGCCCGATGCCAACGCCCGCCTTGAGATTTTAAAGGTTCACACGCATGGTATGCCTTTGAAAAATGTTAATATCGATGAACTTGCGACAAAAACAGAGAATTTCTCGGGTGCAGACATAGAGGCATTGTGCCGCGAGGCAGGCATGTATGCGATACGAGAGGACATGAGTGCCAAGACAGTTGAGTCGCGCCACTTCGAGCTCGCATTCGAGAAGATAAAGAAAAATATGGTCGAGAGTGCCCTCATGAAATCAGAACATGCAGAATTCTATCAGCGATAACCCCAAAAATCTTTCCTTCGGGGTGGGTACATTGCTCCACACGGTGAGAGTGATTACCCACCTTCTATTTGTGTCTTTTCTCTAATAAATTTTTTACATTTTCCTTTTCCATCCACTCGATTAAGGCGGTGAGTTCCTCAACCGCATTTTCGAATATCTTTTTTCCCGCTTCATGAGAGGCTTTGGTTGGGAATCCAATGCTCCCTATGTCTGTGAAGTCTATGGTGTCAACCTTGAACTGCCCACCGTGAACCTTGGGTGACCACACCACATCCCTGTCGCGCGCCTTCTTAAGGTCGACGAGCGTCGGGTGCAGATACATGTTGACAGAGGTTTCACCGGCATCGGCGTGTCCCCCCTTGGCGAATTCCTTCCCGAAGAGTCCTTCCTCCAGGAATGATTCCCCTTCCACCTTCCACCACTCAAATATGATGCAGGCGACTCCCCCATGTCTCATCTCTCCGACGACTTCGAGGAGTGAGGAAGTATTCCCGCCATGTCCGTTGACGATGATGATTTTGTGTGCACCATGAGTGGCGAGGCTCAGGCACACGTCCAGAACATATTTCTTGAAAGTCTCCCCTTCTATCCACACGGTCCCAAAAAAATGCCTGTGGTGTTTTGAGATGCCATATGGAATGGGTGGGCAGATGAGAATCTCTTTTTTTGATGCAGCGGCAGATGCGAGCTTCTCCGCTATCATGAAGTCGCAGCCGAGCTGATTGTGTAGTCCATGTTGCTCAAGAGAACCCACGGGAAGGAGCACAACATGCTTTTTCAAATACTTTTCAGAATCCGGCCAGGAAAGGTAATGGAGGTTCATGGTGTTGAAGAAGAAAGAGGGTTTATAAAGGTTATCAGCGTGATATTCAACGGAGTTCTTCAAGAAGTCCCTTCCACCTGCGTATATGTCCCTTCTCGTCAGCCTGATTCTTCTCTATGACCGTCCGCGTCTCCTCATCCCACTCTATGGTGCGCAATAGCATCTCATAGTGTGCGACGGCTTTTGCCTCGACCCAGATGCCTGTCTTCAGAATCCACCTTTTGCCTCCAAGTCTTGAGAAGAATCCGAACCCAAACCCCACAATCCAGTATCCACATCTGAACACACTTGGGCTCCCGCCATACTCAAAAAGCTTGACCTGAAAATCCTGGAGGTGAGTCATCTCATTGCACATGGCGGCGATCAACTGGCAGTCATGTTCGGAACCCTTCCCTGTTATCTGGAATCTGTAAATATTGACAGCCATGGTTTCAAGGGTATGGAGCGTGAGCAGTCCCTTTCTTATGGCTCTCAATCTTTCGGGAGATACCCTTTTTCCCCTCATGCGGATATCCTCAATTTTCATCTGTGGTCGTATTATTGAGAGATCATATGGTCCCCTGTCTTCTTCATTTTCCATGAAAAAGGATGGTAGTCCCATTTTTAAAGATTATGGTCTTTGATTGAGGCAGACTTATCGGTACGGAAAATGCGAAAATAAGAAATTCATGAATAGGGATAATGTTCCGTGAAAAAAATTATTTATTCTTGGAAATAGCCAAGTAATAAAAGAATTAAAAAAAAAGAAAAAGGGTTAATCTTCCATATCCTCAGATGGGCCCCTAGGTCCTTTTCCGCCGGGTCCGCCACCCAGTGAACTAGCCGCGATGACATCATCTATGCGCAGTATCATGGTGGCAGCCTCTGAGGCAGACTTTATCGCCTGCACTTTGGATTTGAGAGGTTCGATGACGCCTGCCTTCATCATATCCTCCACCTTACCCGAGAATACGTTGAGACCTAGATGCCTGCCATCCCCCTTCGTGTGCCTGGAACGGAGTTCGACGAGTATATCAATGGGGTCTATGCCTGCATTCTCCGCGAGGCTTCGTGGTATGATCTCGAGTGCGTCTGCGAATGCCTTTATGGAGAGCTGCTCTCTGCCACCGACCTCGTCTGCATACTCGGAGAGTCTTCGGGCAAGCTCTATTTCTCCCGCTCCACCGCCAGCGATGATTCGTCCGTCCTTTATGACGGCTGCGACGACGCTTATGGCGTCATGCATGGACCTCTCAAGATCTTCGACGACATGCTCCGTGCCACCACGCAACAATACTGTGATGGCTTTGGGATGTTTGCAGTTCTCGACGAATATCATCTCATCTTTGGCAATCTTTCTCTCCTCGACGAGACCCGCCTCACCCAAATCATCTTTGGAAAGCTCATTTATGTTGGAGACGATTCGAGCGCCTGTTGCCTTTGCCAGTTTCTCCATATCGGATTTCTTGACGCGTCGTGCTGCGAGTATGCCATGCTTCCCAAGATAGTGCTGGGCGAGGTCATCGATTCCCTTCTGGCAGAAGAGAACCATTGCACCCGTCGCCTTTATCTTCTCAGCCATCTCGCGCAGCATTTTCTCCTCCTGTTCCAGAAACAGTGAAAGCTGCTCAGGGGAACTTATGTTTATTTTCGCATCTGTCTCTGTCTTCTCAATCTCAAGCGCCGCATCCACGAGTGCAATCTTTGCATTCTTCACGCTTTTGGGCATGCCTGAGTGGACGACCTCTTTGTCTATGGTGACACCGTAGATAATCCGAGATTCTTCGAGTGACCCGCCTTCTTTCTTCTCAAGTTTTATGTTTTCAAGATCGACTTCATTGCCTTCCGCAACAGACTTGACAGCCTTGACCGCGAGATCTGCGAGGTACTCTTTCCCCACTTCGGCGCCTTTTCCCGTGAGTGTGGTCATTGCCACTTTCTTCAAGGTCACATCATCTGTGGCTTTTGTGGAAATCTCGTCCAGTATTTTCATCGCCTTCTCTGCAGCGAGAGTGTAACCCTTCGTGACGACGGTGGGGTGTATCTTTTCATCCAGGAGTTCCTCTGCCTTTTTGAGAAGTTCCCCCGCGATTACCGCAGCTGTCGTGGTGCCGTCTCCTACCTCGTCATCCTGCGTCTTTGCCACCTCGACTATCATCTTTGCAGCTGGGTGGGCAATGTCCATCTCTTTCAGGATCGTGGCACCATCATTGGTAATGACCACATCTCCCATGGAATCGACGAGCATCTTGTCCATGCCGCGTGGTCCCAGAGTCGTCCTTATGGTCTCTGCCACAATCCTGCCTGCGAGGATGTTCATCCTCTGTGCATCGCGCGCCATGAAGCGCTGCGTTCCTTCCTTTGTTATTTCTCCTTGTCTGATAGTATCAGCCATTTTTTATACCTCCATTAGAATAATTTACTGAAGAAAGGCTTCTCTTCAGCTTTACTATATCCCATTGATGAGGCAAACTCACGCAGGAGCCTTTTTTGCTCTTCCGCAAGTCTCGTGGGAACTCTCACATGTACCTTCACATGCAAGTCTCCACGCCCCCCACGAATGCCAGGCATGCCTTCGCCCCTGAAACGGAATTCGGTTCCGCCCTGGGTGCCGGCAGGGATTCTGAGAATCGTCCTCCCGTTGAGGGTGGGAATCTCAATCTCAGCCCCAAGAGCCGCCTGGGGAAACTCTATGGGGATTTCGCAGAAAAGCTCTGTACCCGCCCTCTTAAAAGCCTTATCCTCAGGGATGTGTATGAAGACATAGAGGTCCCCGGGAATGCCCTTGTTGGGCACCTCTCCTTCACCCGTTATCTTGAGTGTCGTGCCGTCTTCCACGCCTGCGGGTACTTTAACGCTTATCTTTTTCTTCCTTCTCACAATGCCTGTGCCCCTACATTCGATGCATGGGTTGCTTATCTTTTTTCCAGTACCACCGCATTTCGAGCAGGTGGTCTGGGTGATGAATTGCATGAATCCCGTTGAGCGGGCGTTACGCATTATTCCGCTTCCACCACACTGCGGGCAGGTCTTAATGTCTCTCGAAGAAGTGGCACCGCTCCCACTGCACGAGGGGCATCTCTCATTCTTATTTAGATTCACATGAGACTCCTTGCCCGCCGCCGCTTCGCGGAGGTCGAGCTCCAGGTCGATGCGCAGGTCGCGTCCCTTCGTCACACGCTCACGTCTCAAAGGACTCTCACGCCCAAAGAACATATCAAAGATGCTTCCTCCGAAAAGGTCTTCCAGGTCATCGAAGTGAGAGAAGTTGTTCCATGAGAATCCACCTGGGAACTCCTGATTTATCCCCGCATGACCATACGTGTCGTAGTGTGACCTCTTATCTTTGTCCATGAGCACTTCATATGCCTCGGAAATCTCTTTGAACTTCTCCTCGGCATCCTTCTTGTTCTGAGGATTCATGTCTGGGTGGTGCTTTCGTGCGAGTGTGCGGTAACTCTTCTTTATCTCCTCATCCGTTGCACCGCGAGGGACACCCAGGACCTCGTAATAATCCTTCTTCAAGAATACACCTTATTTCTTATCATCATCCTCTACGGTATAGTCTGCGTTGATGGGTCCGTCCTTACTGTTTTGTTGCTGTTCAGATTGCTGTTGGTTCGTTTGCTGTTGCTGAGCCTGTTGGTAAATAATCTGCCCCACCACCTGTGCAGCCCGTGAGAGTTCCTCAATGCCATTGCGAATGTCCTGTATGTTTTCAGACTGCATCTTGGACTTGAGATTGGCGATTTCATGTTCTATTTTCTCCCTGTCTTGCGCCGGGATTTTGTCCTTGAAGTCGCGGAGCGTTTTCTCTGTGGTGTAGATGAGGGTGTCTGCCGTGTTGCGCGCTTCTATGAGTTCTTTCCTCTTCGTATCCTGTTCTGCGTACTGCTCTGCCTCGCGACGCATCTTATCTACCTGGTCGCGGGAGAGGCTTGTGGAAGCGGTGATTCTTATCTTCTGCTCTTTCCCTGTACCCATATCCCTGGCTTTGACATCGAGAATTCCATTGGCGTCTATGTCGAATGTCACCTCTATCTGCGGAATCCCCCGTGGGGCGGGGGGAATGCCGTCGAGGAAAAACTTTCCCAGCGTGTGGTTATCCACCGCCATTGCACGCTCCCCCTGCAAAACATGGATTTCCACAGAAGGCTGATTATCGGATGCAGTCGAGAACACCTGGCTCTTCTTTGTGGGAATGGTGGTATTTCTCTCTATTAATCGTGTGAAGACACCGCCTAGGGTCTCGATTCCGAGTGAGAGCGGTGTGACATCGAGGAGAAGGACATCCTTGACAGAACCTGAGAGTACACCCGCCTGAATCGCAGCCCCTAAAGCGACGCATTCGTCCGGATTAATGTTTTTGTATGACTCCTTCCCGAAGAACTGGCGCACGAGTTCCTGTACCATAGGCATGCGGGTTGCACCCCCCACGAGAAGCACCCTGTCAATGTCTTCGGGCTCGAGTTTGGCATCGGCGAGTGCCTTTTTCATGGGGTCGACAGTGCGATCGAGAAGATGCTTTGTCATATTTTCAAACTGTCCGCGCGCAATCGTTATGTCCAAATGCTTTGCACCCGATGCATTCGCAGAAATGAAAGGCAGAGAGACATTGGTTTGTCCCAGACCCGACAATTCAATCTTGGCTTTCTCTGCGGCTTCCTTGAGTCTTTGCATGGCTATCCTGTCTCTGCTCAGGTCAATGCCCTCGCGCTTCTTGAATTCCTGAACGAGGAAATCGATGAGAACCTGATCCCAGTCGTCTCCCCCCAGATGCGTATCTCCATTAGTTGCCTTCACCTCGAAGACCCCTTCGCCTATGTCGAGTATAGACACATCGAATGTTCCTCCTCCGAGGTCATAGACAAGAATCTTCTGCTCCTCTCCCTTGTCCAGACCATAGGCGAGTGCCGAGGCAGTGGGCTCGTTGATTATTCGTATGACGTTTAAACCCGCAATCTCTCCCGCCTCCTTTGTCGCCTTACGCTGGGAATCATTGAAGTAGGCCGGGACCGTGATGACCGCATCGCTTATCTTTTCTCCCAGATAATTCTCCGCATCCTGTTTCATCTTGAGGAGAATCATGGAAGAAATTTCCTGGGGTGTAAACTGTTTTCCCGAAATCTCCACCTTGGCATCTCCGTGGGAGCCCATGACGACCTTATAAGGGACCTGCTTTCTCTCCACATCCACCTCGTTGTAGGTCCTCCCCATGAATCGTTTTATGGAGTAGACCGTATTTTCTGGGTTGGAGATGGCCTGTCTTTTTGCCACCTGTCCCACGAGCCTTTCTTCTGTCTTTGAGAATCCCACAACGCTCGGGGTTGTTCGCCCTCCCTCTGCATTGGGGATGACGACAGGCTCTCCTGCCTCCATGACTGCCATGCAGGAGTTTGTTGTGCCCAAATCTATGCCTAAAACCTTGCTCATTGAACCACCTTAAAAATACCTAATGTTAACTTTACCTTTTGTTAATCTTTTTTTCATTTATAAAGCTTACGGTTTTTGGGGAAAAAATAAGCCTCCTTTTCCCCTCCCAATTCTACGATTTGACGCTTTTATTGGCAGGCATGAACCTTTGTTTCGTTCGGCTTTCCTTTCTTGTCAATGAAGCTTTTTTAAAACTTTTGAGTCCGTTTCAAATAATAATCGTTTTCTCAAACATCAGTCGAGTGGCAGAATCAAGGCAATAATAGAGCTACTGCAGCATATCATATACGCAACCGAGAGTTTCGATTCGAGATGAATTGCTTCTGGAAAATTTTGTCAACATTATGGAAGATGTGGTGCCTGGAAAGATGGTAGCATTGTTCGTATCGGAGATGCGAACCTTGTTGATATTCACGTTGCTTCATCTCGGAAATATTCTTCAGAATTGCCACGCTTCTTGAATAATAGGGAAGGAATTCTCCGAGGTCCGGAAATTGCATTGGAATGAATTCAATCCGACATTCGGAATTAAATTATCCTGTTGACGCAAACCTGCGAGTGCCTTATGACTTTGCCACAGAACTTATACCCTTTCTTCAGCACCTCAACGATGGCATCCTCAGGTTTTTCGGGGTCTTGCGCCGTGGCAACGGCTTCGTGGTAGTAAGGGTCAAAGAGTGTATTTTCAATCTCTTCAAGACCTCTCGCCACAAGCATTTTTCTCAATTGTGTGTAGAGCATTGAGAGCACATCACTCTTTTCATGCGCGAGTGCAATCTCAAAATTGTCCAGGAGAGGGAGCAACTGCAAGACGAGTTCTGATTCCGCAAGGTTCACAAGTTCCTCTCTCTCCCGCACCATCCTCTTCTTGTAGTTCTCAAAATCTGCCTGGAGCCTTTGGAGCATTCCGAGATACTCATCATTTTTCTGCAAAGCCTCCTGCAGGGTCTTCTCGAGTTCTTCAATGCTTTTTTCCTTCTTCACACCTTCTTCCCCTTCTCTGAAATAATCCTTCCCTTCCTCCTCTTCCATGCGCATCACACTGCAACCTTGACCGTGAGGACCCCTTCCTCCAGTTTCCTGTAGATAATTTTCCCATTGATGGGAATCTCGAACACCTTGAAATACACCTTATCTCCCATGTATCCCCGTATCTCCACTGAGTTCTCGAGCTTCAATACATCTATGTCTTCCTCTCCCACGTCAGGCATTTTTATTTTTAGAATATAGGTATTGTCCACCTTCTGCACCACCGCTTCTGGTTCAGAGGTTTCACGCGGTATCTGTCTCACCCTTTGCGTGAATGTAACCTGCTTTTCGGAGGGTATCTCCTCAAGATCCCCGAAACGTTTCATCTGTATGTCGGGCTTGCCATCGACATTGGAAATCTTTATGCTTATCCCCCCTCTCATTTCCGGTCCCAATGTGGAGGTTAAAATCCTGTGGAGTTTTTTTATTTCCTCCTCAACCTCCTGTGGAGCAAACACCGGTCTGAATTCCAATCCAGAAGGTGCTCCACAGTAAGGACAGAATGACCAGCCCTCATGCATCTCTGAGTTGCAGAATCTACATTTCACGATTCCATTCCTCCTACATAATTTATAAGGCTATCGGTGAAGGAGCATAAAAAAATTTTTAAGGCTTCTTTACTAACCTTCTCATGGAGAGACTCTTCTACCCCAGAGCCATTGCAGTCTTTGAAAGAGGAGAGGCGCGCAAGTCGTGGATGCACGAATGACATTAAGGTATTGATTTTTTCGATACATTTAAGAACCAGGGCTGTTGAATTTTTAGTAGGAAATCAAAATGGAAAAAAAACGTCTATGCGGAAAGGCATATGCGCGTGCCTGGGTGGCAATCGCCCTTTTTGTGACATGGGGCATTTCGGCTTTCACTGGATTTCTCATGTGGGTTGCTCCCTCGGGTCCCCGTTCGGGAAGAATCCCACTCCTCTTCGGACTCACGAAGAGCGCCTGGGGAGACCTGCACTTCTGGCTAAGCGTGGCAGCGATAACTGTCACGGTCATACACATAGTCATAGATTGGCATGTTTTGACCGCATGTATGAGGTATATGGCGTCTGCCCATCGCGGAAGAATAGAATGTGAGTAGAGTAAACCGAAATGCTTAAATATCAAAAAAAGGGTCAATTCCTGCACTATGGGGACATAGTGTAACCAGGCATCACAGCAGGCTCCAGAAGCGAATGGTAAGATGCCGGCAGCGCTGGCATCGAAGGGCAATAGGTAGGCTGATGCTTAGATGGACATCAAAATGACATTCGAGCAGATGACGAGCAACCTGGAGCGAGCGTTGGTGTGTCGCGAGAATGGAAAAAACCACAGCAACTAGACAAAAGCGTACTGACGTCTTTGCACGGCGCTGGCGAAACCTGTTGATCGGGGTTCAAATCCCTGTGTCCCCATAGAATCCCTTCTGATTATAATCAGCAATATATATGAAGGGGTCCTATGTCTATTTGAGAAAATCTTTTAAGGATTCACTGTATCGTCTTTCATGGCGAAAATTGAAAATTTTCAGATGCTTGACATCAGAGTTGGAAAAATCCTCTCAGTCCACAATTTTCCGAGGCGAGAAACCCGTCTTGCAAATTGACGATAGACTTCGGGGAACTCGGAATAAAAAAGTCATCCGCAGGCATAACGAATTAAGAGAGTGAGCAATTGGTGAGAAGACAGGTCATCGCAATCGTCAACTTCCCTCCTCGTCAGATTGCCACATTTCTCTCAGAGGTACTCGTTCTCGGAACCCTCACAGATGAAGGGGTCATCCTCCTCCAACCTGAAAGAGTTGCTCCCCTCGGTGCCGTGATTGCCTAGTCTGGAGGAATATGGATGTCTATGACTTGTTCCCTCTTGAAGTTCTCAAGCTTCAGGTAGTACTCGGCGACAGAAATGAGTGCATCGAGGGGCACCATACCGCAAAATTCGCTTCCTATGATTCGCACATTGTATTTCTCAGCCTCGATTCGTATGAGCTCCAATTGTCTGTAGAGCGGCGTTTTTATGAAGTTGACATTAGTGATACCAAGTTGCGTTATGTTTCTCTTCTCTATTCGTGCTGCCATCGCCTTTATGTTGGCGAGACCCCCGCTTTTTGCACGTATGGCTTTGGCAATCTTTTTTGCAATTTGGAGATCGGGCGTCGAGAGGTTCACATTGAGCCCTACCATTATGCCACGTGCCCCCGTTGCCGTTGCGCCTGCGGTGGGATGAGGGACGGCGGGACCGAAGTCTGGTTTTCTCTCTTTGTCCTTCAATGCTTCTGTGAGTCCTTCAAACTCCCCTCTTCTCAAAAAGTCAATGTCTCTCCTCTTTTCATTCCTGGCAGATTCATCATAGAGGAATACAGGGAGATTGTGTTTCTGTGAGAGTCTGCGACCATAGCTTTTGGAGAGCCGCACGCATTCATCCATTGTGACATCCTTTATGGGGATGAATGGGACAACATCCACAGCACCCATGCGCGGGTGCTGCCCCTTATGGACTCTCATGTCTATGCGCTCTATGGCGATGTCTGAGGCGCAAAGCAATGATTCCTCAACGGCTTTGGGGGAACCGATGATGGTGACGACGAGCCTGTTATAATTGGAATCATAGGTGGAGTCGAGGAGTCGTACGCCTTTTGTGTTTCTGAAGGCATTAAGGATTGCATTCACCGTTTCCTGATTGGTGCCTTCAGAGAAATTCGGAACGGATTCT
>Ga0315295_10004131_pt1 | contig 12359 bp, 9 predicted proteins | sample YL17G14_0_MG_FD_204453 | JGI IMG/M metagenome (GOLD analysis project Ga0315295, IMG submission 204453) | Sediment microbial communities from Yellowstone Lake, YNP, Wyoming, USA - YL17G14_0 | ecosystem: Environmental > Aquatic > Freshwater > Lake > Sediment | place: USA: Wyoming | collected... | reverse complement strand
CGGCCAAGGCCGCCGCATTGCGCGAGCTCGGGCACGACGACGCGGCGCGCGCGTGCCTGCAAGAGGGGCTCGGCCTGCTGCCGAACCACCCGCTCCTCCTGCGCGCGCTGTTCTAGCTTCTGATCACACGTCCCAGACCCGGACGCTCCAGTCGTCGCTGCCGCTGACGGCGCGCCGGCCGTCGGCGGAGATGGCCACCGACGTCACGTCTTTCGTGTGGCCTCCGAACGTGCGGATCGCACGGCCCGTCGCGAGGTCGAGCACCCGCACGAAGAGACCGTTCCAGTTGTCGGCGACCACGATCCGCCGCCCGTCCGCCGAGATCGCCAGACCCTTCCAGCTCTTCGCGTCGGACGCGAACGCTCCGTCCGAAGCGCCCCTGTCTTGCAGATCGAGCACGCGCGGCGCCTGGCCGGACACGGCCAGCGCCCGCCGTCCGTCCGGCAGAAAGGCGAGGCCCCCGATCCCGTACGGGAAGCCCTTGAAGGAGCGCAGCACGCTCGCCGCGGCGACGTCCCACAGCTTCACCTCCGCGCCGAGGCTTCCCGTCAGCGCGCGCGTTCCGTCGGCGGACAGCGCCACGGCGGTGACCGCCTCGCCGTGCGTGCCGCCGAAGAAGCCGCCCAGCTTGCGCACGTGAAAGCCGTCCTCGACATCCCAGAGCCGCGCCGTGCGGTCGCCGCTGCCGGTCAGCGCGAGCCGTCCGTCGGCGGAAACGTCCAGTTGGTGGATCGTGAACGAGTGCTTGCGCAGTCGGAAGACCTCGCGGCCGGTGTCGCAGTCCCAGACGCGCAGCGCGCAGTCGCCGCCGCCCGCCGAGACGGCGCGCTGCCCGTTGCCGAGGAACGCGACGGCGGACACGAAGCTGGTATGTCCCGCGAAGCGGCGGATTTCGCTTCCGGACTCGAGGTCCCAGAGGCGCACCGTCTGGTCCCATCCGCCGGAAAGCGCGCGGCGGCCGTCCCGCGTGATCGCCACGCTCATCACGCGCTCCGTGTGGCCCTGCAGGCGACGACCGGACGGCGGCACGAGCGTCGGCGCCGCGGGTCTTCCGGGGACAGCATGGACGTCCATGCTGTCCCCGGAACCCGCGGGGGACCAGGCCGAAGCCCTGCGCCGCTTCAGCGAGCTGCAAGGCGAGTTCGAGGCGCGCGGCGGCTACGCCTACGAGACGCGGATGAAGGCGGTGCTGACGGGGCTCGGCTTCCCGCCCGAGCGGTACGCGACGCCGGTGGACCACCTGAGCGGCGGCGAACGAACGCGGGCGCTGCTGGGGCGGCTGCTGCTCGAAGACGCGGAGCTGCTGCTGCTGGACGAGCCGACGAACCATCTCGACCTCCAGGCCCTGGAGTGGCTCGAGAACTGGCTGAAGGAGTTCCCCGGCGCGCTGCTGATCGTCTCGCACGACCGCTACTTCCTCGACCAGATCGCGCGGCGGACGTGGGAGCTTTCGTTCGGCGGCCTCGAGGCGTTCCGCGGGAACTACACGGCCTACCGCGCTACTCGGGAGGAACGCCGCGAGGAGCGGATGCGGCAGTGGAAGGCGCAGGAGGCATACGTCGCGCGGACCGAGGAGTTCGTCCGGCGCCACCTGGCGGGGCAGCGCTCGAAGGAGGCTCAGGGGCGGCGCACCCGGCTGGAGCGGTTCCTTGCCACCGAGGCGATCCCGAAGCCGCGCGAGCACCGGCGCATCCACATCCGGTTCGCCGAGCCGGACCGCGGCGGCGAGAAGGTGCTCGAACTGCGGCGAGTCGCGGCCGGCTACGCGCCGGCCGAGCCGCTCGTGCGGCTGCCGGACCTGGAGGTCTGGCGCGGGCAGCGCATCGCGGTCGTGGGCGCGAACGGGACGGGCAAGACGACGCTGCTGCGCACGATCCTGGACGACCTGCCCCCGCTGGAGGGCCAGGTCCGGCGGGGCGCGGGCCTGAAGGCGGCGTACCTCGCGCAGGTCCACGACGGGCTGGACCCGGAGGCGACGGTGCTGGATTCCTTCCGCGCCGCCGGCCCGAAGTTGACGGAGGAAGAAGCGCGCACGGGGCTGGGCGCGCTGCTCTTCAGCGGCGACGACGTCTTCAAGAAGATCGGGACGTTGAGCGGCGGGGAGCGGAGCCGCGTGGCGCTGGCGCGCATCGCGGCGGCGGAGCCGAACCTGTTGCTGCTCGACGAGCCGACGAACCATCTCGACATCCCCTCGCAGGAGGCGCTGCAGGACGTGCTCTCCGAGTTCCCCGGCACGCTCATCTTCGTCAGCCACGACCGGTATCTGGTCCAGGCGCTGGCCACCCATCTGTGGATCATGGACGGCGGCGGCCTGGCCGTGCTGGAGGGCAAGTGGGACGAGTACCTGCGCTGGCGCGAGGCGCACGCGGCGGCGCCCGGCGCCGTGAGCGAGGCCAAGGCCCGCCAAGAGGAAACGCGGCAGGCGGAGCGCCGCGCAGCGCAACGGCACCGGAAGGAGATCGAACGGCTCACCGCGCGGCAGCGGGAACTGGAGGCGGAGATCACGCAACGGGAGCAGGAGCTGAAGGAGCTTGGCGAGGCGATCACCCGGGCCGGCGAAGCGCGGAAGCTCGACGAAGTCCGCCGACTGGGCGAGGCGTACAAGAACGCCGAGGCGGCGCTGAAGCGGCTGTGGGACGAATGGACGCACGTGGGGGAGGCGCTGGAGAAGGCGCAGAGCGCCACGGGGAGCAACTGAGGGAGGAGCAGGCGGAGGTGCAGCGCCGGCCTGAGCGGACGGGGCGGCTGTTGGGCGGGGAGGTTTTCGTGCGGGGGCTGGAGGCGGTGCTGGGGCGGATGTTGCGGCGGTAGAAGCCCGGCCCGAAGGGCGCGGGGAGAGGGAGCGGCGGCGATTGAGTAAGGCGTCCCCAGAACTCGAGACTGAGAAAGTCAGGCTAGACGCGGAATCAGAAAACGGACGGCGCAACGTGTAAACAGACAGAAGACACAACCGATACAGAAGCCGCACTATCTGCGGACGCTGCCGAAGGTTGCGCCGTCAAGCCGGCGGACGGGCAGCACGCAACCGATACACCATCCACACAGCTTGCGGACGCTGGTTTGCACGAGAAGTGTGCAACCGGCGTGCAATCGGTGTGGTCAGCGCCGTGGGAGCGGGTGCGGCGGGGATTTTTCCGACCCCCCGGCCTTCGGCGCGCGGTCCCATTGGGGCTATCTCCCTCCCCGGCGACATAGGCGCAAGGGGACAGCCAGCAGGAACATCTTGACACAGCCGCCCTAACACTGTACCTCAGGCCGTTGCGCATAGTGAGCGGTTGTCGGTCAGGGCTTTCGCGGGCGGGCTTAGCCAAGGAGGCCACATGATTCCCTTGGATTGCTTTTCGAATCGCTTTTCCGTGACGAGCGGTTGCGGTTGCCTTACCGGTACTGGGATCGTGATTTTCTGCGTTCTTCTCCTCGTTCTGTAGACCGTGGTGAACGGCACGGCGACGAAGATGGGTAAGTCGCTGCGCGCGCGTTCCTGCGCGACCTGCGGGGCTTTCTCACACCGAGGGTGCCGCCAGTCCACTCACCATGCTTCGCCGACGGCCACGCGGGGCCCCTCTTTCCCGCAGACGCCGCGCAGGCTTGGGGTCGGGAGAGGGTCAACCCCCAAGGGAGTAAGGCAGGCCCCCCGCCGACAGAGAAGGATTTTTCTCCCTGGCACCCCTGCCCTGCGCGCGCTGGTTCCATCGTGATGACCGTATCCGTATGGACGGGGCGTTTCGGCGTTCTTTCATCTGGCTTGGGCCAAGAACGGCCCGCCGTTAATTAGGTACTTCTGTTAGAGTTCTGGGATAGAGTTCTGGGGACGCCATACATAATTGTTGACCCCTTCCTCTTCCGGCTACAGGATGCCCTTGTTGTCCGTCTCGTCCTTGGTGGCCTTCGAGTAGCCCTGCTCCTGCCGCTGCCGGTTGACCTCGTGCTTCCTGGTGTAGAGGCGGTGGAAGTCCTCGGCGCTCAGGCCGGCCACCAGCGCCATGCTGGTGAGGAAGTGCATCAGGTCCACGATCTCGACGCGGATGTTCTGCAGGTCAATCCGGTCCTTGCTCCACCACTTCCAGAGCAGCGACTCTTCGATCTCGCCGGCCTCGGACTTGAGGGCCGTCAGGTAGTTGCGCAGCCACTGGTTGGGCAAGCCGTTGGGGCCGAGTTCGGAGCGTTGGAGCGCCTCGCGGATCGCGGCCATCGTCAGGACCTTTCCGTCGCGGGCGCGGATGTCCTGCGTGGCGAAGATCTCGTCATTCAGGGCGGACTGTTTGGCGAAGATCTCTTCCAGCTTGTCCATGCGCGCTCCTTTGTCCTTCGTCATTTGTCCTTCGTCATCTGTCCCTGGTCACTTGTCCGCAGCCATGAGCGGTCAGTGGCAACTGACAACTGACGACGGACAACGGACAAATGACCAATGACAAATGACTAAAAACTGTCCTCGATCTTGGCCTGCGCGAACAGGCCTCTGAGGATCTCGTCGTGCTTCTGCTTGAGCAGCGCGAGGTACACGCGCTCCCGCGCCCGCTCGTACCGCTGCTTCTCCAGCGACTCCCTCTGCGGGGCGCTGACGTCCACCGGATTGAGGCACTTGACGAGGTGCCAGCCGTAGCCGCTGCGCAGCGGCTCGGAGACCTCGCCGGGCTTGAGCTTCAGGGCCTGGGCGAGGAGTTCCTTGTCCATGGGCGGCGGCAGGATGCTGGTCAGGCCGACGCTCCCGATCAGCCCGCCGTTGGGCTTCGTGGTCTCGTCCTGGGAGAACCTGGCGGCAGCCTCGGCGAAACTCCCGCGGGCCATGCCGACCAGCCGCTCGATCTCCGGCTTCGCGTCGCGGAAGCGCTCCTCGCGTTCCCGCGAGGCGAGTTCGTTCACCCGCGGGTGGCCTTCCACCTGCCACTGCGGCGTGTACGCCCGCCCCTGCGGGTCGCGGACGCGGATGAAGAGGTGCGCCAGCAGCTTCTCTTCCGCCTGGTACTTCTCCGGGCGCGCCTGGTACTCGGCCTGAATGTCCTTCTCGACGATCTGCTTCCGCGCGAGAAAGAGGATGCCCGAGTCGCTCACCGCGTCCGGGTCCCGCAGGAAGCCCTCGACCGTCTGGCCCTTTCGCTGAAGCTGGACCGTCAGCACCTGGCGGCCGTCCGGAGCGCCCGTCTCCGCCTCGACCAGGCGCACGAGGTAGCTGAAGTAGAAACCGCGGTCCTCCGCGTCCGGCGTCTCCTTGCCCTGCGGCTTCAGGGCCTGGGTCACGAGGTGCTGGAGCGTCAACGTCTGGAGGGCCTCCAGGAGCTGGCTGCGGAGCAAGGGCCCGATCCGTTCGAGGATGAACGCGCGCACTTCCTCGCGCGAGAACTGCCGCGCGCCGATGCGCACCGCCGCGCCGCCGAGCTGCTTCGGGTCCGACACCACGCCCACCTTCCGGACCACCGCCTCGAGGTGCGCGTTCATGGCCTGTTTGGCCGCGGGGCCGTCCACGGGATCGGTCTCCTTCAGCTTGCCGGCCTGAACGAGGACCTTCTTCAGACCCAGGAGGGTGCGGTGCTGGTCGCGGAGGAATTCCAGGGAGGTGCCGAGGCCGTCGGCCAGGTGCGCCGGGGTGAAGAGCTTCGGATCCTTCCTCTCGCGCCGAGCGTAATCCTGCCCGATCCGCTGCATCTCGGCCTCGACCTCGGCGTCCGCGACGGTCACGCCCTGCCGCTCCATCTCCCCGCGGACCAGCACGCGTTCGATGAAGGCCGGCAGTTCCGTCTTCCAGTTCCGCTCGACGAGCAGGTCCGCGACGGACTTGCCGGTGAGCGCCACGCCATCCACGCGGCGGTAGGTCTTGCCTTCCTCGAGGGAGCCCACCAGGTCCGCGAGCTTGCCCTCCGCGCCGGACAGGCAGGGCTGGCGCCCGGCTGCGAGCGCCGCCAGGGAGAGCAACGCCGAGCCAAGGACCTTCACCTCGGGTCGGTTTCGGGGTGCGGGCAAGGGCATCTGCCTTTCCGTAGCCGCGCGGGCGTTCCGGGCGCCCGTTGTGTCTTGCCGATGATCCTCAGGAAGACGCGCTCGCCGCGCGCTCCTTCAAGCCCAGCACCGACGCGTACAGCAGGACGGTCCGCTCGATCATCCGGGGCAGAGAGAATTCCTTGAGCGCCTGGGCACGGCCGGCAAGGCCCATGTTAGCGCGCAACTCCGCGGAACCCAGCAAATCCAGTATCTTCGCGGCCGCCGCCTCGGGCTGCCCGACCGGCACCAGAAAGCCCGTCTGGCCGTCGCGGACGAGCGAGATCAACCCTCCCGCCGCCGTCGCGACGACCGGCCGCCCCCAGGCCATGGCCTCCAGCACCGCGAAGCCGAAGCCCTCCCGCCGCGGCGTCTGCGCGTACACGTCCACGTCCGGCAGGAGTTGGTCGTGCGGAACGTTCTCGTGGGAGAACGTGACCTGCTTCTCGAGCTTGAGCTGCCGGGTCAGCTTCCGCAACGCGGGCTCCTCGGGGCCTTCCCCCACCACCAGGAACTGAACGCCGGCGCGCGCGTCGGAGACGATTCGCGCGGCGCGGACGAAGGTGGCGGCGTCCTGGTGCGGGGTGAGCGGCGCGAAGAGCGCGACGACCGGCAGCCGCTCCGCCGGCCGCGGGCGCGTGACGTCCAGGTCGGGAATCTCGATCCCCAGCGGCACGACCTGGACCAGCTCCTTCGGGACGCGCGCATCGTTCACCAGGTTCTCGCGGATGGACTCGCTGCACGCCAGGATCCCCCGGCAACGCCGCCCCAGACGCAGGTCGCCGCGGCTCTGATAGTGGTGGACGCTGAGGACAAAGGGGACGTCGAGCGCCCCGGCGAGCCGCTCGCAGCCCGCCGCCGTGAAGGCCGACAGTCCGTGAACCAGCGCGAACCCTTCGTGCCGCGCCCACCGCACGAGCCGGCAGAAGGCGAAGGGCTTCAGTATCCCGCCCGTCAGGCCGGGGAAGATCGCCACCTCCTGTTCCGCGGGTCTGGGCAGCAGCCCCGGCGGCGGGCCTTCGGGCGCGACGAGGCGCGGTGCGAGCCCCGCGCCGGCCAGGCCGCGGCGCAGCATCCGCGCGTAGCTGGTCAGGCCGCCCGCGCGGAGGGACTCGGCCACCAGCAGCACCGCGGACTTCTCCGCGGGAAAGCTCGGGCTCGTCGTCATCCTCGGAACATCTCCCCCCACTTGCGGCCCAGGAAGGCCCCGGCGGCCAAGAGCGACAACGCCAGGAAGAAGAGCGCGAACAGGCCCAAGGCGGAGGCCAACTGGTCCCCGTCGCCGACACGGCCGAAGAGATGATAGATCGCCTTCGTCAGCGGATAGTCGGCCGGGCGGTTGGCCAGGATGAGCGATTCGGAGACCTCCAGCATCGCGAAGGCGAACGCCAGGATCGCGCCCGCCGCCACGTTGGCCGCAATCAGCGGCACCGTGATCCGCCGCAGCACCGCCCCCGGCGGCGCGCCCAGGCCGCCGGCGGCTTCCTCCAGCGTCCGCGGAGTCTGCTCGAGGCCCGCCACGCACGCCCGCGTCGTATACGGCAGCCGCCGCACCGCGTAGCTGAGCACCAGGAACACGCCGACCGGCAGGAACGCGGCGTCCCCCTGGTACCAGCCCGCGTAGACGCCGACGTATCCGAAGGCGAGCACCAGCCCCGGGATGGCCAGCGGCGCGAGCGTCAGCGCGTCCGCCAGCCGGCCCAGGTATCCTCCGCGCCGCACGATCACCCACGCGCAGGCGAGTCCCAGCACGACGTCCAGGACCGTGCTGCCCGCGGCATACACCAGGCTGTTCCGGATGCCCGCGCGCGCGATGGGGTGCGCCAGGGCCTCCTCCACGTGGGCCAGCGTGAAGCTCTCCGGCCACACCGCCATCACCCACCGCTCGGCCAGGCCGCCGAGGAGGACGGAGAGATGCGGCAGGAGCGCCAGGAGCACGACCAGCACATGGAAGCCCGTCACGAACGCCGCGCGCCCGCCACGCAGGCGGGTGTCGGTTGCGCGCGTGATGCCTTTCACGCCGCCCACGGCCGCGTAGCGGGCGAGCGTCACGCGGGCGAGGAAGAAGAGGACCAGCACCGTGGCGGTCACGACGGCCACCAGCGCCGGGCCGGCCGGGTTCGCGGTCTGTTCGTTCGAAAGGCTGAAGATCTGGCTCGCGACGACCTCCTGGTAGCCGAAGATGAGCGGGGTGCCGAGGTCCGTGAAGGCGCCGATGAAGACCAGGCTCCCGCCCGCGACCAGGCCCGGCACGGACAGCGGCAGGACCACGCGGCGGAAGACCCGCCAAGGCGAATGGCCCAGGCTGCGCGCCGATTCGAGCAGGCTCGGGTCAATGTTCGAGATCGCCGCCGTCAGGTTGAGGTACAGGAGCGGGTAGAAGTGGAGCGCCATCACCAGCACGCAACCCAGCCAGCGGTGCGCGCCGAGGAAATCAAGCGGGTCCGAGAGGTCCACGAACCCAAAGTGGGCGAGGAGCAGGTTGAAGGGCCCGTACCGCGCCAGGACCCGGCGCAGGCCGATCGCGCCCACGAAGGGCGGCATCACCAGCGGCAGGAGCAGCAGGCCGCCCAGCAGCCGCTTGCCGGGAAAGCTTGCCCGCGCCTGCCAGTACGCCAGCGGATAGCTGACCGCCGCGCAGAGGAAGGTGACGGTGACCGCGAGGAGCAGGCTGTTCAGGAGCCAGCGCCATTGTGCCGCGTCGGGGTTGAAGAGCCCCGCGACGTGCGCGAACGTCCAGCGGGCCGGGCGCGCCACGATCAGCTTCCCCGGCGCGAGGTCCGCCGGCGCGTTCAGCTCGCGCAGCTTCTCCTCGGGCACTTGCACGCGGGCGGCGAACTGCGCGAGGGTCTCCTTGGGGCGCCACGGCTCGCGGAGTTCGGGATCACGCAGGGCGGTCGTGAAGGTGGAGGCCAGGGGCCAGAGGAGGCCCAGGCCGAAGAAGGCGGCGAGGGCCGCCAGGAGGAGGGGAGTGGCAGGACGGTGGCGCACGCGGTTCTCGCGGTCGAGAAGCTCTTGCACGGCACTAGCCTGTGGAGCAGGTGGGATTCTCAGTCCGCGCGGCGCGGGCGTCAAGAAGGGAGTAAAGGCCTCGAGCAGTTGCCGTCTCAGGGAAAAATGGACGACGCGCCACAGCGGCACGCCGCGGGCGGCGCGTCACGCCTCCGCGCGGCCCTGCAGCAGGACGGCCCAGAAGAGCACGCGGGTGCCCGTTCGTTCGTTGTGCACTTCCACCTCGCGCAGGTCGAGGATCTCGAAGAGCGGCTCCAGTTCGGCGCGTATCTCGTCCTCGTGGACCCGCGGTGGGCCGACGTCCGTCTTCTGGTTGGCGTTGCCCGCGAGGCAGAACCAGCGCGAGCCCGCCCGCGTGACGCGCCGCAACATCCCCTGGAAGCCGGCCAGGTCGGCCCGGCGCATGTGGTGGTAGCAGCCGCGGTCGAAAAGGACGTCAAAGGGGCGTTCGAATTCGAGCGCGACCACATCCGCGCAACGGAAATCCACCTTCACCTTCGCGGCCTGGGCCTTCCGCCGCGCCAACTCGACCGCCTGCGCCACGAAGTCCACGGCCATCACCTGATAGCCCCGCCGCGCCAACTCGATGGCGTTGTCGCCGTAACCGCAGCCGAACTCGAGGACGGTCCGGCCAGGGAGCAGCCCGGCGTCGAGAACGCGGATCAGTTCGGGATCGGGCTTGCCCCGGTCCCAGGGCGGCGAGCCGCCCGCGTACACTCGGGTGAAGTGGTCCTGGTCGTCCATGGCGGCTACGCTAACCGCCGCGGCGAGCGCCGCCAGCCAACGAGCGGGCGGCGCCACCCTCACCTCCCGGCGCATGGGCTCGTCCTCGGAATCCTTCCCGGAAGAATCTTGACGGAACCATACTAATTAGTATGCTTCCGACCGATCCGCGGTGTAAAGTCTGTCAGACCCAATGAGCAGAACACGCCGGGAGGGAAGACGTCATCATGCCGGTCCTGGCCCCCCACATGCCGAGGAGCTTCGCCAAGTCGGCGTTCGACCTGTTCGCCGAGCGGGGCCTGCGCCATGTCAACCTCGACGAGATCGCCGCGGGCGCGGGCGTCACCAAAGGGAGCCTGTACCACCACTACGGCTCGAAGAAAGAGGTGATCCTCGCCGCCTGCCAGTACTACTACCGGAGTTGGCAGCAGCGGATCCAGCACGAGATCGCGCCCTTGCCTGATCCGCTGGACCGGCTGCGGACCGCGCTCGCCTCTTCCGTCCGGACGTGCGTCATCGAGCGGCGGAACCGGGTCTTCACCGCCGAGATCTTCGCGATGTCGCTCTACGACCCCGACGTGCGCGCGAGCTGGGCCCAGTTCTACGACACGGTCCGCGAGACCTACATCGGGCTCGTGGAGACGGGCAAGGCCGCCGGACGGCTGGAGGTCGAAGACCCCCGGCGCGCCGTGGACCTGATGCTGGCGACGATGGAAGGGATCAAGCAGCGGGCGTCGTTCGAGCCGGAGATCGCGGACGCGGGCGAGCAGCAAGCGGTCGTGGACGATCTGATGGCCCTCCTGGGTGCCCGGCAGCGGCCGGCAGGGCGGAAGAGTCATAGCGATACTTGATAGTATGGGAAGGAGCGCTGACATGAGCATTCCCGTGCAGTCCCCGTCCTTGAGGGGCCTCTCGCGCCGGCGTTTCCTGGCCACGGCGGCGGCTGCTTTCGCCACGCCCTACGTCGTGCCTGCCCGCGTTCTGGCCGAGGAAGGCAAGGGACCCAATAGCCGCATCTGCCTGGGGTTCATCGGCGTGGGCGGCCGCGGGAGCGATCACGTTCAGACCTGCGTGGGGCGCGGGGACGCTCAGATCCTGGCCGTCTGCGACCCGTACAAGGGCAAGCGCGAGGGCTTGAAGAAGCTGGTCGAGGACCGGTACGCGCGCAAAAAGGACCTCGGCGCGTACAAGGGCTGCGACGCGTACAGCGACTTCCGCGAAGTGGTGGCGCGGCCCGACCTTGACGCCGTCTTCATCGCGTCGCCCGAGCACTGGCACGCGCTGCACACCCTCGCCGCCGTCCGGGCGGGGAAGGATGTCTACTGTGAGAAGGCCATGACGCTCACCGTCGCGGAAGGCCGCGTCGTGTGCGAGACCGTGCGCCGCTACGGGCGCGTCGTGCAGATCGGCATGCAGCAGCGCTCCTGGGACATCTTCCGCTTCGCCTGCGAGCTGGTCCGCAACGGCTACATCGGCAAGCTTCAGACCGTCGAGGTCGCCGTGCCCGGCGGGCGCTCCCTGCCCAACGCCCCCGCCAAGCCGGCCCCGCCGGACATTGACTACGACCTCTGGCTGGGGCCTTGCCCCTGGAAGCCTTACACGGATCAGCTCTGCTCGTACAACTGGTACTTCGTCTTCGACCACTGCGTCGGGTGGATCCAGTCCTGGGGCATCCACTACCTGGACGTGGCGCAGTGGGGCGCGCCCAGCCTGTGCACGAAACCCCTGGAGGTCGAAGGTTCGGCCGTCTTCCCCACCGACGGCCCGGCCAACACCTCCATCAACTGGAAAGTCCACGTGACCACCGCCGACGGCCTGCGGATGACCTACATGGACGAGAGCCAGGGCAAGCACGGCGTCCGCTTCGAGGGCGACAAGGGCACGGTCTTCGTCAACCGCGGCGGGCTCTGGACCGAGCCGACTTCCTTGAAAAAGGTGACCATCAAGCCCGACGAAGAGCACCTCTACGACGCCCGCGACCACCATCAGTGCTTCTTCGACTGCGTCCGGAGCCGCAGGGATCCTTCCGCGCCGGTCGAAGTCGGCCACAGCGGCAACGTACTCGCCATCGTCTCGGACACGGCCACGCGCCTGGGCCACAAGGTCCAGTGGGACTGGACGACCGAACAGTTCGTCAAGGACGACGCGGCCAACCGGTTCCTCGGCCGCGCGATGCGCAGCCCGTGGCGGCTGTGAAGGAACTCTCCGCCCATCAGGTTCAGAACGGGGGCAAGATCATGGGAACGCAGCAGGACACGTTAAGGCGGAAGCTCCGTCCCTGGCCGGCGGTCTTCGCCCTCACGGCGCTGGCCGCGGCCGCCGGGGCGCGGGCCGGAGAGATGTCCGCGGACGAGGCCTTCGCCCAACTGAGGGCCTACAACTACGGCCGCGACGCGGATGAACCCAAGAACGTGAAGGCGTTGCGGTTCATCGAGCGGCTCGTGGGCAAGGCCACCGCTGATCCGCAGTCCAAGGCCCAGATGGCGGAACGCTTCGCGGCGATCCTGGCCGACCCGCAAGCCCCGGAGGGCGCCAAGCTCTTCTCCTGCCAGCAGCTCGCGTATGTCGGCTCGGAGGCCCAGGCGCCGGTCCTGGCAAAGTTGCTGGAGGACCCCAAGACGGTGGAGATGGCCCGCTACACGCTGCAAGCC
>Ga0315295_10004130_pt1 | contig 12359 bp, 5 predicted proteins | sample YL17G14_0_MG_FD_204453 | JGI IMG/M metagenome (GOLD analysis project Ga0315295, IMG submission 204453) | Sediment microbial communities from Yellowstone Lake, YNP, Wyoming, USA - YL17G14_0 | ecosystem: Environmental > Aquatic > Freshwater > Lake > Sediment | place: USA: Wyoming | collected... | reverse complement strand
TGGGGGATTTCTATCGGGAGTTGCGAAGTAGACCGCCACGGCGAGCGGCTTTGTGCCGTCGCCGTCGGGAAATACATGGCGTTCCTCGCGGCGATAATCGTTGTTTCCTCTACCGGGCGAATACCCTTCGCTGGCATCGAGTCCACCGACGTCTCGATCGTCAACTTCGTAGACAACGCCCCAGATACTGTGGCCGGGATCTACAACGGCATCGGCCACGCCGCAATTTCGCTTCTGCGACTTTCGCGTGAACGCCAGTCGATGGTCACGCAACATGGCTATACCAACGAAACTTGCGGATGGGCAGCGCTCCCTTATCTGATTCCAATCCATGTTGGATCCATAGGCAAAATAGAGCATCTGCTCACCTAGGCACTGCCAGGAGCATGGCATCCAGAAGGCGCTTCTCTTCGCTGTCCTTGGGGTAGAGCGCGGACAAGGCGTTTGCCAGCCGCAGGAAGTCTGGGCCGCGCTCCTGTTCGGCCATGACGAGCTGCCGCAGAGCGTTGGCCTGTCCTCCCGCCTGAAGGAGCATGGCAGCATGCACGCGGTCCAGCGACGTAGCCTCGAGTTCGCCCTGGAGTTCTATGGCAGATTGGTCCATGACCGCCTTCCGGCGTCTGCCTCGACCGCGTATCTTTGGGGAGCGGGCCTCTTCTATCTCCGGGAAGAGCACCTGTTGGAGATTCTTCTGCGGATCATGCACGATCCAGTCTGCGACCGCGTCTGCGCCGTCTTCGCCGAAGAGTTGCTTGGCGCGCTCGGAAACAGCCATGAGCCGCACCACGCCCTTCTTGGTCTCGATGATACGGCCTTCCCACTTGGGAAGGTCGATTCCTAAAGGCTGGGCGAAGCGGCGGACCACGTCAAAGACCAGGCTATACCCCTTGGTCTTGCCTCTTGAGACGGTTTTTTCTTCATCTTCGTCGCCCGAATCCTCCTCTCTTTCCTCATCCGTCTCGCCACTCGAGCCGTTCTGGCCGTTGGTGGACTGGAGCGTCCAGAGGAAAAGGGCCGTCAGGCGGGCGTCCTCTTCCACCGCCCCAGCGGCACCATTGCGGGTCTTGGCCTCGGCGGTGCCGAGAACCTGTTCCAGCGCTGTGCGACCAACGACTTCCCACACCTTCTCCAGGAACTCCGGCAGTTTCACCTCGCGGCCGTCGGCAGTCTCGACCTTCCGGTAGCGGCTGAAAATCTCCAGCGCCGGGCCGATGCAGGCGAAGACCAGGTCCGCGCCGCGAATGCCCTCGCCCTGGAGCCGCTCCATCCAATCCCCGACGCGCCTGGGCAGTTCGCGCAGGACCTCGCCCCAGTCGCCGACTGGCACATCATCAGGACGAGGCCGGCAGACCAAGTGGATGCTGGTGGCGAGCGCGGCGGAGTCCATCGCCCGAAGACGACTGCCGGATTCTGTTGCAATAGGCCACGAACCGGTAATAACCCAGCCACCAGCACTCATACCTGAGAGTAGCGCTTCCCACCCCTCGGTAGTCTTATGGGCAAAGACGACGCTTCCCACGCCATCCGACCGCAAGATACGGCAGCTTTCAGCAAAAGCCTTCCCCATGGTGCTTTCAAAGAACAACCTGTCTTTCGGGCGTCCGTTCACGGTCTTCGTTTCATCTTGGACGGCCTCTCGAAGTTTTGGAGATAGAGGGTTCGAGGGATCATATGGGTCTTGCAAGAGAGAATGTCCCGGCAGACTACGTTTGATCCAAGCGAGGAAAAAATCTGACAAATCGGAATAGGGTATTGCATCGTAGTACGGAGGATCGGTAAAGATGACCGATGCTGTTTCTGTGGGCATCGGAGACTCACAGGCATCTGATTGTTGAACTTGTGCGGGATGAATCTTGGCCTGCGTCAAGTCTTCGACCACTTTCAAAATCCAAGTGAGTTCTTCTTCCCAACCACCGCTCGCGCCACCAAAGGGCTGCGCTTCACAGAAATCCCAGACAATAGGAAGAGCTTGTCGTGAAAAAGTGTTACCAGCCATGTATTCCGCGGTGACTTTCCATCGGCAGAGGCTCGTCGCTTTATCCGCCAGTTTATCCAGGGTAAGCGCGAGTAACTCTCGTATCGAAGTGTCGCCGGACACCTCGATAAGGTGAAGCAAGTGTGTCAGCACTACCTTCTGCCTTGCCGTGAAGAGGTCACCAAACTTCATCATGCCATATTTCTGGACGCTGAAGGCACGACCTGCGCCAGAGCCGCCACCAGCAGGGGTTGGCTCATCTGGCACCGGGCAAAGCCCCTTTTTGCCTCTGCGTTCCCACTCATCGAGAATTTCTCTGAGCTGCTTCTGCGCTTGCAAAACGGCCTGGTAATCGCGCTCCGTCGGGAGCCGGTAGTTGCGGCCCTGCAAACCCGGCTGGAGCGTCACCACGGCCAACATCCGTGCTCCCCCGATGCGCTTGCCCTTCACGTCGAAAACCACATCCGCACCGCCGCGCTGCCCGGCAAGTTGCGCTCGGACGCGATCCGGCTGCAGGACCATCCCACAGCAAAGGCACGTCGCCTTGGCGCGCGTGACTGTCCCCCCAGGTACTTCCTTCTCGTTTTTCGGTTCAAAGACCTCGAACTCCACGCGAGGCGGTTCACCTTTGGTCCGGACGACCTTGTTCTTGAACGCCCGCCGGCGGTTCGCCTTGGTGCAGAGCCAGAACGACCGCGCGAGTGGAATCTCCCCACCGCAGTTGGGCGATTCGCACTTCACTGTCCGCGCCCACAGATAAGCAATGGGCGTCGCGCCATCCGGGTCCTGCCGGTAGAACTCGGCCAATTCTTTCTCGGCCTGCTTCTTGATTTCGCCACCCACGCGGCGAAGTTCCTCGGCCAATTTCGGACCGTGGCGCGGTATGTCCTCCAGCATGACCTTGAGGATGAGGCAGGCTACGGGGTTGAGGTCTGATGCGAAGGCTTCGCAGCCCAGCCGCAGGGCTTCCAGCGGTATCGAACCGCCCCCCGCGAAGGGGTCCACGACGAGCGGCGTCTCCTCGGGATGAGCCGCCTTCACAAGTTCCCGCGCCACGCCTATCCAGCGGGGATTACTGGCAACGTCCCAGTTAGCCACGTCGCCGATGAAGGTGAGAAGCGCCTTGCGCAGACCCTCGTCGGATTTCAACTGCTGCTTCATTCGGTCTGACGCATACCCTGGCACCTCGAGCAACGCCTTCGCCGCCTTGGTCTTGAAATCCTTGGGGCAGTTCGGGTCGCACGGGTCTGGAAGAAGCAATTCCAGGAGCATCGCCCGGCATGCTGCCAACGGCCGCCGCGCCCACCACAAATGGAGCGTGGACGGATGCCCATGCCGGATCGACTTCTCCCGCGCCGAGTGCTTAGAAACGACGGCGATCGGGAAATCTACCTCCGCCAGGCGCTTACATTCCTTGGGGATCAATGATCGCCTCCCGATGCCTCGGATATAGGCTTGTTGGGCCGAAATGCGCCGAGAAACTTGTCGCGATCATTGAGCCGGACCAACACGGGGTCACTGCAAGACGATGCACGTCCAAAGACCACGGCGTGTCTGTCTTCGAGCGTCGATAGCACACCGGCGAAGTCTTCGCCTATGTAGTTCTTGAGAAACTCCATGCCTGTGGCGTCAAAAACGCGAAGCGCAAAAACCGTATTGCACTGATTGAGAATGCTCTTGGTAACGTTAGCGGTGCGCTGGGTAACCACGAGACAGCCTAATCCGAACTTCCGACCCTGCAGAATTGCCTTGGCCGTCCCATTCGTTGCCGACTTGTCGCCCTCGCTTGCCACGGCGTTCCATTCGGGTACAAGTGAATGTGCCTCTTCGTAAACGATGCAGCAGCGGGCTTTGTCGGTCATGCCTTGTCCCTGCAGTACCTCAAGCGCTGCTTCGGTGATGATGCGCGTTATCTCTGTGGGTGTCAGTGTGGCCATAGATGCTTGCTCATTGAACGGCCTGCTGTCCTGTCGCCATACCTCGAAACGTGCTGGGTTGAGTATCTTCAACTTGCCTTTGTTTTCAGTAGCGAGGAAGGCCCCAAGGTGCTCTCTCACTTTATCGGCGAACTCATTTGCGCTTCCGCCTTCTTCGATATTTCTCTGAACATTGGTTTTTCCCGGGGGCCCGATACCCATGAGCTCTTCGTAACACGCCCTCTCACTGTTCGTGTCATAGAATGGAGCAAGTTCCTGTTCGTACTGATTGGTAAGATCCAAACAGATAACCTTGATGCCCGCCGCGATCATTCGCTCGACGAGCTCCAACGCCAGGAACGACTTGCCCACGCCCAGCACCCCGAGTATGGCAGCATCGTGTGTCACCAACTGGTGTGGTTCAATGCTCACCGGATAACTAGACCCGGGGAAGTGGCCGATTGCGTCCTTAGCCACGGTTGCCACCTGTTGGAGCGCCAGAAATACTGGCGCATTTGGCTGAGGGAGCCAAGGGACCCTGTCAAATGAGTTCTTCGTATGGTTCCAGCAGCCGATCTTCTTCCCTACTGCCCGAACAAAGCCTCGCTTGTTTTTTTGATGGAGAATCTCCTCCATGGTGACCCCCTCAATCACCTGATACAGCACTCGCCGGGAGTCAATCTCGACATCGAGGAGCGTGCCTTGGCGCAGACTCAAATCGGTACGCACAATCTCCACTTGTAGTTTGCCGACCGTCGTGTCAGGCGCCACGAGACCCAATAGGTAATTACGAACGTTAGCAGCATCTTTGTCTATATCGGCACCGATCGTTCCAGGCTTGGCCAGGAATACACCGCCCTCTGAAACTTCGCGGGTAAGGTGGTCGTCGAAAGCAGCGTTATCTGATAGGTTCAAATATGAGAGGTGCATGCCTCTGAGCCAACGCCCATCGGCAAAACCCACATGATCCAAGGCCACAGCCACGCCGAGTTTTCCGCTCTCTCGTCGCACGAGCAGCAGATCTCCTAACGAGGCGCTCGCGGACGGGTTCTCGCGGACCAACACGATGCCAGGGCTCTCGTGACCAACGACCTCTCCAAGCCGAGCAGTTCCTGCCTTCGCTGTCCACACAGCCTGTAGACGACGGGCAAGACCTGTGAGAAATTCTACTGGCCGCAATCCCACAAATACGGCCCAGGCGAGTCCGATGACGATGTACTCCCGCGATGACGAACGGTGGTAGGTCACCAGGGCAAAGAGAAACACCGCGGAGAAGATCGCGACTGGACTGCCAAGCGTATCGGTAATGAGGTAACACGACCTGCCGGCCTTGCGCCACTTCTCGGTCAAGGAATCCTTTAGGGCGATGGTCAGTACACCAGCCACCAGGACCATCACCACGTAAAATAGGGCCACAGACCAAAGGAAACGGTCGAAACCAGTTTGATGCGGTTGGCCCCAGACATTGACTGCAAAGAGCGCGATTAAGGCAGCAACGCAATAGGCGATGGCATCGACGGGCTTAGTGAAGAACGGCGTAACCAGAAGGTTGCCAAGTAAAAGGGCTGCTAACGCGGAGTAGAACCACACCCCCTTTTCACTTGTTGGCGGCAACCAGGTTCCCAGCGCAAGCTTGGACGCGGCGACCAGGCCGGCCACGTACAATACCAGTATCGCAAGACGCGCGCGCTGGCTGAGTGCTCTTCCAGAATCGGTCATTAGCTCATTCCTTCAATGCGTGCTCAATCTTCAGTCGACTCCTGATCATTTGTCGCTCCATAGGCCGTATCGAGTTCTGCTACTTTCATCTGCCGAGTGGCAGCATAAACGGATAGATAGTAGTGCGCCACCTTGGTGACCTCATGCCAGTTGAGGCGGGCGGGGTCTTTGATGGGTTCCTGCATCGTGGGCTTGGTAGCGCAGTTCGTAACGAAATAGAGCCAATAGCAGTCGCGCCGGTCTTCGGCCACACGTCGCTCGTTCGGCGTGAGCAGAATTGTCCCTGTCGTTTCGGCCAGTCCCTTGACCTCGATCAGACGAAGTTCGCCAGAGTTGATATCCAGGCTTGTGATGTCGTAACCGAGGTTCTTCTCATGTACGTCGTAAACCTGGCGGCCTTGCGCTTTCTCGTAATCTATCACTACCTGCATCGCGGTAGCCTCGGTCTCCGGGCTGGGCCGCAGGCGGCGGACATCCGGGGCCTCGCGGGCAGGGTGCGGCAGCACGAGGACGCTGGCAATGCGCTCGATGGCTTGAAGCGTAAGCGACCGCTGCTGCTCCAGTTCCTTGTGGCGGCGCTCGCGCCGCACCAGCAGTTCAGCATGGCGGTTCTCGGCCTGGGCTAGGCGGCCGTCCGCGCCGAGGACACCCTTCTCCTTATCCTCTTGAGCCTTGCCGATTTCCTCGTCCGCCCGCTGAACGAGTTCGGTAAGCGAAAGTTCCACGTGATCGGCAATCCGAGCAACCTCTGCCAGTCGTTCCTTGCGGGTCTCCTCCAGGAAGGGCTGGAGAGCATTTTCATGCAACCATTCCGTCGGCTCGGACTTTGACGCCACGGAGTGTAACTGCTCGGGCGCTTCGGCTGGAGAGAAGTTCCCTAGTATGTTTGGCTCGCGCAGCCGCGGATCGCCGTTTTCGGTAAGTTCCACGACGAAAAGACGTTCGTGAACCACATGACCAAGGCCATCTACCACCCGGGCACGATAGAAATCAATTCGGGACGGCTCCTCGTGTTGGAGGGAGTAGAAGCAGGCTCCCCCGCCAAATGCTTCAGCTGCCTGGGCGCAGGTATGCCTGCGGACGGCCTCAAAGAGCGGATGTCCGGGCGTGACCCATTCTAGGTTGTTCTTCTCCGCTGTATCGCGGTCAGTTGAGCAGCGCGGGTATTTCGCGGCCAAAGACGCAAGTTTCCAGTCCGGTTCACGCTCATATCGCTGGAGCACCGACGGCGTCCGGGCAGGCTCGAAGGTGTGGGGCATATTCTCTACGACCTTGAGCTTGAGCGGGACGTACTCAGCGGCTTCGCGGATGAAACGGGCAATGGTTTCTGGCACCACGCGGCATTCCTGCGCCCGCGCGCGTCGCTCAATCAGCATCTCCAGGTTGAGTTTTTTGGAGGCCAAGCCTTCCAGGGCATTCTGACAGATAGCGCGGAATCGGCCCTCATCGACATTTTCGAGCAAGCGTTCCTCAAGGTCGGCATCGCCAAGTTTCCCCGCGTAGTAGTCCCGCAGGATGCGCTCTACGTGCGCGGCGGGGAGGATTTCGCCCACAACGTTGAAAACCGCGTCGTCGTCGAGAGCGTTCCGGATTTCTTGGAGCTTCTCCAGCAGTCGCTGGAGCACGCGGCCCTCGATAGTGTTCGTGGCCACAAAATTGAATATGAGGCAGTCCTTGCGCTGGCCATAACGGTGAATGCGGCCCATGCGCTGTTCAAGACGGTTCGGATTCCAGGGGATATCGTAGTTGAAAAGGATATTGCACATTTGGAGATTGATTCCCTCGCCCGCCGCCTCTGTAGCCACTAGCACCTGAATCGCGCTTTCGCGGAACTGCTGTTCCGAGTAGAGACGAGTACCCGGCTCATCGCGAGATCCGGACTTCATACTGCCGTGGATGCAGCCCACCTTGAAGCCCCAGCCCTTCAGCTTGCCGACGAGGTAGTCGAGCGTGTCCTTGAACTCGGTGAACAGTAGAAGGCGCTTATCCTGGTGGTCGAAGAAACCCTCCTTGTGAAGCAGGTCCTTGAGCTCCGATAGCTTAGCCTCGGAGTCGGTGCTTTCCACAGCTTGTGCCTGCTTGGCAAGTTCACAAAGCTCAGCAATCTCCTCCCGCACCTGCTCGGCATTGCCGGCGAGCGTGATGGCTTCGAGCATCTCTTCCAGACGTTCCCGGTCATTCTCCTCCATTTCCTCGATCTCTTCCGGGTCGGGAAGGTCAGGTGGGGCCAGCCGAGCCAACTCCTGAGCTCGCTTTAGGCCTTCCTCAAGCCTGCGGGCGCGGTTCTCAAGGCTATGGCGAATGGCGTAGGAGCTGGAGGCCAGCCTGCGCTGGTATAGGGACATCAGGAAGCCGACCGCACGAGCGCGGGGATCATCGCCTTGAGCGGCAGCCTTAGCGCTCTGACGCTTCACGAAACGGGTGATCTGCTTGTAGAGCTCGAATTCCTGTCCATCGATCTGGAAGTCAACGGTCTTCGGGATGCGCTTTGTGAAGATTTTCTCGGCCGCCCAGGTGCCATCCGGTCGCCGCTCCGGGAAATACACCATAGCTTCCTTGGTACGACGCAGGTAGAACGGCGCACGGCGGCGGTCCATGGCCTCGCGGATGGAACGGACGTCCGCGTAAGCGTCGGGGTCGAGCAGTTGAAGGAACAGAGAAAAATTAGCGGGATCGCCCTTGTGAGGCGTCGCCGTCAGCAATAGTATGTGGTCCGACGTATCCCGCAAAAGCTCGCCGAGGGCGTAGCGCGCCGTCTTGCGCGCCGGAGGCGTCCAGGACATGTGATGCGCTTCGTCCACAATGATGAGGTCCCAATGAACTTGCCTCAACCCCGGCAGTATCTCGGTCCGCTTGGCAAGGTCGAGTGAGGTGATGACCCTTTTTTGCTCCAGCCACTGGTTGACGCCGAACTGGTCACGGATATCGCCACCTTTGAGGATCAGGAACTTCTCGTCGAATTTCTCTTTGAGTTCGCGCTGCCACTGGAAGGAAAGATTCGCAGGACATGCCACCAGAATCCGCTCGGCCAGACCACGCAACTGGAGCTCCCGTATCAGGAGCCCGGCCATGATGGTCTTCCCGGCACCGGCGTCGTCGGCAAGAAGGAATCTGACCCGAGCTAGCTTGAGCAGATAATCGTAGATGGCTTCCAACTGATGAGGAAGTGGGTCTACGCGGGAGATGGAGAGGCCAAAGTAGGGATCAAATTCCCAAGAGATGCCAAGAGAGTAGGCTTGAAGGCCCACGCGAAGGAGCCGACCGTCACCATCATAGGTGAAACCGGCCTCGAGAATGGTAAGCTTTTCAAGATCGCGGACAGTCAACGTGACCTTGCGAAAGCGCTCGGATTGCGTGCCTGCTAGGCCGAGGGTCCAAGTTCCGTCGCCGCTGGCGCGAACCGATTCTATGCGCATCGGTTCGCTGAATAGGGGGCCAGAAAGAATTTGGCCCTCATTTAACCTGAGAATATTCATCTATTATTGCCCCCCGCCAAATACGGGTATTTATGCTTAATAACTAGCTTATTAGATTAAATAATAGGCCCAGCGGGCTTAAGGCGTCAATACTCTATTGCGGCTAGCCGAATGATTGCCGCTTATTATTAATAAAATGCTTTAAATTTATCATTACCCTTCAATGATTACGCGGAAATTTATACCAAACAGTTTAAGAAACTAATATCTATTATAGATCAAAAGAAATCCCGAGCCTTAAACTCGAATCGACCAATTTTGTTGCAGGAGCTAATGTTCCATCTTCCAGTTGTATGGTGCCATCTTTCTTGAAGGGCCATTCGCGTTGGAAGCTAAGGAATATCTGAGCTTCGGTTGCAGCTATTTTGAGAATTCTCTTTGACATTAGATCAATTCGCAGTTTTAATCTTGGCGCAAATTCTCTTTCTATCTTGCCCATTCGCTCAACTACGAAGTGGTAGTCCAGGCCCTCATTTATTCCGATTCCGATCATGGGCCGAATAATTAATATATTAGTGGCATAGTATATGTTCAAATACGTGCTAGCAACAAAATAGAAAGAAGGATCTTGTTCAGCTTTTTTATTGACAATATTTGATATGCCTTCAAACCGAGCTCCTGCCCCCCAACCTGGCAGAACATCAGGTCCGCCGACTAAGGAAGATGAATAAAAATATTTTTTAGACTCTTCCAATGTCTGTTCATATGACTCTCTTGTTTGATGATAAAATATCTTATCAATTGCAGTCCCAAAATAAACCTCAGTATCTGACTGCACTAAATTATCAAGTATTTTAACTACATCTGGGCTTTTTAACTGAATCGATGACAGAAATGCTTTAGAAGAAAAACCAGCGACTATTGTGCCATAGAAAACATCGCTTTTCCATCCCCAATGAAATTCGCCAAATCCTGCATTCTTTCCTTTCCCTGGCTCAAATCTCAGATCAGACCCAATATAGAACTTGGCAAATTCTTCGGCCCAAGCGTGAGATGACAACATAAAAGACAAAAGGACAAACACCAATAATTTCTTCATATTTAAGCCCCCCTTAGTTCAAGATAAATCAATGCGATAAAGCACAAATATGCACTTTAATCGTAATAGTTAACAAGATTCTCGTATGGTTCCCCCCTATCTAAAAATTTATAACGTTTTGTCGCAGCTAGCCTTATTAAATTGATAAAAAAATCAATTTTTGCCTATCTTCGCCTTCAGCTCGTTGTATACCGCAATAACATTGGGCACGAGCAGGTCGGGCCACCTGTGGCCTTTGTAGGTGACCATGTGGATGGCCTTCTGGTTAGGGAAGAGCATCACCGAGCTGCCGCTGGTGTGAGAGGGGCCCGGATAGATGAGAGGGAGCCAGAAGAGAAGAAAAAAGAGAACAAAGAAAGTAGCCTTTGGTTTGATGCAGCCGGTGAGGATGTTCCATTTTGGGGCCTAAATTTCGACTAAAGCAGCACAAGGGGATTTATTGGGGGGATCTTTATTAAGACAATTTAAATAGTTTTTTTATAACAGGGGGATGATTTTGGCCAAGTTTGCCCCAAGCGGGCAATTTGCCGCTTTGGCAAGGGGGGTTTTGATTAAGGGCTCAAAGTGCAAAACCATGGGGGTCGCGATAAAGCAGATTCCCTGGTTTTTAATAAGGAGGAATCCATGAAAGTGTTATTGCGCAAGACATGGACGATGCCCTTGGTCGCTATCCTATCGCTCCTTGTGATAACGACCGGCCTATGGGCCCAGCAAAGACCGCGGCAGCTTTCCATCAGCGCCGCCCGACAGATCGTGGCTCTCCAAGCGGAAAAAGCGGCCAGAACGCCGGCCCAGATGAAAATGGACTCAAAGCTTGTCTATGAAGTGAAGATACGGCGCCGGGACGCGACGCTCGCAGCTATACCTACGCTTCGATCCGGTGTCGAGGTGGATGCCGCGGGAAACACATTGGTGGACATCCGCGCCACTTCGACCGCCAGCCTCGCGCTGTTTCTGGAGGGCATGGGGGCAAAACTCTTCTCGAGGCTCGATCGCGACGTCCGCGCCCTCGTCCCGGTCGCCAGGCTCGAGAACATCGCGGCGCGGCCTGAGGTCCGCTGGCTGATGCCGGCCGCCAAAGCGGTTGTTAATAAGAACGACACCTCGGAGGGGGATGTCACTCATCGCGCAGATGAAGCACGCACCCGCTTCGGGTTTGACGGGACAGGTGTAAGAATCGGCGTGCTCTCCGACTCCTGTGATTATCTCGCCAATGTGCAGGCAACGGGTGACCTGCCGGCGGGCGTCACCGTCCTCCCCGGTCAGGACGGCTCGCCTGGCACGGGCGAAGGAACGGCCATGATGGAAATCGTCTTTGACCTTGCCCCGGGAACCCAGATTTTCTTCGCCACGGCCTTCAACGGCCTTGCCAGTTTTGCCCAAAACATACGCGACCTGCGAACAACTTACAATTGCGACATCATCATCGACGACGTCACCTACTATATTGAAACTCCTTTTCACCAAGGCGACCCCGCCCCGGCAGCATCGACGACCGGAGCGGCCGATATCATTCAGGCCGTCAACGATGTAGTGGCCGCCGGCGCGCTATACTTTAGCTCGGCGGGTAATAGCGGCAACTTTAATGCCGGTTCCTCGGGTACATGGGAAGGCAGCTTCGTTGACGGCGGTCCCGCGGGCGCTCCCCTTCCGGCCGGCCGAGTCCACGATTTTGGCGGCGGTCAGACTTTCAACATACTCACTTCAGCAAATAATAACTACCGGGTAATCGACTTATGGTGGGACGATCCCCTGGGTGGATCTAACAACGATTATGACCTTTACCTGCTCGATAGCGCCGGAACGAACATTCTTTTTTCATCGACCAACACCCAAACCGGCACCCAGGACTCACAGGAAGAGATGTACTTAGATTCCGATGCGGTGCCCGCAAATCCACGGATCGTTATCCTTCAGAACGGCGGCGCCGCAGCCCGCTTCTTCCACCTCGGAACAAATCGCGGCCGCCTTTCGATCGCCACGCCCGGGGCAACCTACGCCCACAACGCAATCGGAGGATTGTGTGTCGCAGACACGCGCGCTATCGCGCCGGGACCGTACCCTAATCCGTTCAATGGCACCAATACCGTCGAGTCCCACAGCTCAGATGGTCCGCGGCGCGTCTTCTTCGATGCTGCCCGCAATCCGATCGCGCCGACAGACCTGCCGAAGCCAGACTTCACGGCCGCGGATGGCGTTGCCACCGGGGTGCCATGCCCTCCTTATACCTGCTT
>Ga0315295_10004128_pt1 | contig 12361 bp, 11 predicted proteins | sample YL17G14_0_MG_FD_204453 | JGI IMG/M metagenome (GOLD analysis project Ga0315295, IMG submission 204453) | Sediment microbial communities from Yellowstone Lake, YNP, Wyoming, USA - YL17G14_0 | ecosystem: Environmental > Aquatic > Freshwater > Lake > Sediment | place: USA: Wyoming | collected... | reverse complement strand
TTCTCCTTCCGTGACGCCTATTCCTCCGTTCACCCAGGGCACTCCAACCATCTGGCAAATCCTATTCAGCGACAACCGAGCGTCGATGCTGTCAAGACACCCGAGAACTACGTCTGCCTCCTTGTATTCTCCCCATCCGAGGTCATATTCCAAGTTGCCATTCGTGTACGTCACTTCTGTGTCTGGGTTGAGTTGTCTCGTCCTTTCTGCCGCCACCTCAGCCTTGTTTCGGCCGACGTCCTTCTCATTGAACAGTACCATACGGGTCAGGTTGGATATCTCGATAGTATCAAAATCCACGACGTGGACTCGGCCGACTCCCATGAGCGCCAGCAGCTTTAATGCCTCATTGCCAAGCGCTCCTGCACCGACAACGATTACGTTTGCTTTCAGGAGCTTGTCCTGATCCCACCAATCAATCAAGTAGTGGCGCGCATATCTCTCCAGCTGGGATCTAGCATCCGCCATTTCAATCCAACACCGTAATAGCGGTCTCATTGTAGACTAAGATTTCAAGGCCCCACTCAGAGTGTCGCTGCACCAGACCGCGTACCCGGATGGTCTTGTGCGCGTAGTCTCTTATGGTCTGCTCGCCGTGGGTGAAATTGTCCACATAATTCGGGAATACCAAGAGTTTGAAGACACGTGCCCATGGACCTCTCTGGAACTTCACACAGTATGTGTTTGCGCTCCTAGACCGTTGGACTTCAACGACTCTTCCTTGGAAGTACACAACGTGACCAACGTATTGACTGATCTCAACCAGCCTTACGACAGGGGGTTGGAAGAGGATCTGGTCGCTGGGTCTTTGCGTGAATTCATGCCTGGTCTCAGATTCAGGGCTTGCTGGCCTCCGTGGCCTAGTTCGGGCCCTCTTGGCTGCACCCACTCTCGATCGCTCGAGACTGGCCTGACCGCAGCCGACGCAGCTCCTGAAGTTCTGATCCCTCAAGAAGCGGTAAGTTTGGTTGTGGTAGAACATCTGGCAGTTCGTGCATCTCCAGGCCGACTCTCCGTCACTAAAGCCGGTCCCAGTGACTGGATCAAGAACACCTGATACATCGATTCTCGCGACCACGATCTGAGCAACGCCTGCCCTGCGGTGGGGCGGTTCTGTCTCACGCCAAGTGATTAGGTGCGGTTCCTTGTGACCGAGAATGAGCGTCACAACAGCTAAGGTCAGCGACATGGAAGCCAAAATGATGACCAGGAGTATTATTGTCACGAGAGCAGGTGGCCCGCCTCTGTGTCTCGTTGAGGACAGCCGCGATTGCAGCGAGGAGCGAGCGCGCTCAAGCTTTCCCCGCCAGTCATGTAATCCGAATATGGCAATTAGAGACGCGAGCGCCACAACCAGTGCTAAGAAAAGAATTTCGATGATCAAGGGGGTGTAATCAGGCTGATAGGCTGCCGTCAAGTCGTGCGGTTGATTCAGGGAGGCGAGAGCCAGTATCTTTCCGTTTTCTTGCCAGCTTTGGTATCTCCACTCACATCCAAGTATCCCAAGAAAGCCGCTCATTGGCCGTATGAGCACACCCTGGGGTTTCACCACCGACCCCCAATAATGCCTTTCAATTCTCGTACCGTTTTCGCACAGCGGATTCGTGAGCATGAGCAAGTTCTGGATGAACGCGGTTACCTGACGATGCCACTCGTTGGTCAGGCCCATACCCAATAGATCCTGTGCCTTATTAGTTCAAGGCTCAGCCGTTGATGCCCAGTGGCAAGTTTTAAGTCTGAAGCGGCGGACCTCTTATACGGGTTTACGTAATGTCCCTGCAAGTTAGCCGAACGTTAATCTTCTGTATACTAGCCGTTTCCTCGTTGCTGTTGGTCTACGGACCACGGCCAGTCGCCGCAGCGACGATAGGCATCCCTATCACAATCAAAGGGTTATCACCCCAACTATCTACATCAGTGATCATAGATGGAAAGCAACAAGGGACCATAGCCGGAGGAAGCACGAAATCCTTCACCGTGGACAAGAGCAAGTCGCACACCTTCGAAGTGGACATCGAGATCAAAGGAAACTGCGCGACGTACGAAGGCACAGATGTCTGCACAAGATACGGTAACTCTAACAACGTCTGGACTCTTGATGTAATCTCAACTGAGAACTGTCAGCAGGTTCCAGTCTGCTATGACTACTATTACTATTGTGACTACTGGGGCTACTGCTGGTATGAACCCTACTGCACATACGAGAATCAATGTTGGACCACCACAGAGCTGGCGGACAAGGGGCACACTTTTGCCTATAGTGTGGAGCAGGAAGTCGTGGTCAATGATATTCACGGACAGAACACGGACACATGGCAGAAGGTGGATTCAAACGTCAACCTTTCCGCGGGGGAGTCCGTGGTTCTGATCGACGACAGCACCACCAAGGCACGAGATGTCTTTGCTCGCTGGGTGGTGAATGGTGCTCCGATGCAGGGCAGAACGCTAGCGCTCAAAGCAGACAAGCCGCTCTACATCAAAGCTGAATATGAAATGGAGACTAGTTTTAAAGTCCGAGTATCTTCAGACCTCGGCAACCCCACTACCGACAGTCCTGACGGATGGTATACGAAAGGCAAGGAAGCGACCGTCTCAATCGAGCAGGAAGTTGCCTCGAGTGGGATCATGGGCGCCTTGGGTGGCAGGGCAACATTCGTCGCATGGCACAGTCCACAGGGGATTGAGTCCAAGCAACCAACGTACACATTCAGCGTGCAGGGGCCAGTGCTCCTTGTAGCGGAATACAAGTTCGACAACACCCAGCCGATGATCATAATCGCCGCACTGGCAGGCCTCATTGTTGTGGCCGTGGCGGTTGTCGCGTTGCGGGCACGCATGTCAGGAGCCAAGGCGAAAGCGGAACAAACAGACCTGGAGAAGACAAAGGCCGAAGTGGATAACCTGAAAGAAGAACTGGAGAAGGCAAAGAGGAGGCGCTCCTTCACTAGGAGGAAGAAACCTCCTCCTTCCGGATCTTCCACGTGACCCGGATCTCCTGGCCTGATTTCGACGGTGCAGTGGTCCAACATTAGGAGTAACGCTGATCTAATGCACAGCTAGCTTTAGGGTAGTGTTTTCCATCTCCCGGAAGGCCAAGCTTTTGGGATGATTGCTGGAAAGGCGACACATGACCTGGCACACATTTCGCTTCTATCGGGAGCTTGGTCGCTGGGACAGATTCTTTCTTCTGGTACTGTGCGTCAGTGTCACTTTTCGTTTGGTCTTCATCGACGTTCCCCCGCTCAGAGCTAGTTGCGAACCTTCTCAATGTGCGGGGCCATGGGACTTGGGGTTGATCTTCGACGAAGCCTATTTTGTCAACGCGGCAAGGAACATTATTGGCAGGCCGATGGCTTTTGGCTACGCAGATCGTCCCATTGCCGATGTCTACCCAAAGTTCACCGATCCATACCCGGGGCACCCCCCGCTCGCGAAGCTGATCGTGGCCATATCGGCATTGGTACTCGGGGAAAACGCGCTCGCGTACAGGTTGCCGAGCGTGATCTTTGGGACACTTCTTCTACTGTTTCTCTATCTGGCGGTGAAGAGGCTTGCCTCCGGTCAAGTCGCATTCTATGCAGCGACTTTTCTTTCGTTAGACACGCTGACGTTGATTCATTCACGCATATTCATGCTCGACATCTTCATGGTATCGTTCATGGTGCTCGGATTCTACTTCTTCCTGCGTGGACGCTACGTTGCCGCTGGAATGGCGATCGGACTATCGGCGCTCTCCAAGGAGATGGGCGTCATCGGAATCGCGGTTGTCATAACGTTTCTGTTTCTCGAGCGTACGTTAAGTCACACGCTCATGACAAGAGAGTCAGCTATGCAAGCCGCGAAGATCTTGCTGGGTTTCGCCGTGCCGGTTGTTCTGCTCGCGGGACTGATGACGATTTGGTGGAACACGACCCCTTGGCAAGACCTCGCTAGGCTGGGCCTGTACAAGGTCGACCACTACAATCTGGATGGGTCGTATGTTGATGTTGGTTCGGATATTCCTCGTTTCGGGATCATTTGTCCGCCTTGGCTTTGGATACTCAATCGCAACGTCATTGACTACTATAGCGGTACGGTTGGTGGACTGGTCCTCAACTATGTAGGAGAGATGAATCCAATGCTAATCTACTTGATGTTGCCCGGGGTCGCATACACAACTTGGAACTATCGGAGGACTCGCAGCAGGCTCAGTCTTTTCGCGCTGGTCTGGTGGAGCTGGGCGTACTTGATCATGTATCCTATGGCGCTTACCGGCCGCACCATGTACATCTTCTATATGTTGCCGACGATGGGAGCCGTCTCGATGATGGTAGCGAGCATGATGTGTCATCGTTCGATGAACTCGCACGTCAGAGGCTTCTACCTGTTCTGCCTATTTGTCATCATGATTCTGCAGTTCCCAGTCAAGCTACTACCATTCTAGGTCGATGGATACTGGATGGTGGCAAAGTGAGTGTATGCTGTCCTCGGGACGGCTTCCTTCCGTTCTCGATCTGGGCGACCTCATCATCGTCGATCTCAGTTGTCAGAGTATATCAAACCAGTCAATCAATGACAAGTTCATCGGCAAAAGCTCATCTCGGAGAAGACCGCAGTACCTCCAACATGCATAGTGCCTTGCCTTCCCATCCACTACTTGGTGGTAGGATTCGCCTCATAACCTGGTGTTTCGATGCTTGACCCAGAAGCCGTAATTCGGTTCGAGAAGTCGAAGCACGGATTCAACGGTGTACTTGTCCTCAACAGTACACTGCTAGGACCCGGTTCCGGCGGAGTGAGAATCCTTCCAGATGTGAACGAAGCAGAGGTAAAGCTTCTTGCCGAAGCAATGACTCGCAAAAATGCTTTCTTCAATATTCCTGCCGGTGGAGCGAAAACGGGGATCGCCTTCGATCCCCAATCCGGCGCTCGCGCTGGAGTAATTGCCGACTTCGCCGCAGCCGTCTCCGACCTGATTCGAGAGTTCCGTTACGTGCCCAGCCCAGATATGGGCTCGACGGAATCAGACATCGTAGCGATATACAGACGGCTTGGCTCGGAGTCCTTGCTTCGAAATAGCATCCTCACCAAGACTGTGAATGGTATCCCTTTGGCTCGGCTATCCACAGCCGAGGGTGTAGTCGAAGCAGTGATGACGAGTATTAGGATGACAAGAAATAGAATCGAGAATCTCTCAGTTGCGATTGAGGGCTTCGGTAGGCTTGGCGCATTAATAGGAGCGATGTTGGTCGAGCGTGGCTTCAAGATCTCTGCGATATCGAACGAAAAGCAGGCGCTCTTCCAGAAAAGCGGAATTGATATCGGACTTGTCTCCGGATCTGAACAACGGCCGGGTCTCAGCGCGCTGGAGGAATACGCGAAGACTACACCCGTCGCGGAAATCAGGGACCGATCCGCAATAGTCGATGAGCCCGTCGACGTACTGATTCCCTCCGCGCGCCCACTGCTAGTCACGAAGTCAAACGCTGACAAAGTCCAAGCGAAGTTGATTGTTCCATGTGCTAACGCCCCCGTGAGTGAATCTGCAGAAAGGCCTCTTGCCGAGAGAGGCGTCTTGGTCGTTCCTGATTTCGTCTCAAATGCGGGAGGCGTTCTGGGCGGTTTCCTGTGTAGACTGAACGTTTCGACAGATGCTCTCCGGAGTATTGTTCGAGAAAAGATCGGCGATGGAGTAAACGCGGTGCTAGAGAACTCAAATGATCTCACTCCCGGAGATTTGGCAAGACATGTGGTTAATGAGCGACTGGAGAGCGCTAGGCGACACCCGTATGAGACTAGATTCAGACTTCTGTGGCACTGGAAAAAGTTCCTATCAAGACCAGGCGGGATCTCAGCGGCCAGTTGGTATGCGCGTCGTCATCTGAGCCTAAAGTGGTATCAGAGCTTTGCCCTACGGTGAAAGAGATTTCACGAGATCGACGGGCGCCGAAATGAGGCGTCAGTGGGATAACGTGTTTGAACACTCGTTTCACCTCAGACAAATCGCCCCCACGCCAACTGATCGTGCTTACCGGAGCCTAGTCGAAAGATTCTTTCTGAAATGGACCAGCCCGAGGCAGGGGGAGTGGATACTCAAGCTCGACGTTTACAACGAAGCTACATTGACAAAGTACGCCCATTACTTCATGCAGAGAGGTCTGGACGTTGCGTACGTTGATGTTTCACGTAGAGTCATCGAAGTGGCACGCCGCAGAATGATGAACGATGGACTCTACGGCAAAGCACATCCAATCTTGGCGGATTTTCGTTCCCTGCCTTTCAGACCGGAATCCTTCGGGGTAGCGTGCAGCTTCGGCAGCATAGAACACGTACGAGAATGGAGAACATGCCTAGACGAGCAACGAGATGCGACGAAGACCGGGGGCTATGTCATAGTCGGAGTCCCAAATGTCCAGAATCTTTGGATGCGCTACTGGTCCTGCGTGTTCCTCAGCAAGATTGGGGCCTTGAGAAAGCTCACCAGCCCTGAGCTACATTTTACGCCTGGTGAGATTAGGAACGCTATGTTAGAGGCGGGCTTCTCAGATGTCGAGGTGAACGGGTATCATTTGTTCCCGAAACAGTTGAGGTGGCTAGATCTTTGGATCCAGCAGTTTCCTGACCGGTCGATAGAGAAGGCAAGGGATCTCCTGCTGGCTCCGATTGTGGCCGTTTTCGAGAGGATTGAGCGGCAGGAAACGGTGTTGAACTTGCTTGCGGAGATGCTGATTGTGAAGGGCGTCAAGTAGTCGGAACCGTCAATGAGCTAGCCACGGAGGCCAAATGTTTTATTCGTATGGGAAGGCCTCTTGGCGCTACGTCAAGGAGGACCTGTTGGAGTGCGTCAGTCCCTGCTTGTTGCTACGGCGATTCTGGTTGTCTTCATAGTCTCAGTTGGAGCGAATGTTGTCCAAGTTGACGCTGGGCGATCTCATTCACTTCAGACCGTAGGGCCTCCCCCAGGGGGGTGTGGAGGAGAAGGCTCAGTGCAAGTTCTGGAGTATTGTCCGGATCATAAGACGTGGAAACGCGGCCTAGTATGCCATGGTGGGGCATGGGTTGGTCCACAAACACAGGAGTGCCCCACAGAGACACAGACAGAAACGCAGACCGCTCAATGCGGTGCGGGGGACCCACCTAAGGTTACGGAGTGGTGTCCGGTGTCCGGCACAGGGTGGATGACACGAGAGGTATGTAAGAACGGGGTCTGGCAGAAAGAGACAAACCCACAGCGCTGTCCGCAATGCAACGCCGGAGACCCACCTAGGAACGTGGTGTATTGTGAGGAAGACCCGGAGAAATGGATGACACGCGAGGTATGTACGAACGGGGCATGGCAGCGGGAGACAAACCCAAAGCCCTGTCCAGAGTGTAAAGAATTTGAAGAAGAGTGTTTACACTACTGTACTGACATATCTTTCACCCAGTCAAATAGTAGATGCGACTGGGGCTATATCTGTCAGGCCGGTCATTGGCAAAGATTTGATAAGAGCTGTTGCTATATTGCTACTGCAACTTATGGGTCTGCGCTGAGTCCTGAGGTTCAGCTGTTGCGCAACTTCCGTGATCGTGATGTGCTTCAGACGTACGCGGGTAGCAACTTCATGCGGGTCTTCAACATGGTCTACTACTCGTTCAGTCCGCAAGTTGCTCACACGATCTCGGCGAGTGAGAATCTTAGGACTATGATGCGGTACGTTTTGTATCCGCTGATTGGGATCCTTTGGGCTACGCAGCAGATCTACAGCGCATTCGCTTTCAGTCCTGAGGGAGCCGTTGTGATCGCGGGACTCTTCGCCGGCAGCTTGATTGGACTAGTCTACGCGTCGCCGGTAATACTGGTTATCTCGTTTGCTGTTGCACGAGTCTTCCGGAGGAGACTGACTCGTGTGCACGTGTACATGTTGCTGCCATTCTTGGCGATTGCCACCAGTTTGATCATAGTCTCGGAGCTCACAAGGTTCGTATTGCTGATGCAGGTTTCCACGAGCCTGCTAATGCTCACAACGTGGGCTTTGCCTGGGATCGCGCTCAGCGCTTGGGCACTGAATAGGCGCCGACCAGTCACTGGCTGAACCTGCCCCATATCTGAATCTGGAGTCCAGTACGGATACGCGGCCTGTAATCTCGTGAAGGGATGCGCTGGCCATTGTTCGCGTAAACCTTAATCCGATCGTAAGCCTCGGCTGTTTGAATAGGCTCAACATAGGAGCCTTGGATAGCGTCAACTGCTTGGCTCCAGACAAGACTGAGACGAAGGTTCTAGTGCTTGACACGTCTGCGTTCGTCATGGGCATTAATCCCTCTGCGCTTGACCTTCCCAGTTATTCAGTCACAAGCGTGCTGAATGAGCTGATTCCAGACACTCTGCCACATACTAGGTTCGGCGCATCACAAGATTCAGGCCGTCTATCCGTGAAGAATCCAGCCCCGTCTTCCACGAGGATTGTGCAGGAGACTTCGTCTAGAGTCGGTGATGTCGACGTGCTATCAACGGCGGACCTTGAGGTTCTCGCTTTAGCCCTCGATCTCAAGAATGACGGTATGTCACCGGTCGTCGTTAGTGACGACTATGCGATACAGAACGTATCCGAGACATTGGGGATGGAGCACGCGTCGCTCGCAACGTTCGGGATAACACAGAAGTTCGACTGGATCTACTATTGTCCCGCTTGTTTCAGAAAGTACACGATCCGGGACGCAGGTCAGCAATGCCGGATATGCGGGACTCGCCTGAAGAGGAAGGTCGCCAGAAAAGAGAAAGCCACGAGAAAGGTCGGTCGTAGCCGAGAAGGACAGGCCGATTCATCGAATTAGTCAGACGAGTCGTGTCTTACGTGCGTAGTGGAACAGATACAACTGAACGTAGCCAGCCCAGGGCCCATATCGCTCTCGGAGAAATCTAGCTGCCTTTTCCGTGCTCACATTCGCGCCATGGAAATACAGCTTGCGAACGATCCTATGGATCCAGATGTCTACTGGGGCCGCTTCGGTTTTTCCCAGCCCGTATAGGAGAAAGCAATCAGCTACCTTCGGCCCAATTCCAGGTAGTTCCATCAGCGTCGTCTTTGCCGTCTCATAGTCTTGACGCTGCAATTCTTCAAGGTTCAGTTCTCCGTCTCGGACTCTACGGGCTGCTTCGATGATGTACTTCGTACGATACGTGAGTCCCGTTTTCTCAAGATTCTGTTCTCCGGCAGCTGCAAGCGTCTCCGGTTTGGGAAAGAGATGGATTGTTGAACCGTCAGACAAGCGTACAGGAGGGCCAAAGGTGTCTCTGATCAGCTTGACCGATTTCGTCCACAGCACTATCGAGTTGTGTTGTGTTGAGATCGAGCTGATTAGGCTCTCGAATGGGTTGTTGCCTCGCATCAGTCTCAGGCCAATAAGCTGCGGGAAAGTCTTGGAGACGATGTCACCTTTCGCTGGATCGAACGCCCGATAGAAAGCGTTTAGATCATCACGGAGCCTCAGGACATTGATCATATGATCAGTTACGGGTCTCGCGAGACTTGTGTTCTCGTCATTTGAGGTTATTGTGATCTTAAGGTGAGGTTCCTCTCTGGTCCCGATCTGGCGAACGCGATATCTCGCGGTTCTTCCTCCGAAATCCTCGGCGTCTGAGTAATAACCATCTACGAGATCCCACTGTGGTTCACTAGTCTGACCGCTCAGCAAAGTCGCTTCAAGATCAAGTGGACCCAAGATCTGTTCTCGCGAGATCCCTATTTCCTCATGCAAGACGTTTCACCGGGAGAGCTGAATGAAGCCAGAACCATCGCTGTGATAGGCGCCGAGGTTCAAAGTTCTTCTTCCTGCTGAGTCTGCTCGTTCCAGACTTTTCTACTCTTCTCCTCACCAGCGGCCTTCACAAGGAGTGATCTTCTTGGATCCTTTAGCGGTATGATGAAGTATTCTTCGACGGTTCCATCTTCTCGCTTCAGCATCAGCTTCGCCTTCTTGTCAGCCATCTTCAGCGTCTCCGGGTCCAGGTACTTGCACATTACGAATGATCCACGTGAGTGGAGTGTTCTGAGTTCGAGTTTTCCGGATTTGCCTCTTGTCAGGACTTCATCTGAGAAGCCCATGTAGATCAAGAAACGCCGGTCTTGTTGTTGCTCCGGTTAAGTCTTGCTGTCCGGTCGCCACGTTCATTGACTATGTCTCTTGAAGCAGGCTATGAAGAAGCCAGCGTCGTGTCTGTGCGGGTGAAATCTCTGACATTGCTCTGTAGATCCGTCATCGATCGGAATCGCCCTATCACCGATCATAGGTGACTGCGCTTGAATAGAGAGGTTGCAGTTTGTGCTAGCATGAAGTGCATTCCGTTCGCATTCCTGTAGGGTGAGTGTGCAGACACTGTAGACGATTCGTCCTCCGGGCTTCACGATCTTGGACGCCTCTTCAAGGAACTGTTTCTGGTATCTGGCGAGGGCTTCGATCTCACTTTTTGGAGCGTACTCGTAGACCTTGGGCATTATTCCGAGCGCGCTGCAGGGTGGGTCAACGAGGATCTTGTCCGGTTTGAGCGTCGAGAAGTCGCTCGAGAGATACCTGCTGTCGTGCACGAAGAGTGTCACGTTCGAACAACCCAAGCGTGCGCAAGTCTGCATCGTCTCCTCAGTTTTGCGTCTATTGCGATCCACGCCAATGACGCGACCTTGGTTTTCCATGAGTTGAGAGATGTGCGAGAGTTTGCCGCCTGGCGAGCAAGTCATGTCAAGGACCACCTCGTTCGGTTTCGGGTCAAGTACTCGGCTAGTGACAATGGCTGGCAGTGACTGTGGATAGATGAGTCCTTCCTGATACTCAGGTGTCTCGCGGAAGCTGGGAACCCTATACTTCGACTCGGTCACTTCTACTGCAAGTCCCTTTCTGAAGGTGAGTATCTGAGTCTCATTCATTCGGGCGATTCCAGATGCGAGTGTTTCTCCTTCGTCATCGATTATGTTCACGCTGTCACTGATTCGGATTTTATTGCATCGCGCGATTCCAGGCGCGTAGACGTTGGCTCCTTGTAGAACTGATTCTGCCGTGAATTTGTCAACCATCACTTTCTTCGGACGCGCTGGGACTTCGAATGGCCCTCTGATGGGAACCCACAACGCTTCAGGTATCAATTCGTGCTGTGAAACATCGAATCCTCTCCCGGCAAGCCTCGTTCTCACTTTCTCCGGCGTTGTTCTGAGCGTGCTTACTCTCACATAGTAACGCTTTCCAGGCGACTTCAGGGCTCGGATTACAGTCTCAAGCTCGGAACCATAGACCGGAAGAAGCTCTCCGAGCGTATCCTCTGAGAACTTGAACCTTTCAGAAAGCTCACGAAGATTCAGAGGCTCCTCAGAGGCTGGTTTCAGTGGTTCTTCGCATCCTAGTCCGATGATGAATCAGTCAGAACGAACACAAGCGCGCCTTTCTTTCTGACGTGTCCAGTATTGCAAACGTGCTCTTTCCGGTCAAGTAGCCGCAGATTTCTCCGGGGTTGATCACGAGTGTACGTCCTTCCTCAGTTATGTTGGCTTGGTGAGTGTGTCCGTGTATGATCACGTCGTAGCCCCCACACACAGTAAGCGATCGAAGTAGTTCATCTTCATCCCCGTGAGTCAGCGCGATTCTCAGGTTGCCGGCCTGAACCTCTGCGAATCTGCCTTTGATTTCGTGTCCCGCCTCTGCAAATCTATCTCTGAGTTTGCCTTTCTCAGCGTCATTGTTGCCGAAGACTCCGATCATGTGAACCTTCAGCGCCCTGTAGTAGTCGGTCACAAACGGGGCGGAGTAATCGCCGGCGTGAAGGACGAGTTCGATCGTCTCAGAGTTCAGTCGGTCGATTACGTCTTTGATTCTTGGCAGACAATCATGGGAGTCCGCGAGTATTCCAACCTGCAATTCTAGACCATCCGTCGATTCTGAGAGTCCATGATCTGCGGTGTTAATCTTGCATTCGGTCAGCCCAAGTCAGGTTGGTTAGTATCTGACAAGTTCGACGGTTTTCCGAGCCAACCTGAGATGCGAGGATGCCTCTGACAGGAGCGGTTCGCCATGTCCTGGCAGCATGACTCGAACGTCCAAACGGGATAGTCTGTCGAGTGAGTCGATGAGCTTTCTCCAGTCCCCGGATGGGAGGTCTGTTCTTCCGAAGTATCCGCCTGGGAAGGCAGTGTCCCCTGTGAGAATGATTTCGTTGTCGTGCAGGCACACGCTTCCTTCTGTGTGACCAGGAGTATGGATTACCCTTAGGTCTCGTCGACCAAGTCTGATATTGTCGCCATCCCTCATGTAGACGATTGACTTGGTCCCCAGAGATTCCAAGTCGTCCGCGTCGTTCTCGTGGACGAAGATCTCAGGTGAGGAATGCTCGCATATCTCGGTGAGTCCTCCTATG
>Ga0315295_10004125_pt1 | contig 12367 bp, 13 predicted proteins | sample YL17G14_0_MG_FD_204453 | JGI IMG/M metagenome (GOLD analysis project Ga0315295, IMG submission 204453) | Sediment microbial communities from Yellowstone Lake, YNP, Wyoming, USA - YL17G14_0 | ecosystem: Environmental > Aquatic > Freshwater > Lake > Sediment | place: USA: Wyoming | collected... | reverse complement strand
TCTGGATGCGCGCTAATGAGTCGATGGCCTAGAGCAGCTTCCCGGGGTTGAGAATTCCGTTCGGGTCGAACACGGCCTTGATTTTTCGCATCAGCTCGAGCTCGAGCGGCTGCTTGGCGTGGGGCAGGAGGTCGCGCTTCAAGCGACCGATCCCGTGCTCGGCGCTGATCGAGCCGCCCAGATCGAGCACGATCTCGTAAACGGCGGCGTTGAGCGCCTCCCAGAAGCTCAGGAAGATGGCCCGGTCCATGCCGGGCGGCTGGCTGACATTGTAATGGATGTTGCCGTCGCCGAGATGGCCGAAGGGGACGGGCCGCGCGCCGGGGATCATGAGTTCCACGAGCTGATTGGCGCGGGCCACGAACTCCGGCACCCGCGCCACCGGCACGGCGATGTCGTGCTTGATGCTGCCGCCTTCGTGCTTCTGCACCTCGCTCATCAGCTCGCGCAGGCGCCATAGCTCCTCTCCTTGCGCGAGCGACGAGGCGACGACGGCGCCGCCGATCTCGCCGGCCTCTACGCCATCGCCAAGCACGGTCTCGGCAAGGCGTGGAAGCGCCTCCCCCTGGCGCGGGCTCGTAAGCTCGAACAATGCGTACCAGGGATAAGCGGACGGAAACGGATCGCGCACCGATCTCCCATGGCGCAGCACGAACTCCAAGCCGATCCGTGGCATGATCTCGAAGGCCGTGAGCGCCGGCCCGGCCTGCTCCAAGGCGCGGGCGAAGAAGACAGGCGCGGTTTCGAGCGCGGTCAAGCCCGTCATGCAGGTCACCCGCTCCACAGGCTTAGGGAACAGGCGCAACACCGCCGCGGTGATGATGCCGAGCGTCCCTTCCGAGCCGATGATCAGGTCCTTGAGATCGTAGCCCGAATTGTCCTTGCGCAGCGCCTTCAAGCCGTTCCACACGCGACCGTCGGCGAGCACGACTTCGAGTCCGAGGGTGAGATCGCGGGCGTTGCCATAGGCGAGCACGGCCATGCCGCCGGCATTGGTGGCGAGCACCCCGCCGATCTGGCAGCTTCCCTCCGAGGCGAGGCTCAAGGGAAACAGGCGCCCCGCGCTCGCCGCCACTTGCTGGGCTAGCGCAAGCACGAGCCCCGCTTCCACCGTCATGGTGTTGGAGGCGAGGTCGATGTCGCGCACGCGGGTAAGCCGCTCGAGCGAGACCACCACCTCATGGCCTGACTCGAACGGGATCTGTCCGCCGACCAGGCCGGTATTGCCGCCTTGCGGCACGATTGCCGTGCGGGTCGCATTAGCGCGTTCGAGGATCGCCGCGACCTGTTGCGTCGTGCCAGGGCGCAGCACCAGCGCAGCCTTGCCGCGATAACGGTCGCGCCATTCGACGAGATAGGGCGCCATGGCCGCTTCGTCGCGGATCGCGTGCGCCTCACCCACGATGCGGACCAGCGCATCGATGGTGTCCTGGCTCGGGGGCTCGTGGCTTAGGTCGCGCGTCATGGAATGAGCGCTAGCCCCGATTGGCCGCGCGCTGCAAGCGGTCGTTGATGGCCTCGCCAAGTCCGTGGGCCGGAATCGGCATCACCGCGATGGCCGTGGCCCCCATCTGGTCGAGCTCGCGCAGCGTGGCGAAGAGCTTGGCCGCCGCTTCGTTGAGATCGCCTTGGCGACTTAGGTTTCTAGTTGGGCCATCGAAATCTGGAGTGTCGGGTCCGAACGCGAGCAGCGCATCGCCTGCTTCCGGTCGAGTGACGTTGAGGCGAAGTGGCGTGGCGGGCGCGTAATGGATTGCGAGCTGCCCTGGAGAAGCCCCACGGTGGTTGGCCTTGGCTCTGGCGAGAGGCCTTCCCAGCACGAGCTCGATCGCCTCGCGGGGCAGCGCGCCCGGCCGCAGCAGACCTGGCTCTAGCCCTATCACGCTCACCACCGTCGACTCGATGCCGAGAGGGCACGGGCCGCCGTCGAGGATCATGGCGGGAAGCTCGCCGAGCTCGGCCTGCACATGCGCCGCAGTGGTGGGGCTGACCCGCCCGGAGCGGTTGGCGCTCGGCGCCGCGATGGGTAGCTTCACTTCGGCAAGAAGAGCTTGGGCGACCGGATGGGCCGGCGCCCTAAGGGCAATCGTGTCGAGGCCCGCGCTGACAAGGTCGGCGATTCCACATGCGGGGCGCTTCTGGAGCACGAGCGACAACGGCCCCGGCCAAAAGGCCTCGGCGAGGAGCCGCGCCGTGTCGGTGATGACGGCGTAGAGCTCAGCCGCCGCGAGGTCAGGCACATGCACGATGAGCGGGTTGAAGCGCGGCCGCTCCTTGGCGGCGAACACCTTGGCCACCGCGCGGGCGTCGAGCGCGTTGGCGCCGAGCCCGTAAACGGTCTCGGTGGGAAAGGCGACGATGTCGCCGCGGGCAAGCGCTTGGGCGGCTTGCCTGATGGCCTCCGGAGTGGCGGGAAGGATGGGCATGGGTAAACTACTTAGTTCCTTGGTGCCTAAAGTCTGCGCGTATAAGATGAACGCAGGTCTTACTCCAGCGAAAGTCCCCCATGGCCCGCAGCGTCATCGTCCAAGCCGCCCATGACCCCGAAGCCGGCGTCTGGTTCGTCGAAGAGAGCGATCTCTTCGGCCTTAACGCCGAGGCCGAGACATTGGAAGGCCTGGTGGATAAATTGCCGGCGGTCATTGCCGATCTCCTTCAGCCCGCAGAAGCAGGGGAAACAGAAGTACCCGTCGAGCTTGTTGTGCGTGTGAGTACCCGCGTCCAGCTCAGTTCTGACGCTGCGTGAAAGATTACGGCAAGCCGCTTCGAGAAATCCTGGATGCAAATGGCTGCGTGTTCGTACGCCACGGCCGCGGAGACCATGACGTCTGGGAGAACCCCGTCTCGAACGCTTTGCCGTGCCCGTCAAGATCAAATCTCGGCACTTGGCAAATAAGATTCTCAAGGAAGCCGGGCTGGAGAAGTCATTCTAACTGGACCTCGGAATGTTGACCGATGATCGGTCGCGTTCCACCATCACTTCACGCATGACCACTCTCCTCCTCACGCACCCCGCCTGCCTTCTGCACGACACGGGCGACGGCCATCCCGAGCGGGCGGACCGGCTCCGCGCCATCGACGACGCGCTCGCGGCGCCCGCCTTCAAGAAGCTGAAGCGAGAGCAGGCGCCGCTGGCCGACCTCGCCGCGATCGGGCGCCTACACCCCAAGGCCTATGTGGAGATGGTTCGCGCCGCCATCCCCAAGCACGATCATAAATGGCTCGATCCCGATACCGTTGTCTCACCCGGAAGCTGGGAGGCGGCGCTTCGCGCGACGGGCGCGGCGATCTACGCGGTCGACCAGGTCATGGCTGGCCAAGCCGACAATGCGTTTTGCGCGGTGCGCCCCCCAGGCCACCATGCCGAGCCGTCCCGCGCCATGGGCTTCTGCCTGTTCAACACCGTGGCTGTCGCTGCGCTGCATGCCCGCGCCGCGCACGGCGCCAAGCGTGTGGCCGTGGTCGATTTCGACGTGCATCACGGCAACGGCACGCAGGCCGCGTTCTTCTCCGACAAGGATCTGTTCTACGGCTCGACTCATCAGATGCCGCTCTTCCCCGGCACCGGCGCTTTGGACGAGACGGGGGTCGGCAACATCTTCAATGCACCGCTTGCACCAGGCGACGACGGCGAGGATTTTCGCGCCGCCTTCAAGACGCGCATCCTGCCCGCGCTCGACGCCTTCGCCCCGGACTTTCTCCTCGTCTCCGCGGGCTTCGACGCGCATATCAAGGATCCCTTGGCGCAGCTCCGGCTGGTCGAGGCCGATTTCGCCTGGGTGACCGAGACGCTCATGCAGGCCGCTGCCAAGCATTGCGGCGGCAAGCTCGTCTCCACGCTCGAAGGCGGTTACGACCTCGATGCTTTGGCAAGCTCGACCGCAATCCATGTCGCGACGCTGATGGGCGCCGCCTCTTGAGGCGAGCCTCTGAGGCAACCCCTCTTGATTGCGGGCGCAGGAAAGGGCTAAGCCAGGACATGGCCGACCCGACCGAGCATTCCGACATCAAGACCATGAGCTTCGAGCAGGCGCTGAAAGAGCTCGAGACCATCGTCGATCGCCTGGAGAAGGGCGACGTCGAGCTCGAGGCCTCGATCCTCATCTATGAGCGGGGCGAGGCGCTGAAGACCCATTGCGACGGCTTGCTGCGCAAGGCTGAGGCCAGGGTCGAGAAGATCACCCTCAATCAGAACGGCCAGCCCACGGGCACCGAGCCCCTCGACGTCGAGGATTAGTCTGGACGCTGGCCGGCCCGGTGCGGCCGCGTCGCTCCCGTTTGCGGGGACTAATCCATGACGCGATTTGACCTACCTCACAGGGGTGTTGCAAGCTGGGCTGCCGGCCGATAAAGGTGCATTAACGCGTTGATCCGTCCTGCCGTTTTCCTTAAGTCCGCCGGGTAAAGCGAATGAGCGCCGCCAATTCCACGCCGTTGCTTGATCGTATCCGGACTCCTGAGGATCTGCGCGCTCTTCCGGACCGTGAGCTGACGCAGCTGGCCGAGGAGCTCCGGCAAGAGCTGATCGCCGCGGTCTCGGTCACAGGCGGCCATCTTGGCGCCGGCCTTGGCGTGGTCGAGCTCACCATTGCGCTGCACCACGTGTTCGACACGCCAGACGACCGGCTGATCTGGGACGTCGGCCACCAATCCTACCCCCACAAGATCCTTACCGGACGGCGCGACCGCATCCGCACGCTGCGCCAGCCGGACGGCCTGTCGGGCTTCTGCAAGCGCGCCGAGAGCGAATACGACACATTCGGCGCCGGCCATTCCTCGACCTCGATCTCGGCCGGGCTTGGCATGGCGGTCGCCCGCGACCTCGACGGCAAGGCGCACAATGTCGTCGCCGTGATCGGCGACGGCGCCATGAGCGCAGGCATGGCCTATGAGGCCATGAATAATGCCGGCGCCATGAATTCGCGCCTGATCGTGATCCTCAACGACAACGACATGTCGATCGCGCCGCCGGTTGGCGCCATGAGCGCTTATCTGGCCAAGCTCATCTCCGGCGGCGCCTATCGGCGCTTCCGCCGCTTTCTGAAAGACCTTGCCCGCAAGCTGCTGCCCAAGAGCTGGCAGAAGCGGGCGGCCCGCGCCGAGGAATTCACCCGCGGCTTCTGGACCGGTGGCACTTTGTTCGAGGAGCTCGGCTTCTATTATGTCGGCCCGATCGACGGCCATAATTTCGATCATCTGCTTCCGGTGCTGCGCAATGTCCGCGCCATGCAGAACGGGCCGATCCTGGTCCATGTCGTCACCCAGAAGGGCAAAGGCTACGGGCCGGCCGAGATATCCGCCGACAAGTTCCATGGCGTCGGCAAGTTCAACGTCGTCACCGGCGCGCAGGAAGCACAGGCCGCCGGCCTGCCCCCGAGCTACACCAAGGTCTTCGCCAACGCGCTGATCGAGGAGGCGCGCGCCGACGACAAGATCATCGCCATCACGGCGGCGATGCCCTCAGGCACGGGGCTCGACCGCTTCGCCGAGATCTTCCCCGACCGCTGCTTCGATGTCGGCATCGCCGAGCAGCATGCTGTGACCTTCGCCGCCGGACTCGCGGCCGAAGGCTTCAAGCCGTTTGCCACCATCTACTCGACCTTCCTCCAGCGCGCTTACGACCAGGTCGTGCACGACGTGGCCGTGCAGGGTCTCCCCGTGCGCTTCGCCATCGACCGGGCAGGGCTCGTCGGCGCCGACGGCCCGACCCATGCCGGCGCCTTCGACGTGGCCTTCCTCTCATGCCTGCCGGGCATGGTGGTCATGGCGGCGGCGGACGAGGCCGAGCTCATGCATATGGTGGCGACCGCCGCCGCGATCGGCGATGGACCGTCGGCCTTGCGCTATCCGCGCGGTGAAGGGACGGGCGTGGCCCTGCCCAAGCGCGGCACCCTGCTTCCGATCGGCAAGGGCCGGACCTTGCGCGAAGGATCGGCGGTGGCCTTACTCTCGTTCGGCGCCAGGCTGCCGGAATGTTTGGTGGCGGCCGATCAGCTCGCCGGCTTCGGCCTGCCGGCGACCGTCGCCGATGCGCGATTCGCCAAGCCGCTCGACATGGATTTGCTGCGGCAGCTGGCGCTGAACCACGAGGTGCTCATCACCATCGAGGAGGGGTCGAGCGGCGGCTTCGGCGCCTTGGTGCTGCAAGCTCTGGCGCGCGAAGGTCTGCTCGACCGCGGGCTAAAGGTGCGGACGCTGCATCTGCCGGACTGCTTCATCGAGCAGAACAAGCCGGCAACGATGTATGCGGAAGCCGGGCTCGATGCCGCGGGGATTGTCGCCGCCGTGTTCACGGCGCTCGGCAAGGATCTCGGCGGCGCCGAAGTGGTGCGGCTGGCCTGATCAGCGGTCCCGCGCCTCGCGGCGGGGGTACTATTTCACTTGGCAGTCTTTGCTGAATTTCTCGACCGCCTCGGCGCGGCCGATTTCTGGCAGCGTCCTGGTGGTCATGGCCGTCTTGATGGTCAGGGGCCCGGGTGATTTGAGCACGGCCAGCAGGGGCTCGATTTCGATACTGGACGCTTCGGCGAACATCACGCCGGTCTTGTCGTCGAGCGACGCCTCGCCCTTGATGGAAGATTGCGAGCTTCCCGCCGCGAGCTCGATGGCCAGCTCCTGGCCCGGCCGGGTCCCTTCGATCGCGCCGAAGATCTCGAGCACCGCCACGTCCATCTCGTTGAAACAAGAGAGCAGAAGGACAGGCGGCTTGCTCGAATCGAGCGACCCATAGGTCAGCGCGATCAGCCCGCCAGTGGAGTTTGCGGTCCAGACCAGGGTCTCCTCGCCGCGCGCGAAGCTTCCGGGCAATGCCGCCCCCGCGAGAAGGCAGCCTGCAAACAGAAGGCGCGCAGAGGCCCGGATCATAGCGGCTCGGATCATCATGGGAGCAAAGGCTTTCGTATCGACTTCCGATCGGCCGGGCCAAGGCTGCAATGCAGGATTGCCTTGCCGGCGCCCCTGTTTAGTCGAGCTTGCAGGCCTTAGCAAACTTGGCAAGCTCCTCGGCCCGTCTCCGGCAGGAAGCCCGCCAGGCTACCTGCCATTGGCATGAAGCCTGCCATTGGACTTGGCAGCCTGCATGTTCGCGACGAAGCCCGCAAAGGTCGGGTCGAACTCGTGGTAATTGCAGGTGATCTCGTCCCCTTGCGCGATATCGACCAGCGCAAAGCCCCTGTCGAAGACGCGGAAATCCGTGTTCGGGGCGAGGTTGTGGTTCATGAAGCGCCCGTTATCGCTGTCGACGATCACGACCCCGCGCATTTCCATATGCGGATAGCCGTAGCGGGCGATGAAGTGCTGCACATGCGGCGGAAGCTCATCGATCTCGCCTTCATGGATGAAGATGTCGAATTTCGGATTGAGGTTCCACAGCAGACGCCCCCGTTCGATGAACTCTCCGGCAAAGACGCCAAGCCCATCGATGGCGCTCGGCGCGACATAGGTGCTGACCGTCAGCATAGATGTTCCTCTTGATTTGGCTGAAGTTCAAACCCGCTCATGCAGTGTTTCCCGTGGCCTCGGTGCCGACGGCCACAAGCCCGCGTTTGCGGCGGAAGCGCCGCTTGAGTGCCTTGATGCGGCGCTCGAGATAGGGCGAGAAATGTCCGGCGTAGCGCTCCCAGAGCGTGGGGTTGCGCCAGTCTTCGCCCGTCACGCGCCCGCGGCAGAGCGCCGATCCGCATTCGCAATCGAACTCGTCGTAAGGCGAGCCATCGCACATGGCGTAGTCGATGGTGACCTCGTCGCCCGGCTGGATGCGGTGCAAGGCGACGATGGCGACCTGCCCGTCGAGGCCGGCATTCGGCTCGCAGGAATGGTTGATGAAGTCCGGCGGCTCGTGCGCGCTGAGCGAAGCGAGATAGAGTCCCTCCTCGACCTGCACCGTATGCCGCCTGATCTCGGGAGGAAGCTCGTCAAGCTCGTCGGTGCCGACGATGCGCCCGCTCCAGACGGCAATAAGCTCGCCCGGCTCGATCGCATCCCGAGCGAAGACGGTCCTGCCGCCGGTCACGTCACGATTTTGGACTTCGCATTTATCGGTAAGGTAAGCCGACGATTCTAGGCTCACGAGACCTCCGCGATGGCGCGCCGAGCGGGGCGCTTCGCAGTAAGTGTATGATGGTGCGCCGACCGCTCCCGGCCTTCGTCCGCGCGCGGGGAATCCCGACGCGAGCGCGAGCATAAGAGAAGCTTCCGTGCCCATCTACAAAAAAAAGCGGCTGGATCGATTATTGGTGGATAAGGGCCTGGCTGCCACGCGCTCCCAGGCTGCCGACATGGTGCGGCGTGGCTGCGTGCGCGTCGGCGGTGTGCCGGCGGTGAAGCCCGGCGTGCTGGTCGCGGACGAGTCGAGTGTGGCGGTCAGCCCTGGGGCCGCCCCTTACGTCTCGCGCGGCGGCCTCAAGCTCGAAGCGGCGCTCGACGCCTTCGGCTTCGACGCTGCGGGCAAGGTGGCGCTCGACATCGGCGCCTCGACCGGCGGCTTCACCGATCTGCTGCTGGCAGGCGGGGCGGCCAAGGTCTATGCGGTCGATGTCGGCCGCCTCCAGCTGCATGACAGGCTCCGCGCCGATCCGCGCGTCGTGGTCCTGGAGGGGACCGACGCGAGGCGCCTCGACCGAGCGGTGATTCGCGAGGAGGTGACGGCCATCGTCGCCGATGTGAGCTTCATCAGCCTGACCTTGGCGCTTCCCGCAAGCCTACGCCTTGCCGCGCCCGAGGCTTGGCTGGTGGCTCTCATCAAGCCGCAATTCGAGGCAGGCCGTGGAGCTGTCGGCAAAGGCGGCATTGTGCGAGATCGCACAGAGCGGGAGAAGGCTGTCGAAAAGGTGCGGAGCTTCATCGAAGAAGCGGGCTGGACGGTCGTGGGCGAGATCGCCTCGCCGATCCTGGGCCGCAGCGGCAACGCGGAATTTCTGATCGGCGCGCGCCATGAAGCTTGAGGATGGAGCTTGAGGATGCAGCTTGAAGTCAGGATCGAGCGGCTCGGCGTGAAGGGCGATGGCGTGGCGGAAAGCCCTCAAGGGCCGGTTTTCGTACCCTTCGCCTTGCCCCGCGAGCTTGTCAGGATCGCTGTCGAGCCCGGGAACGAGCGTGCAGAGCTGATCGAACTGCTTGAGCCGAGCCCCGACCGCATCGCCCCGATCTGCCCGCATTTCGGTTCCTGCGGCGGCTGCGCGCTCCAGCACCTGGAGGACCAGGCCTATCTCGACTGGAAGCGCGACTCTGTCGTGGCGGCCATGCGGTCGCGCGGGCTCGATCCCGAGATCGAGAAGGTGCGGCCCGTTCCGGTCGGAAGCCGGCGGCGCGCCGCGCTCGCTCTCGGCCGGGGGAGGGCGGGCCTCGCTCTCGGTTATCGCCGCGCCCGCTCCCATGAGCTGATCGACATCGACGTCTGCCCGGTGCTCACTCCCCGCATCGTGGCGGGCCTACCCAAGCTCAAGCAGGCGCTCGCCCCGCTCTTGGGTGGCAAGCGCGAGGCGAGAGTGAGCGTGACCGAGACCGAGAGCGGCCTCGATATCGTGGTCGAAGGCATCAGGCCGACGCCCGCCTCCCTGGGCGCCTTTGCCGGGAAGGCCGCTTCGCTCGGCGTGGCGCGGCTTAACGCCGATGGCGAGAGCATCGGGCCGGCGCCTTCGCCGGAGATCGTCCTCTCTGGCGCCAGAGTGAGGCTGCCTGCCGGCGCCTTCCTCCAGGCATCGCGCGAGGCGGAAGCGGTTCTGGTGGGATTGGTGCGCGAAGGGGCAGGGGGCGCGAAGCGCGTCGCCGACCTCTTCGCGGGCCTTGGCACATTCACCTTTGCGCTTGCCGGAGACGCCGCGGTCGATGCCTTCGAGGCCGACGAGGCGGCGCTTCAGGCGCTTACGGAGGCGGCGCGCAAGACGCCGAAGCTGAAGCCGGTGCGCGGGCTAGTCCGCGATTTGTTCCGCGAGCCCCTCAGCCCGAAGGAGCTGCAAGCCTACGATGCGGTGGTGTTCGATCCACCGCGGGCCGGCGCTGCGGCGCAAGCCGAGGCGCTTGCCAAGTCGGAGGTGCCGAGGCTCGTGGCGGTCTCCTGCAATCCGGGCACGCTCGCGCGCGATCTCCGCATCCTGGTCGATGGCGGGTACCGCATCGCCCGCATCGTGCCTGTCGATCAGTTCCTCTTCTCGCCGCATGTCGAAATGGTGGCGCATCTCGTGCGCTAGGGTTTGTCATGCCCGCGAAGGCGGGCATCCAATAATCACCGGCCACAATTGAGTTTCGAATTCCGGGGCTACTGGATCGCCGGTCAAGCCGGGCGATGACAAGCAATGGAGGAAGCCTAGCCCTTGCCGGTCTGGCCGCGGTGGCGGAGGTAATGGTCGGCGAGCACGATGGCGACCATCGCCTCGCCGATCGGCACCGCGCGAATGCCGACGCAAGGATCGTGGCGGCCTTTGGTCGAGATCTCGGTGTCGTTGCCGGCTTCGTCGACGGTGCGGCGCGGGGTCAGGATCGAGGAGGTTGGCTTCACCGCGAAGCGCGCGACGATGGGCTGACCGGTAGAGATGCCGCCGAGAATGCCCCCGGCATTGTTCGACAGGAACTCCGGTGTCCCGTCTTTCTTCATGCGCATCTCGTCGGCGTTCTCCTCGCCCGAGAGCGCCGCGGCGGCGAAACCGGCGCCGATCTCGACCCCCTTCACCGCATTGATGCTCATCAGCCCCGAGGCGATGTCCTGGTCGAGCTTGCCGTAGATGGGCGCGCCGAGCCCCGGCGGAACACCTTCGGCCACGATCTCGATGATGGCGCCCGCCGAGGAGCCCTTCTTCCGCACCTGGTCAAGAAACTCGGCCCAGACCCGCGCCGTCTTGGCGTCGGGACAGAAGAACGGATTGCGCTCCACCTCGTCCCAATCGAAATTGCTGCGGTCGATCTCGTAAGGCCCGATCTGGGTGAGCGCGCCGCGCACGCGCATCCCCGGCACGACCTTGCGCGCGATGGCGCCTGAGGCAACGCGACAAGCGGTCTCGCGCGCCGAGGCGCGGCCTGAGCCTCGCCAGTCGCGCAAGCCGTATTTCAGGAAATAGGTATAGTCGGCGTGGCCCGGGCGGAACTTGTCTTTGATATCTCCGTAGTCCTTGGAGCGTGCATCGACATTCTCGATCTCGAGCGCGATCGGCGTTCCCGTGGTGACCTGCGCGCCGTCTTCGCCGGTGAACACGCCGGAGAGGATGCGCACCTGGTCGGGCTCCTGGCGCTGGGTGGTGTAGCGCGACTGGCCGGGCTTCCGCTTGTCGAGAAAAGCCTGGATCTCGGCCTCGGTGATGGGGATGCCTGGAGGGCAGCCATCCACCACGCAGCCGATCGCCTTCCCGTGGCTCTCGCCCCAGGTGGTGATGCGGAACAGATGGCCGAAGCTGTTGTGCGACATGGGTTCTTTTAAGAGCGTGGCGAGGCGGCGTCCAGCGATGGAGCCTAGCGCGAACTTCGCAACAAACTCTTTCGGAGCGCCCGAGTAGGCCCGCGCCGCTACCCCTTCGCCAGGGGGATGTCGGGGGCGTCCTCGTTCTTCATGCCAACCACGTGGTAGCCCGCATCGATATGCAGGATCTCGCCGGTCACGCCCCGCCCGAGATCCGACAGGAGATAGAGCGCGCCGGCGCCAACTTCCTCGATGCTGACCGTGCGCCGGAGCGGCGAGTTCACCTCGTTCCATTTGAGGATATAGCGGAAGTCGGCGATGCCGGAGGCCGCTAAGGTCTTGATCGGCCCTGCCGAGATGGCGTTGACGCGGATGGCGCCCTTGCCGAGATCGGTGGCCAGATAACGCACGCTCGCCTCGAGCGCGGCCTTGGCCACCCCCATCACATTGTAATGGGGCATCACCTTCTCGGCGCCGTAATAAGTGAGCGTGAGCAGCGAGCCGCCATGCGGCATCAGCGCCTCGGCGCGCTTGGCGAGCGCGGTGAAGGAGTAGCAGGAGATCAGCAGCGTCTGGGTGAAGTTGTCCTGGGTCGTATCCACATAGCGCCCGTCGAGCTCTTCCTTGTCGGAGAAGGCGACGGCATGGACCAGGAAATCGATGCCGCCCCAGGCGGTCTCGAGCGCCTTGAATACGCCCTCGACCGATGCCTCGTCGGTCACATCGCAAGGAAGCACGAGCTTGCAGCCAACGTCATGGGCGAGCGGCTCGACCCGCTTCTTGATGGCCTCGCCCTGATAAGTGAGCGCGACTTCCGCGCCCTGATCGGTCACGGCCTTGGTGATGCCCCAGGCGATCGAGCGGTTATTGGCGACGCCGAACACGACGCCGCGCTTGCCCGCCATCAATCTGCCGCCGTCAGCCATCGATAAAGCGCCTTTCGGAAGGAAGGCGCTTTATAGAGCCGCAACAGCCGGGCCG
>Ga0315295_10004124_pt1 | contig 12368 bp, 10 predicted proteins | sample YL17G14_0_MG_FD_204453 | JGI IMG/M metagenome (GOLD analysis project Ga0315295, IMG submission 204453) | Sediment microbial communities from Yellowstone Lake, YNP, Wyoming, USA - YL17G14_0 | ecosystem: Environmental > Aquatic > Freshwater > Lake > Sediment | place: USA: Wyoming | collected... | reverse complement strand
CCCACCCCACCCGTCACCGCCTGCGCTATGCCGCCTGAGCGCCGTATCGACGGCCCCCCCGCCGCGGCGCGGGGGCCCGCGTCCACAATCCTCGGGGCACAAGTCAAGGAATGGCGGGGGAATGCCGATAACCTTGGCAGTGTCTCTTCCCCGCGTCACCTAGCCCCGGGATGCCGGTCATGCCCGATGGCCTGTTCGGCCTGAGCGAGAACCCGTTCGTCGAAGGTCACGATGCGCGCTTCGTCTATCCGAGCCGCGCGCACCGGGAGGTCGTGGCGCGTCTCCGCCGCGGCATCGAGAACCGGGAGCCGTTCGTGCTCGTGACGGGCCTGCCCGGCGTGGGCAAGACCATCGCCGTCCAGGCGGCGCTCGCCGAAGCCGAGCCCCACACCTTGGTGCTGATCGCGGCCTCACCGTCGCTCAGCCACGCGAAGTTCCGGGAGCGCGTTCTCTCGGGGTTCGCCCGGGGCGCGTCCGACCCGGCGACCCCCGCGCGGTCGGTTGATCGGATCGAGGCGCGTCTGCGGGCGATACGCGCGCGCGGCCTCATGGCCATCCTCGTGGTGGACGAGGCGCAGAATCTCGGCTTTCCGCTGCTCGAAGAGCTGCGGGTGCTCTCGAATCTCGAGGCCGATGGCCGCAATCTGCTGCAGATCATCCTGGCCGGGCAGCCGAGGTTCGAGGAGGTCCTGTCGCGTCCGGGCTGCGAAGCGCTGCGGCAGCGCATCGCGGTGCGCTGCCGGCTCGGCTCGCTGAGTGACGAGGAGACCGAGAGCTACATTCGCCACCGTGTCTCGGTCGCAGGCGGCGATTCCCGGCCCCTCTTCACGAGCGAGAGCTGCGCGGCCGTTCATCGCCTTGCGCACGGCATTCCGCGGGAGATCAACCTGTTGGCGGGCGAGGCGCTCACTCTGGCGCACGCAGCCGGTGAGAGCGCGATCGAGGCCGGCCACATCGCCGGCGCGGCCGTGCTGCTCGGCTTCCGCAGCGTCGTCGAGGACCCGCGGCCCACGGAGGCCGCGGTGAAGCCGGTCGCGGTGGAGACCGTGGAGGTCATGTCACGCACTGACGCCTATTCCAACCTCGGCGAGTGCGAAGGACCCGAGACGGGGCTTCCCGCGTTGCCAGACGCCTCCCTGCCCGCGCCGTGCGAGGCACCGCCCGTGGGCCGCGTCGAGGAGTCCCCCCTTGTCGAGGCCGGGATCTCCGTGCCGGCACCCTCCGGCGATCCGCCGCCGGCATCGACTCATCCTGTGGGCGCCACTGCCCAGGCGACGCCCGCGCACCCGGAGAACCCCGAAGTGGAGGCGTGGCTCGCGCGCTTCCGTGACCCGAACGGTCCGCCCAGGATCGGCTCGCGTCTGGCCGTGGCGACGACGGCGTCCGAGGCGATCGAGCCTCGCACCATCGACGCTGCCGACGAGCAACCGGCCCTGCCCGCGAGGCCGCACCACGCAGAGGCCCGCCGAAGAGCTCCCCCGCCCCGGAGATCCTCGCGGCGCCGCCGCACATGGAAGACCGCGACCTGGATGGCGGGCACTCTGCTCCTCCTGGCCGCCGGAGGCCTCGTGCTCGTAGTCTCGGGCCGGAACCTCGTGCGGGCGCGACCCTCCACCCGGGCGGCGATCGGGACCACGGTCGGGAAGGTGGACCGCACGCGCACCCTGGACGCGTCGGTGGCGCGGCCGTCGCCCGTTCCGGCCCCCCCCGCCGCGGCACCCGGGCCCTCCCCCGCGCCGGCCGCATCAGCGTCCTCGCCAGCGCCGGCGGGCACCGGTCGCGCACCGGCGCCGCCCGCAGGGTGCTACGGGGTGGAGGTCGCGAACTTCATCGTCGAGAGCCGCGCCGTGGAGGAACGGGATCGGCTGGCCGCGCACATATCGCTTCCCTGCCTGGTCGCGACCTCCCGCGAGGACGGCGCCCGGATCTACAGGATCCTCGTGGGCCCGGTGGCGAGCCGCCGAGAGGCGGTGCGCCTGAGTGAGGACCTGTCCGGGCGCGGGCTGGTCGGTCAGGCCCGCGTGGTGCGCTGGACGGCGTCCGACTGCGCCCGCCACTGACGCCGCATGAGGTAGTCAGGTCAGCATCCGACAGTCGTACGTGTGGTGGCGGAGGCCCCGCCTGGGTGAGCAGGCGCGTGAGGCTGCGACTGCGTAGGAGACGGGGAGCTGGTCACGCGCTCCCCCGCCGTCTCAGCCCGACGCCCTGAGCGGCGAGACGGAGATGCGCAGCACGCTGTCGCCAGCCAAGGCCCGCGCCTCCGGAGCGAGCGGTTCGAGCTGGACGTCATCGCCCGCACGCACCAGGCGCAACCGGACATCCATCGCCGTGGATCCCGCGCTCCCCCCGGCATCGGGCTCGGTGGCCGGCCCGTGCCCGTGGAAGACGGTCAGCAGATGATCCCGCCAGACGGCCGCGTAGCGGGCGTCGGCATCGAGTGCGACAGCCACGAGCGTCGGTGCCGAGACGGCGGAGACGCTCATCACTCGATCCACGGCCAGGTCCCTCTGGAGTTTCTCCGCCAGGGTCGCGTCGAAGACCCGGATGACCGTGCGCACCGCGGGGCTGATGGTCCGGGCCCTGATCGCGATGCCCAGGTTGGTGACGTCGTCATCGGTGACCGCCACCACGGCCTTCGCCCGGGCCAGCCCCGCCTTGTTCAGCGACTCCTCCCGGGCGGGGTCACCCGCGACGACCATGACCTTGCCACCGAGCGTGGCCACGTGCTCGTCGTCCGCGTCCCGCGTGACCACGACGACGCTCTCGCCGGAGTCGAGCAGCTCGCGCACGATGCGGTAGCCCACGTGGCCGAGGCCGGCCACGATGACGTGGGGTGACGTGGGCAGGTGGCGCTCGGCCAGTACGTCACGCAGGCGCAGCGAGAGGAGCAGGTCGGTCATCGCGCTGACCACGGTCGCCATGAGCAGCCCGCCGCAGAGCATGAGCAGGGAACCGTACAGCTTGAGCTGCCAGGGCGCCCGGGAGAACGAGATGTCGCCGTAGCCGGTCGTCGTGATGGTGGTGACCAGGAAGTAGAAGGCGTCGACCGGCGAGAGCTTCATGATCCACTCGAAGAGCAGGACGCTCACGACGGCGACCACGGCAAGGGTCACCAGCACGATGCGGATCGGGGGCGGGATCGAGCCCAGGGCCGCGTTCTGCCAGCGCCTCAGCGCGGTGACCCATCGCGACGCGCGGCCGCGGTCCCGTCCGGCCGTGGCGCCGGGCACCTCGCGCAGCACGAGCACGGCGCCCTTCCGCTCGTCATCCGTGCCCGCGGGGACGAGCGGCGCGAGATGCCCCGCGTCCCAGAGGCATAGGGGCAGCCCGGCGGACGCGGCTGGCGACTCCGCTCCGGCTTCGGCCAGGGCGAATGTCCGACCGCCCAGCGGGAAGCGACACACCTCGTTGTCGCCGAGAGCCGCGGCAGCGAAGGCCGGCGCTGCCAGGGCCGAGGTGCTCAGGGCCTGGCGGATGCCGAGCGCCCGCTCCACGTGGGGCGCCAGGCGCTGATCGAAGAGCCTCACGACCACGACGGCGCGCGGGTTGAGGCGCCGCGCGTCCATCGCGATCGAGAGGTTGACCATGTCCCGGTCGGTGGCCGCGATGATCGAACGGGCGGTTTCGATGCCGGCCTCCGCGAGGAGGCGGTCGTCGCTCGCGTCCCCGACCAGGCAGGCCATTCCGGCCTGCTCCACCTCGCGCCGCCAGTCGGCGGAGGCGCCATCGCAGATCACGGCGACGCGCACGCCCAGGCTCCGCAGCAGCGTGAAGCAGCGGTAGCCGACGTGGCCAAGGCCGCAGATGATGACGTGGTCGTTCATGTCGGGCCTCCGCAGGCTAGCCGCCGCACCCGCCACACCCGCCTCCGCAGCCGCCCCCGCCGCCCCCGCCACCTCCGCACCCCCCGCCCCCGCAGCCCGACGACCAACCCGTGTGGCTGGAGGCCTTCGGGTAGAGAGCCTTCGCGAACGGGAAGGCATCCCTTGGCAGGGCGGCCAGGCCGAAGACCGCGGCCAGCACCGCCGCCTCGTTCGTGGCACCCCCCGGGCGGATTGCCTTGGCCCGCTGCCTGAGCGACGCGTACTCCGTCTTCATCGAGGCAACCGCCTCGTCACCCCTCGCCGTGCGCGGTCTGCTGAAGCCCTTCAGGGCGAGCGCCACCGCGGCCACGGTGAGCACGACGAGGAAGCCGACGTTGTGGTGGCCCCGACCCATCGCCACCATGATCTTGATCAGAGAGACGCCGACCAGCACGGCCAGCACCCACGCCAGCACGAGGGCCCTAGCCTGCTTCGTCCCCGCCGACGGCATGAGCCCGCGCTGTTCCAGGTCCCGCCCGTATTCCTCCAGGGTCTCATGGTCCTGCGGAAAGACCTCGAAGATGTCGATGGCCTTTGCCGACCTGGCGAAGTGCTCGAGGACCGCCTTCTCGATGCTCCTCCTCACGAGCCCGGACGCGTCCTTCGACGCCCGGACCACCTTGTCGCCACTCGCCTTGAGCAGCCCCCGGTCGGCGAGCGAGACCACCGCCACGCGAAGCGTCTCGTTCTTCCCGCCACGCAGGTAGGCGATCTGATAGGGGTCGGTCAGTGTGCGCGGGTCCGCCATGCCGGCCAGCTCGTTCCTTCGCACGTGGTATCGCTGCACCAGCAGCACCGCCGCGGCCAGCACGGCGTAGAAGAGGAGGAACTCCGGGCCCCGGAGATCGAAGGGATTCATGCCCGGGCCCCCCTCACTTCGCCTGCGGCAGCCGTGCCGCGAGCAGGCCGGTCAGCTCGATCAGCTGGAGCATCAGGGTGGGAGCCGCGCCGGCGGCGAGGTGCGCCTGCTCGCGGGCTTCGGAGATCTGCGTCACCGCCGGCGGCCACTCGGGCCCGAGTTCGGCGGCCACGAGCGCCAGGGCCGCCTTCGGCGACTCGGCCTTCCGACCCTCCAGGCCGAGCAGCGCCGCGGCGGCGACCCGCAACGGCCCCGCGGCGTCGGCGATCGCCGCCGACAGCTGTTCCTCGCGCAGGCTCGTCAGGACGTAGCTCTGCCGCAGCCGCAGGCGCAGGTTGAGCAGATCCTGCGCCAGGCGGCTGATGAGGGCCTCCCGGCTGATGGCGAGCCCGGCGAAGGGATCCGGCCCCCACAGCACCCGGTGGCGGGCGACGATGTCGGCGAACTTCACGGCGAAGCAGGCCATCGCGCCCGGCAGCTCCGTCTCGAGCACGAACATGGCCCCAAGGCGGATGGCCGCGCGCGCCGTGCGGTAGGGCTCGCGCAGGCGGTCCACGCGGGCGCGGTCGAAGCGCTTCAGGACCAGGAGCAGGTTGACGTCGGACATGGGCCGCAGCCGGCCCTCCGCAGCCGATCCGAAGAGCACGACCGCGTGCAGGTCGTCCTCCAGCGCGGTCCCGGCCGCGTCGACGAACGACTGCAGGGAGCGCTGAACCTCCGGATCGAGACCCGTCAGGACTTCCATGCGACCTCCTCCAGAAGGACATCGGGTCGCGCGCTGGTCGTGTCACCGCCCGCCCGGCCGCCGACCGCATCATCCAGATCGTTTACAGCACCCGAAAGCCAGCATCCCGGATCCGCGCGGAACGGATCGCCGTGCACCGCTGCCGCGAGGCACCTGAGCCCTCCACCGCACACGTCGGCGTAGAAGCACGCCTCGCATCCGCGGACCGCACGGCACCGGTCGCGGAGCGCCAGCAGCAGCGGGCTCGAGCGGTAGATCTCGGCCAGCGGCATCGACCGCACGTTGCCCACACGTCGAGGCATGCGACGGCAGGGATGGACGTCCCCGTCCGGCATGATCGTGATCAGCGAGTCGCCGGCGGAGCAGCGATAGGGCGTGCCCCCGCCGAGCGTGAACTGCAGCGCGCGGTGCAGCGCGATCTCGGTGCGGCGCGACGCGTACCGCCGCTGTGCGTCGCGCATGACGCCGATGAAACGCCGCGTCTCCTCCGGCGTCAGCACCTCGTCCCGCAGCGTCGCGGCGCCGCCGCACGGGACCATCCGGTCCGCCCACACGCGGTTCACGCCCAGCCGGCGCCCCAACCCGGCCACCCGGGGGAACTCGGACCAGTTCGTGCGACTGGCGGTGAAGGAGATCATGGTGCGGACGCCCTCGCGCACCAGGTGGCGGAGCCCCGCCACCGCCCGGGCGTGGCTGCCCGCGCCGCGGATCCGGTCGTGCGTCGTTTCCGCGCCGTCGATGCTGACCTGCACGAACCCGGCGCCGAGCGAGCGCAGCCGGCGCGCCGCGTCGCGATCGACGAGCGTCCCATTGGTGAGGACGGCGAACGTCAGAGCGGGCCGCGCCGCGGCGATACGCTCGGCCAGGTCCCAGAAGCCGGCATGCACCAGCGGCTCGCCGCCGGTGAGCGTCACGTGCCCGCGCGCTCTGGGGGGGGTCCGGCCGTCGCCCAGGCTCGCGATCAGCGCCGCGCACTGTTCGAGCACGCCGGGCAGCTCGTCGGGCCCGAGTTCGGCGCGCGCCGTGGCCTCCTGGTAGCAGTGCGCGCAGCGCAGATTGCAGCGCTCGGTGAGATGCCATTGGACGAGGAGCCGGTGCGGGGGCGCGCCCGGGACCGATCCGCAGTCAACGGAGCGTTCGCACGCCAGGGAACCAGGGAAGAGGATGGCGCGAGCCCGCTGGGGCCAGGAGCCGGAGGGCCTTCTGCCATCGACGAGCTGCGCCACGCGTTCATCCTCCCTGGATGACCGCGCAGAGGATTGTCGCGCGGGCGCTGGTTGTCAATGCGAGATGGGCCGCCGGCGCGCGCCTCTCCCGCACGGCCTTGGGCCCGCGGCTGTCGAAACGCGCCCAGCACACGGGTCCGCGCCCGGGCACTTGCCAGCGGCGGCTCGACCGGTATGATGCCCGCATGCGTTGCGCGGCACTGCGTCTCACGGTCTCTTTCGCCGGCTTGGTGCTGGCCTGCGCCCCCACCGTCGCGGGCGCGGCCGAGGCCCTGCCGGCGTCCGCAGTCGAGCGCTTCGCCGATCTGGCGCTCGCCTGCGTCCACCAGGAGTACCCGAACAAGATCGCGCATGCGCTGGCAAGCGATGCGGACGTGCTGCCGCCGCGCACCCTGACGCCGGCGTTCTACGGCTGCTACGACTGGCACTCGGCGGTACACGGCCACTGGCTGCTGGCGCGTCTCGCCCGCGCCTATCCCGACGCGCCATTCGCGTCGCGGGCGCGCGCCGCGCTGGCCGCCAGCCTCACGCCCGAGCGGATCGCGGCCGAGGTGCGCTACCTCGAGGCCCCGGGGCGCGTCTCGTTCGAGCGGCCGTATGGTCTCGCCTGGCTGCTGCAGCTGCACGCGGAACTCACCGAGTGGGACGACCCGCAGGCCCGAGAGTGGGCGGCCGCGGTCGCGCCCTTGTCACGCCTGTGTGCGCAGCGGCTCACGAGCTGGCTGCCGAAGCTGACCGAGTCGCTCCGCGTCGGCGAGCACACCCAGACCGCCTTCGCGCTCGGCCTGGCGCTGGATTGGGGGCAGACGGTCGGCGACACCGCCAGTGCCGCGGTGTTCACGACGGCGGTCAAGCGCTTCTACCTGGGCGATCGCGCGTGCCCGCTCGACTACGAGCCCTCGGGCGAGGACTTCCTCTCCCCCTGCCTGGCGGAGGCCGACGTGGTCGGCCGCGTGCTGCCGGCGAAGGAGTTCGCGCGCTGGCTCGACGCGTTCCTCCCGCGACTGCCGCGCGATGGCCGGGGCGATTGGCTCGAGCCGGGTGTTGTGACGGATCCCAGCGACCCGAGGCTCGGGCACCTCGACGGCCTCAATCTCTCGCGCGCCTGGATGGCGGAGGGGATCGCGGCGCGACTGCCCGCCGGGGACTCGCGCCGCCCGGCACTGCTGGCCGTCGCGCGCCGGCACCGCGAGGCCTCCCTCCCGCGCGTGACCGGCGAGCACTACGAGGGTGGCCACTGGCTGGGCAGCTTCGCGACCTACCTGGTCACCGGCCGGGGCTTGCCGCGCGCGTCGCGGTAGCAGGGGGCGCTTCCCGCCCGGCGCCAGCGTGCGTGCCGCGTGGGCGCGCGGCGCCCATCGCGCTGACTCGGCGCCTGTTTCCGGCGCCAAGCGTCGAGGTTCCACCACCCGGCGCACCCTCAACCTAGGGCACCGGCCCGCCGGACCTTCTAGCCGCGGATCCTCTCCAGCACGGAGGCCAGCTCGCCCGCATCCCCGCGGGCCATCCTCCGCGCGAGACGCTCCTCGTGGATCATCGTGCTGGCGCGGGTCACGAGGTGCACGTGCGCCCCGAGCGCCGCCGGCATGGCGAGGTCGAGTTCGAAGACGTCCCCCGCGACCAGCGTCGCCTCGGGTCCGGTCCCGTTCTCGTCCCAAGTCTGCCGCAGCAGGTCGAAGTACCTTCCCCGCCGCAGGTGGACCGGCCTGCCCACCTCGGGCCAATTCACCACCTCAGGCAGGGACTCGAAGCGCGCGTCGGCGGTGGCGCTCGCACAGACGGAGAACTTGCCGGCGCCCCCGCGCACGATCAGCCGCTCCCCTCCCCTGCACGAGAGCGAATCCAGCAGCCGCGTCACCGTGTGCGTCTCCGAGTTGCTCACCACGCACACTTGGCGGACTCGCGCGCACAGCTCTTCGAGCACGCTGTGCGCCTCGGGCCGGAAGGGGGGCGGCACGCGCTGATAGGCCGCGTGGTGCACCTCGAGCACGCTCGTCGTCAACGCCGTGGGCTCGAGTCCAGGGCGATGCTCCGACAGGAGCATCCGGGTCACGCTGTTGGCGATCATGTATGCGTCGGCCGCCGCGGGGCAGACGCCGTACCCGTCCGCGACCCAGACCGCGCTCGGAGGCAGGCCGGTCACGGCCGCCCGTGCGCGCTGCCATTCCCGCCGCAGGGTGGGCTCGTCCCAGCCCAGCCGGCACGCGAGTTCCTGTCCGGAGGCCTCGTGGAACGCGGGCGCGTGCGCATCGGCATCGGTCAGGGTGCCGTCGAAGTCGAGCACGACGAGCGAGGCCCGGCATGGCTCGGGCGCGGTCTGCAGGGGCGATCGGAGCATCAGCCGATCATCGCCTCGTGCCAGCGTCGGAGGGCTGCGGCATGATGGCCCCACACCACGACCATGTGGTTGCCCAGCGGCTGCGCGAGCAGGTCCTGCAACGCGTCGCGGCCCACCTCGACCTCGACCTGCGTGCGGCACAGATCCGCGTGATCTGTGTTGGCCAGCAGGGCGCCATCAAGGGCGCGCAGGCGCTCCATCCGCGCGCCGCCGATGCGCACGAGCGTGACTGGGCCGGTGGGCAGCGTGGCCTGGACGGCGGCGCCGAGCCCCGATTCGAAGTGCGACCGCAGCCGGTACGCGCGGCCCGCGAAGCGGGGCGCGGTGCAGTGAGCCAGGCTGAGGATGCCGCGCTCCGGGTCGATGCGCGAGGGATTCGCCATCCAGGGGAGCGTCCCGATCATGCGGTGGAGCCAGAGCATCGCCACCGTGGCGACCAGGTCCCCCTCGCAGCCGGAGATGATGCCCTGCTCGTTGAGGTGGGCCAGCGCGATGCACCCCGTGGTCCGCCTGCGCACCACGAGATCGAAGCAGCGCACCGCGACGGCGTCGAGCCGCTCGGCGTCCACCACCCTGCGCAGCATGGCGTGCACGCGCCCGGCGGCGAAGAGGTCGGACTCCGCCGGCTCCACGAGCGCCGCGGCCCCGGCGCGGTAGTCGCGCGCGAGCGCGTCCCCGCGGGCCGAGGCCTCCGGGTCGGGCTCCGAGAGGATGGAGTCGAGCGGCAGCGGCACCACCGTGGGCCCCCACACCGACCGGACCGTCTCGAGGGCGGGACTGCTTGCGACGAGCCAGTCCGAGGGCTCGCCCACCAGCCCGATGCGGCTCTCGAACAGGGCGCGGCGCACCGCGCGGTCGTGGACGGCTTCGCTCAGCTTCCGCAGGCCATCCTCGTCATCCGGACCGCGCAGGTAGTGGATGGCGCCGCGCACGCCCTGCTGCTGCAACCGTGCGAGCACCTCCAGGGCGGCAGGCAGGGAGTTGTGTCCCGGGTGCGCCACCAGCAGAGCCGGCTCGCCGGCGTCGAACCGGGCGCCCTCCAGGATCCGGCGCTCCGTGCCCCCGGTCGCCACGAACACGACGAGGGGAAGTGCCGTCGGCCCGGCGCTCGGATCCCACGATTGCCCGCCGAGCGCTCTCAGCGGCGCGACATAGGATCCCACGAGGTTGCGAAGCACCGAGGCGTCGTGGATCGGCGAGGCCGCGGCGAGCAGCGCGAAACAGGGAGACGGCACCTGGGTCGGGGTTCCTGTCGGGATCACGAGCGTCTCCTGGGATCGGCCCGCTCGAGGACCATCGCGGCGATCGCGCAAGGGGACGAGGTCTCGGCGGGTCGGTCGGGTGAGGCTACGCCCGGCCCTGCGTTCCGGCCAAATGGCCCGAATCGGGCGCCCTCGAGGTGCATCCTAGAGTCGCCTGTCGTGGCAGGCAGGCCCGGCCTTGCGGTCGTGACCTTCGGGCATCTCCGGAGACGTCCCGTACCGCGAGACCATCGCCATCCTCGTCGCCTGCCGACCTACCCCTCACCTGCCGACTGGAGCTGCCCATGAAGCGCTGGCTTCGCCGCATCGCTGCCTTCGTCGTCCTCCTTGGAGCCGTCGTCGCACCGCGCGAGACGCGGGCCGCCAATCTGGTACCAAACGGCAGCTTCGAGAGCATCACCAGCTGCCCGACCTCGTTCGGCCAGCTGTACCTGGCGGCGCCCTGGGACGTGCCCACGGCCGGCACCTCCGACGTCTACAACGTGTGCGTCACGGGCTGGCCGCCTCTTCCTGTCCCCGGCGTGCCGTTGAGTCCCTTCGGGTATCAGCCCGCCCGCACGGGCGTGGGCTGCGCCGGCATCATCGTGAAGAGCGCGTACCCGGACTACCGCGAGTACCTCCAGGTGCCACTCACGTCTCCGCTGGTCAGCGGCAACACGTACCTGGTGAAGTTCTACGTGAGCCTGGGCGACACCTGCGACTCGGCCCTCGACCGCCTGGGCGCCTACCTCTCGGTGGGGCCGGTTGGGCCGCTCTTCACCTGGCCTCCCCTGCCGTACACGCCGCAGGTGGAGAGCCCGGCCGCGACCTTCCTCACCGACACGCTCAACTGGACGCTGGTGAGCGGGACCTTCGTGGCGGCGGGCGGCGAGAGCCACCTCGTCATCGGCAACTTCCACGACGACGCGAGCACGACCATCGTACCGACCGGCAACTCCTGGCCGGGCGCATACTACTTCGTGGACGACGTGTCGGTGGAGTTGCAGCTCCCCACCGAGCAGGCCTGCTGCACTTCCGATGGCCAGTGCTCGATGCAGTTCCCCGGCGAGTGCCTGCTGCTGGGCGGGTCGCCCGCCGGCGCCGGGACCACCTGCGGCACGAATCCGTGCGGCGCGACCCCGACCAAGCGGACCAGCTGGGGCGCGCTGAAGACCATCTACCGGTAGCGACTGCCGGGGGCGTGCCGGCCCCTGCACCAGAGGCTGCACCGCGGCCGCCTGCTCTCGAGCAGGCGGCCGCGGTGCTCGAGGCGGGCTGTGTGCAATCTGGCGGCTCACCCGCCGCGGCTCGCGGAACGCCCGTGGTCTCAGAACGACCAGCGCACCCCGAGGTTCAGCGTGTCGTCGCCCACCGACTCGCCGATGAAGGCCGACAGGAAGCCCAGCATGTAGTAGGTGTAGTCCGCCCCGATCGCCATCCGGTCGTTGATGATGTGGCGAACGCCCGCCTTGAATGCCAGGGTGGCATCGCCGCCGGCGACTTCCTCGTTCCAGATCAGGTTCACACCGAACCCCGCTCCGACGTAGGGTTCGAGCCTCGATGCGTTGGCGAGGTGGAAGACGGCATTGAACACCACGGGGATCTGGGAGAGCGGGAGCTCCGGCGAGTCGCGGTCGTCCGCGAAGGTGTTGCGGATGAACCCCGAGTCGAGCTCGAGGGCGAACAGACGGTTGAACCTGTACCCGCAAGTCGTGCCCAGGTGGACCCCGGCGTTCGCTTCAGGTTCCTTGCCCTCTTCCTGGTCGAGCAGGGCGATTCCCAGGCTGCCGTTCAGATAGAAACCCCGGGCCGGCTCACTCCGGGCGGCCTGCTGCCCGCCGCACGCGCCAGCGACGACCAGCACGAGTAGCGTCCCCCACCACTTCATGCTCTTCATGGTCTCCTCCTCTGTTCGTGGCCATCGCGGGATCCGGGGATGGTGGCGATCGCCGCGCCCACTCCGGGGTGCTCGACCACCCGCCCGCCGGCCCGGCGCCCGCTAGGGTCCGGCCCCCAGGAGGGGCCGCACCATGTAGCTCCAGTAGTAGGCCGGACTCACCAGATGCCAGTGATGAAGCAGCGATGCGTAGACCACC
>Ga0315295_10004122_pt1 | contig 12371 bp, 8 predicted proteins | sample YL17G14_0_MG_FD_204453 | JGI IMG/M metagenome (GOLD analysis project Ga0315295, IMG submission 204453) | Sediment microbial communities from Yellowstone Lake, YNP, Wyoming, USA - YL17G14_0 | ecosystem: Environmental > Aquatic > Freshwater > Lake > Sediment | place: USA: Wyoming | collected... | reverse complement strand
TCCGTAAATACAAGATGCAGGAAAGTATCCACAAAATGGTCATCCCCAAAGAAAATGTAATTGAAATCAAAGATGGTAAAAAAGTGGTCAGTGAAAAAAGATCATTCCCCGGTTATATCCTGGTTAAGATGGAAATGAACGACAAAAATTGGTATTTTGTCAGGAATACGCCGAAGGTCACCGGGTTTGTCGGGGCGGGCAAGCGGCCCAAACCCTTATCCGAAAGGGAAGTGGATAACATTTTGAGGCATATAGAGACCACCCATTTGACCCCCAAACCCAAATACCATTTTGAAGTTGGCGAGGGAGTTAAAATTATCGACGGACCCTTTATGAATTTTAATGGTTTGGTGGAAAGTGTATTGGAGGAGAAAAATTTACTCAAAGTCACAGTTACCATTTTTGGAAGACCAACACCAGTGGACCTGGATTTTTTCCAGGTAGAAAAAATATAGGACCTACAAAGTAGAATGTAGAAAGAAAAGACAATAGAGAATAGAGAATAGAGAATAGAGGAGAAATAGTATGGCAGTGCCAACAAAGAAAAAGAAAAAACAAGTGGTAAAGTCGTTTAAACTTCAACTGCCTGCCGGGAAAGCCACGCCGGCACCGCCGGTGGGTCCGGCACTGAGTCAACACGGTTTAAACATCATGGACTTTGTCAACCAGTTTAATAAAGCAACCGCTAAAATGGAAGATGGTATGATTGTGCCGGCAGAAGTCCTGGTACATCCGGATAAGACATTTACTTTAAATCTCAAAACTCCCCCGGTTTCCTATTTGTTAAGGAAAGCCGCCGGTATAGTTAAAGGGTCGGCAGAACCCAACAAAACCAAAGTAGGAAAAATAACCGGGAAACAGGTGGAGGAAATTGCCAGGATTAAATTACCGGACCTCAATACCACCGATATCGAACAGGCAGTGAAAGTGGTGGCCGGTTCGGCAAGAAGTATGGGACTGGAGATAAAACATGGCTAAACGAGCAAAGAGCTACAGGAACGCAAAAGAGAAGATCCAGCAGGAAGAGTATAATCTCGAGGAAGCGATTTCCTTATTAAAAGAAATTAAAACCGCCAAATTTGATGAGTCTGTGGATATTGCCATGCGCTTAGGTGTGGACCCCAAGTACCCGGATCAAATGGTCAGGGGCACAGTGGTGCTGCCCCACGGTACAGGAAAAGTAAAACGGGTCCTGGTCATCGCCGCCGGTGAGAAACAGAAAGAAGCAGAGGAAGCAGGCGCTGATTTCACGGGCGGCGAGGAAATAGTGGAAAAAATCCAAAAAGAAAACTGGTTCGATTTCGATGTGCTCATCGCTGCACCGGATATGATGAAGCAGGTGGGAAAATTGGGTAAGGTGCTGGGGCCTAAAGGGCTGATGCCCAGCCCCAAATCCGGGACAGTTACCTTTAATATTAAAGAAGCAGTCACGGAAGTCAAAGGAGGACGCGTGGAGTTCAAGGTGGACAAAACCGGGATTATCAATGCCACCATCGGCAAAAGTTCCTTTGACAAAGTGGACTTGATGGATAACACCAGGGAATTTGTAACTGCGGTAATAAAAGCAAGACCCCCGGCCTTAAAAGGAAAATACGTTTTATCCATCCATGCCAGCACCACCATGAGCCCATCGGTAAAGTTAAACCCCCAGGAATTTGAAAAGAAGTGATTATAATGATAATGATAATGAATAACTAATATTGAAGGAGGATGGCAGTGCCCAGCAAAGAGATACTTGAATCGAAAGAAAAAAAAGTAGAGGAAATCGGTAACATTTTTCGCAGCAGCGGTGTCTATTTATTTGATTATAGAGGCCTGTCCGTAGCGGAAATGGAACGTTTCCGCAGCAGGGTGAAACAGATTGGCCATGACGCCAATGTGAAAGTGATAAAAAATCGACTGGCGATTAAATATTTTGAAAAAGAACAGAAATCCTACGGCCGAGAGTTGTTTAACGGCCCCATGGCAGCTGCTTACGGCAATGACAATTTTGTCGAAGTGGCAAAAATATTGATGGATTTCGAAAAAGAAAACGAGAAAATTAAAATTAAAGCCGGTTTTGTTGAACAGGTTTTTGCAGATAAAGAACAGGTAAAAGCCGTGGCAAAACTTCCCGCCAAAGACCAGTTAATGGCCCAACTGGTTTTTTGCCTGACCCTGCCCCTGAAAAAAATGGGGATGGCCCTGTCCGCACCTTTAGCAAACATGTTGGTGCTGATGAAAAATTTAAAAGATAAAAAAGAAAAAGAAGAAAAAGGAGAATAATAATGGCTGAAATCAACAAGGAAGAGTTTTTCAAACACCTGGACAATCTAACGGTATTGCAACTGGCAGATTATATCAGAGAATTTGAGCAGCGATACGGCATTAAAGCTGAAATGGCAGCAGTGCCTGCGGTTGGAGCAGCAGCGCCCGCAGCAGCAGCAGAAGAAGAAGCCGAAGAAAAAACCGAATTCGATGTCTTCTTAAAAAACGTCGGACCCAAAAAGATTAACGTCATTAAAGTGGTCCGCGAGGTCACAGACCTTGGATTAAAGGAAGCCAAAGCAGTGGTTGACGCAGCCCCCGGTGAAGTGAAAAAAGGTGTGTCTAAAGAGGAGGCAGAAGAAATAAAGAAGAAGTTCGAGGAAGTCGGCGCTGAAGTTGAAATAAAATAAATTTAAAAAGAAAAGAAAGAAAAGTAAATTAATGAGTGACATAACTCATTTTATATTTAATAAAAGTTGAGGGATAAGTATGCAAAAAAAAAAGAGATATATCGAGAGAATATCTTTCTCAAAAATTCATGCCCCTTATGAAGTCCCCGACCTTTTAGAGGTGCAAAAGCTGTCCTATCGAAAATTTTTACAGTTCGATGAATTGCCGGAAAGACGGAAAAACATCGGCATCCAGGCCGCTTTCAAATCCATATTTCCTATCTCTGATTTTAAAGAAACCGCGATCCTGGATTTCGATTCTTACTCTTTAGGGGATTGGGCCTGTAAATGTGGGGCACTGCAGGGTGTTGAAAATTCAAAACCTTACTGCACCCACTGCGGTTCCCTGTTAAGTTCGGACACCCTGACCGGCCTGGATTTCGTTTGCCCGGAATGCATCTCCAAAGGAACCGTTGAAAATAAGACCTGCAATGTTTGTGGGGATAAAGTTCGCTTAAAAATTAAATATTCACCGGAAGAGTGTCTCGATAAAGGTTTTGATTATTCTATCCCCTTAAAAGTCACCTTAAGGCTGGCTTTATATGCAGAAGACAAAAAGGGCCAAAAAGTCATCCGGGACGTCAAAGAACAGGAAATCTTTTTCGGTGAAATCCCTTATATCACGGAACGAGGCACCTTCATCATTAATGGAACCGAACGGGTAGTGGTATCACAATTACAGCGCTCCCCGGGGGTTTATTTCCTGCCCGGCAAGGCCCGCGGTGAATATACCGCCAAAATCATACCCGCCCGCGGGGCCTGGATCGAGTTGGAAGAGAAACTCAATTTGCTCCAGGTCCGGCTGGATAAAAAAACCAAACGGATTAATATCACTACATTTTTAAAGGCAATGGGACTCTCCGATGACCTGGATATCCTGAAAAGGTTCTATACTATCCTCAAAGCAAAAGTTGAAAACGGGATTTTTTATTTTCAAACTTCCAGGTTTTTGAAGGATAACCGGCTGACCGCCCCCCTCTATAACAAGGACGGCAGTGAAATCCTGCCAGCCGGCACAAAGTTGATGATCAAACACATCAGGGACCTGGAAAAAATAGGTATCCAGTATCTCCCCGTAGACATCGAGTTGTTTGAAGAACTCCATTCAGCATCGGATATTGAAAATGTTTTACGGATAAATGAAGCCATCACCGCCACCCATATCAAAAAACTGCGGAAATTGAATACGGAATTCCTGGTCTTTTTCCCTGAGAGCGAAGAAGAAGAGTTCGGACCCATGATCGGTTATACCCTGAGAAAAGACAAAAAGAGACAGGACGTGGAAATGGCGGAAAAGGTGGTGGTGCAAACCGATGCCGACAGCGAAGCCCGGGTATCTAAAAACCAGGGAGATGCGTTTATCGAGATATTTAAAAAATTGAGACCCGGTGAACCGGTCACCCTGGAAGGATCGAAAAAATTCTTCGAAAACATGATGTGCGATTTCCGGCGGTATGATCTCTCCTCGGTGGGACGATTAAAATTAAACATTAAGCTGGGATTAAAAAAGGATTTCAACCAGGATGTTTATACCCTTACCATTGAAGATGTCATCGAGATCTTAAAATATTACCTGCGCTTGAAATACGATCGCAGCGGCCGGATGCGGGTGGATGATATCGATCACCTGGCCAATCGCCGCATTCGGGCAGTGGGTGAATTGGTAGAAAACGCCTTTCGCATTGGACTCATGCGCCTGGAAAAAATTATCCGGGAGCGAATCACCAATGCCACCGACATCTCCATCATGTTACCCCGGGAGTTATTAAACACCAAACCGGTATTTGCCGCCATAAAAGAATTTTTCGGGACTTCCCAGTTATCGCAATTTATGGACCAGACCAATGCCCTGGCGGAAACCACCCACAAACGGAGAATATCCGCCCTGGGACCCGGGGGTTTAAACCGGGAGCGGGCCGGGTTTGAAGTCCGGGACGTTCACTCGTCTCACTATGGCCGCATTTGTCCCATTGAAACACCCGAAGGACCCAACATCGGGTTGATATCGTCATTAACCACCTATGCCCGGGTCAATGACTACGGGTTTATCGAAACCCCTTATCGAAAGGTGGAAAACGGCCAGGTATTCAATTACTGTGAGATATTATACCCGGGTGATTCCCCATTTACCTATAAAGAACTGGTAAGGGAAGACCGGCTGCAGGAGGAAATCCAGCGGTTGATCAAGGAAAATAAAGAACCACCGCTTTACGAATACTATCCATTCTATTTAACCGCCTGGGAAGAAGAGGGTTATGTAATTGCCCAGGCCAATGCCAGGCTGGATGAAAACGGTCGATTTATTTCCAAACGGGTGAATGCCAGGAGAGGCAGTGAAACCCTATTGGCCGACTCCATGGATGTTAATTATATGGACATATCGCCCCAGCAGATCGTATCCGTATCTGCCTCATTGATCCCATTTTTATCCCATGATGATGCCAACCGGGCATTGATGGGTTCCAATATGCAGCGGCAGTCGGTACCCCTGGTGTGTCCCCAGGCCCCCATTGTCGGAACCGGCATGGAGCACAAGCTGGTAGAAGATTCGGGCATCGTGGTGCGGGCCAGGCGAGGGGGAATCGTGATGAATGCCGATGCCGAACGTATCATCGTTAAAACCGATACCGCCAATAAAGGAGACTTCTCGGAAATCGGTGCGGACCTGTATGAATTAAAGAAATTCAGACGCTCCAACCAGAATACCTTGATCAACCAGAAACCCCTGGTCAAACCCGGTGACCGTGTGGAAGAAGGCCAGGTGCTTTGCGACGGCCCCGCTTCCCACAAAGGAGAACTGGCCCTGGGACGCAATATCCTGTGCGGCTTTATGCCCTGGCGCGGCTATAACTACGAAGATGCCATCGTCATCGGTGAACGGTTGGTCATGAATTCGGCATTTAATTCCATTTATATCGTAGAAGAAACCGTGGAAGCCAGGGAAACCAAGTTAGGAAAAGAGGAAATCACCGCCGATATCCCGGGTGTATCCGAAAACGTACTGCGAAATCTTGATGAAAACGGCATCGTACGCATCGGCGCCAAAGTTAAACCCGGCGATATCCTGGTGGGAAAAGTATCACCCAAAGGAGAAACCCAGTTGTCCCCGGAAGAAAAATTATTACGGGCCATCTTTGGGGAACAGGCCTCTGAAATTAAAGATACCTCGCTGTACTGCCCCCCCGGTGTGGAAGGAACCGTTATCGATGTCAAGATCTTTACCAGGAGAGGCCTGGAAAAAGATAACCGCGCCAATGATATCGACAGCCTTGCCATTGAAAAAATGGAACGAAACTTTAATGATGAGAAAAAAATATTGGCCCACGACAAATTCGAAAAAGTGAAGAATCTTTTGAAAGATATCCCCCTGGCCAAAGACCTGGACTTGAACCAGCAGAAATGTAAAAGAGAGAACCCCATACCCGCGACTGTCCTTGACCTATTGGAATTGGATGACGAACTACTGAAGAAAATAAGGAAACACGTTTCCGAAGAAGATGTAAAACGGATAGTGGAAATCGAAGCTAAAGCAAAACTGCACATCGATGCATTAAAAAATGAAAAACAAGCCAAAATCGACCAGATGAAAAAGGGAGATGAATTTGCACCCGGCATCATTAAAATCATTAAAGTATTGGTAGCAGTCAACCGGAAAGTATCGGTAGGAGATAAAATGGCGGGACGCCATGGAAACAAAGGCGTGGTGGCCAAGATACTGCCCCAGGAGGACATGCCCTTCCTGGAAGACGGCACACCGCTGGATATCGTCTTGAACCCCCTGGGAGTTCCCTCGCGAATGAACGTGGGGCAAATTTACGAATTGATATTGGCACGCGCAGGTGAAATATTGGGACTTCATTTTGAAACCCCGGTATTTGACGGTGCCTCCGAAGATGAAGTGAAACAATATATGCGGAAAGCCGGTCTGCCCGAGGATGGCAAAGTCGTCCTCATCGACGGCATCACCGGCGAAAGGTTTTCCAATAAAATTACGGTTGGTATAATGTATATGATGAAGTTGGAGCATATGGTGGATGATAAAATCCATGCCCGTTCCACCGGACCTTATTCCTTGATTACCCAGCAGCCATTGGGTGGAAAAGCCCAGTTCGGGGGACAACGGGTAGGAGAAATGGAAGTGTGGGCCCTCGAAGCTTACGGCGCCGCCTATCTACTCCAGGAAATCCTCACCATTAAATCCGACAATATCAGCGGAAGAAATGAAATCTATTCGGCAATCGTCAAAGGGACAATGGATTTTAACCCCGGGTTACCCGAATCCTTCAATGTCCTGATCAAGGAATTGAAAAGCCTGGCCCTTAATGTTGAACTGATTCGCAAGGAGCGAATCACCAGCGAGGCCATTATGAGAGAATCGATTGCCAATATCTCTTAAAAATAAACTAAAAAAAGAGAAATATGAAGGAGTCATGATGCAAAAATTTAAAAAGTTTGGGAAAGAAGTCAACATCATGGACTATAGTAAAATAAGAATCAGTCTCGCCTCTCCCGATGTGATCAGGAGCTGGTCCTCCGGAGAGGTGACAAAACCGGAAACCATCAATTACAGGACCTTTAAGCCGGAACGGGATGGCCTGTTCTGCGCGAAAATATTTGGCCCCACCCAGGACTTTCGCTGCCTGTGCGGAAAGTACAAAGGATTAAAGTATAAAGGCATCGTCTGTGAAAAATGTGGGGTAGAAGTGACCATGTCCTCGGTGAGACGTGAACGGATGGGACACATCGAACTGAATTCAAAAGTTGCCCATATATGGTTCTTTAAAGGGGTCCCCTCACGAATTGCCGTCCTGCTGGAAATTACCGGTAAACAGGTGGAAAATATCGTCTACTTCGAGAATTATATCGTGGTGGATACCGGCAATGTGCCGGGACTTCGCTTTAAGCAAATCCTGTCGGAAGATGAATACATGGAATTGGTAGAAAAATACGGCGATGATTCCTTTAAGGCCAGCATGGGAGCCGAAGCCCTTTATGACCTGCTGAAAATGCTGGATGCGAAAAAAGAAGTGGAAATACTAAAAAAACGCTTGACCACCGAACGGTCCGTCCAGAAAAAGAAGAGCCTGGCACGACGCCTGAAATTAATGGAAGATTTTGCCCAATCCGCAAACCGTCCCGAATGGATGGTATTGACAATTATCCCGGTGCTGCCCCCTGACCTCAGACCATTGGTCCGGTTGGACGGGGGACGATTCGCCTCTTCGGATTTAAACGATCTTTACCGGCGGGTCATCAACCGGAATAATCGATTAAAACGTTTGCTGGATTTGAAAGCACCGGAATTGATCATTAAAAATGAAAAACGAATGCTGCAAGAAGCCGTGGATGCCCTATTCGATAACCAGAAGCGCAATAAAAGCTACATGAGTTCTCAAAAAAGACCATTGAAATCGCTCTCCGATTCGTTAAAAGGAAAGCAGGGCCGGTTCCGGCAAAATTTATTGGGAAAACGGGTGGATTATTCGGGCCGCTCCGTCATCGTGGTAGACCCCAGGTTAAAATTGGATCAATGTGGACTACCCAAAAAAATGGCACTGGAATTGTTTAAACCCTTTATATATAACAAACTGGAAAAGAAAGGCGTGGTTACCACTTTACGGGTGGCACGCACCTGGGTAGAAGAGAACCGGGATGAAATCTGGGACGCCCTGGATGAAGTAATCAAGGAGCATACGGTATTATTGAACCGCGCCCCCACCCTCCATCGACTGGGAATCCAGGCCTTTAAACCGCAGTTGGTAGAAGGAAACTCCATTACCTTACATCCATTGGTATGTCCTGCATTTAATGCGGATTTCGACGGCGACCAGATGGCGGTCCATATCCCGCTGTCGCTGGAAGCCCAGGCAGAAGCCAAACTCTTGATGCTCTCCACCAACAATATCCTCAACCCTGCCAATGGAAAACCCCTGGCTGTACCTACCCAGGATATGATACTGGGATTTTATTATTTAACCTTCCATAAAAAGGGTTTGAAGGGTGAAAATATGCTTGTCAGCTCGTTAAAAGAAGCGCTCATCGCCTGGGAACGGGGCATCATCGATATTAATGCCAGGATCAGGGTACGATATTTCGGCAAGGTGAAAAACCTGGATACCTACACGCGGGACCCCTGGGATGTGGCCAATTGCCCGGTCACCGAGATTAAACCCGGGGAAAACCGCCTCCTGGTAACCACTGCCGGCCGGGTGATATTTAACGAATTCCTACCCGAAGGAATTCCTTTTATCAATGGATTGTTAAATAAGAAAGGTGTCCAGAATCTCATTTATTACATTTACCTGCAATTGGGTTTTGATCCCATAGTAGAAACCCTGGATAAGCTGAAAGAGGGTGGATTTGAATATGCCACCCGGGCAGGTTTTACCATCAGTATATCAGACCTGGTGATTCCCCCGGAAAAAGAGAAAATCATCCAGCAGACAGAAAAAGAGCTGGACATCGTAGAGAAAGAGTACAACGAGGGCCACCTGTCTGCCAGTGAGCGGCACAATACCATTATCGACAAATGGAGCCGGGCCACGGACCAGATCCGGGAAACCATGTTTGCCAACATGAGAAAAATGAGCTATGAAGGAGACAGCATCAATCCCATTTTTATGATGTCGGATTCCGGGGCCCGGGGCAGTAAGGACCAATTGAAGCAGTTGGCCGGTATGCGGGGATTAATGGCCAAACCCTCCGGGGAAATCCTGGAAACACCGATCACCGCTAATTTCAAAGAGGGACTTTCCGTGCTGCAGTACTTTATCTCTACCCACGGCGCCCGGAAAGGACTGGCTGACACAGCATTAAAAACAGCAGATGCCGGTTATTTGACCCGGAAATTGGTAGATGCGGCCGTGGAAGTGGTGGTAAAAGAACATGACTGCGGGACCATAAACGGTATCGAAGTCATGGACATTATCGAAAATGGAAAAGAAATCGAACCATTGATCGAGCGAATCGTGGGAAGAACTGCCTCCGAGGATATCCATCACCCGGAAGACCCCGGTCGTCTCATCGTTAAAGCCGGGGAGGAAATCGATGAGTATAAAGGAAAAGAAATCGTCGACTCAGGTATCATGAAAGTGAAAATTCGTTCGGCCCTGACCTGCGAAACAAAGAGCGGCATTTGCCGCATGTGTTATGGCCGGAACCTGTCCACCGGACAATTGATCGACCTGGGAGAAGCTGTCGGGATTATCGCTGCCCAGTCCATCGGGGAACCCGGCACCCAATTAACCATGAGAACCTTTCATATCGGGGGTGTGGCCTCCGGGGCCGAAGGGCAGGCCAAATTGCATACCAATATCGACGGCGTGGTCAAATTTAATAACCTGGATATCATTGAAACCAAAGAAGGAATTCTAATTGCCATGAACCGCACCGGTTCCATCCAGGTATTGGACGCCACCGGCAGGGAAAAGGCCAACTACCCGGTTACATATGGCTCCAAATTGCTGGTAAAAAAAGGGCAGAAGGTGGAAAAGGGCGAACTATTAATGCAGTGGGACCCCTTTGCCAATGCCATATTAACCAAATACCCCGGTCGAGCCGAATTGAAAGACCTGGAAGAGAATGTTTCATTCGTCCAGGATCGAGATGAAACCACCGGGAAAATCACCACCATTATCATCGATATCAAGAATGAAAAATTAAGGGATGAACTTCAGCCGCAAATCGTGATCCGGGATTTAAAAACCAATAAAATCACCCGGAGATTCTATCTCCCGGTCAATGCCCACCTGGCAGTCAAAGATGGAGATGAAGTCAATGTCGGGGCTGTATTGGCCAAAATTCCTTCGGAATTTGCCAAAACCAAAGACATCACCGGTGGTCTACCCAGGGTAACCGAACTATTCGAGGCGCGAAAACCCAGGAACCCCGCCAGGATCGCTCAAATCGACGGGATTATCGAATACGGCAAACTCACTAAAGGATCACGAAAAATCGTCATCAAACCCTTAGATAAAAGCGGTAAACCGGATGAACACAATATCCCCCGGGGTGCTTATATTATTGTCGGAGACGGGGATCGCATCGAAGCCGGCACACCGTTGATGGACGGTCCGCTCAACCCCGTGGATATTTTAACGGTCCTGGGGGAAAGTAGACTGGCAGAATACCTGTTAAAGGAAATCCAGGACGTATACCGGTTACAAGGGGTCACCATCAATGATAAGCACATTGAAATCATCATCCGGCAGATGATCAAATGGAGACGAATCGAAGAAGTAGGCGATACCAAATTTATCCCGGAGCAGATCATAGAGAAATGGAGATTCGAAGAAGAAAATGCGCGCGTGATTGCCCAGGGGGGACGGCCAGCCAAAGCCAAACCCCACCTGTTACCGATTTCCAGGGCAGCACTGGCCTATGAAAGTTTTATATCCGCTGCTGCGTTCCAGGAGACCACCCGGGTATTGACCGAAGCTGCTATAGCCGGAAAAGAAGACTACTTAAGCGGTATAAAAGAAAATGTCACCATGGGACGCTTGATACCGGCCGGCACCGGGTTCCAGTATTATCAGAATTTTGAAATCGATGATGAGGCCGAAGCCTTCCTGCAATCGGCAAAATAATGAATAGCAAGATATTGGTTATCGATGATTCGCCAACGCTTCGGAAACTGCTGCGGTTTTTCCTGAAAAAGAAGGGGTATGACGTATTTGAAGCCCATAACGGTAGGGTGGGACTGGAAGCCATCGCCAAAGACACCTTTGATTTGATTATATTGGATATGACAATGCCCGTGATGGACGGTGCCCAGGTGCTGAAACAATTAAAAGAAATGAAAGAGTTCAAAATTCCTATTTTAATTCTCAGTGCCGATAAAGAAGAAGAGAGTAAAGCGATTGGGATTTCCCTGGGTGCATCTTACTATATGACCAAACCTTTTAAACCCCATGAAGTAGTAGCCCGCATCCAGGAGATTTTTAAAGAAAGAGCAAAAAAATAAACTAGTCCTTTGCCATGATGAGAGCCATGGCTTCTTCACGGGTAGCCAGGTTATCCCGGAAAACCCCCCGCACAGCAGATGTAATGATGCGAGCCCCGGGTTTTTTGGCGCCGCGCATGCTCATACACAGGTGTTCTGCCTTGATAACCACCATAACACCCAGGGGATTAAGGGTTTTGACCAGGTAATCGGCGATCTGTTTGGTTAATCGTTCCTGGATCTGGAGCCGTTTGGCCAGGGCATCGACTAACCAGGCAATGGTATTAAGTCCCATAATCCTTCCCTTTTTGGGAATGTAAACCACGCTGCAAACCCCGGAAAAGGGAAGCAAATGATGTTCACACATGGAATAGAGGGGAATATCTTTTAGAATCACCATTTCTTCGTGTTTTTCCTCTGTCAATGCTTTTAAGAAATCATTGGGGTCTTTATGGGTCCCTTCCAGTACTTCGCCAAACATCTCCGCCACCCGCTGCGGGGTTTTTTTTAACCGCTCACAGTCGGGGTTTTCGCCAATGCCTGCCAATATCAGTCTCACACCTTTTTCGATTTTCTTCAAATCCATTTTTGACGTATTACCCATTTTTTACCTCATTGTTTCATTGTAGTATAGCGGTTTATGAGGATGATGTCAAGATAGCAATCCTGATTTTTGATGAAACATTGGGGGGATGGGGTGTTGGGGGAATGGGGGAATGGGGAGATGAGGGAAT
>Ga0315295_10004121_pt1 | contig 12371 bp, 12 predicted proteins | sample YL17G14_0_MG_FD_204453 | JGI IMG/M metagenome (GOLD analysis project Ga0315295, IMG submission 204453) | Sediment microbial communities from Yellowstone Lake, YNP, Wyoming, USA - YL17G14_0 | ecosystem: Environmental > Aquatic > Freshwater > Lake > Sediment | place: USA: Wyoming | collected... | reverse complement strand
TAGGTCTGCTTGGATGCCTGCTCCCGCTGAGGAATCCGAGCCTGCGATGCTGAGCACAACCTTCTTGAGCATAACAGATGAGCAATACTGTTGAGATTTATATGGATTTTTCTAAGAAAAAGAGGGCTTTTCTATGAGTTTTTTTTTTTTGGGTCATCACAAAATTTATCTTTTGGTTGCAACGATAGCGTAATACCCCAGGTTCTTCGTTATCCCCAGAAGCATCTCCATAAAACCAGCTCCCCCGATTATTTTATCAGTGTCTTCATTGGTTTTTCCTTTTACTTTATTTATGAGTCGTTTGACTTCTGCGGACACTAACCCTTTCAAACTCACAAAGAACCCACCAAAAAAATAATGCTTACCGATATTTTTTGAAAGATCATGGATGATGATGTCTGTAAATCCAGCGGATGTCAAATATGATTGTATTTCTTTTAATGAGATGACACCAGGGATGGAACGTTTTGATAACAAAATCGTATAGGCACTTTTTAGAAATGAACTCGAAGGTTGGTTTTTTGGGAAAAAACCATCGATGATCACAACCTTGCCAGACGGTTTGAGTATTCGGGAGATTTCGTTGATCACATCTTTTTTGTTCACTGCATAGACGATTGATTCAAGGGCAAACGTACGATCGAACGAATTATTCTTGAACCCCGTGTTATTGTAATTCCCTGAGATGAATTTCATGTTCTTTAGATTCTGGTCTTTTTGTAATTTTTTTGCTAGTTCAATTTCCTCTGTCCCAAGGGATATCCCGGTAAAATGGCACTCCGGATATTGTCTTGCTAAATAGCGAGACGTTGCCCCAATCCCGCAGCCTGCCTCTAAGATATCTAATGCGTGTCCAGTTCCTAACTCAAGAAGTCCACTGATGTATTTGTTCATATTCTGAATAGCCTGTCGATAGTTGATGACACCTTTTTCATAGTATCCGAAATGAAAACCACCATCGATAAATTTTTGATTAAATTTTTTCCCGACAGACCAGAGATTATCATAGTATCGCTGTATTTTTTCTTCTGAGGCTGTCATCGGTCCCATACTTTTCAGTCACCTCCATTGAATTATCATAATATATATAAATGCTCTTAGTCGACTATCTTTATTGAATATTTTTTTCCTAAGATTCTGCTAAGAGTTCTATGGCTAAACAGTCTAATAGATATATCTTTTTTTACAGAAAATGAATGTGCTAAAAAAAAGGTTATTATTTTGGTAAACCCGTGGTAAACAGTGCGATTCACAAAAAAAAAAGACTGGGTTATGCTTGCTTTATGTACGGTATCAGGTTCCCATCGTCTTGCTCTTCGAACAGCGGTACTTGTTTCGGGACTGTCTTATGTTCCATTATTACGTAATTTTTAGTAGTCATATTTCTCCAACCCTCCAGTGTTTTTTTACAGTCAAGAAGTCGCAAAAATCAGGATACCAAGCAGATATGGTAGTCGTGTAAGTGATCCCGATAACTCCTTCTTAATCTCTCCAGTTTTTCTGTAACCATCGTTGAGTACATATACTTTCGTATTTGTGCAAAAAAACCATGCCGTGTCATGGCAAGAAAAATTTTTTTTAGAACAAAAAAGGGAAGGATGCTGGTCTCACTAGGAGGGATGGGATGCACTCTACAACTACCAGCTTAATTCCTTCCAGGCCAAAGAATTACGTCCTGTTATAATAACCTTTTTTGTAGATGGATATGCAAGTAGTGATGCAGGTGCGCCACCACAGGAAGATCGCCCTCCTGGTATCTCCGAGTGGGGTTAGATTTATATGCTGTTCTTTTTTTACCACACCCAGGGGAATTGCGCATCTTTTACCTCAATGGTGTTGATGATGTCTGAAATCACAGAAGATAAACCCGGAAAGCAAATACTGCTCTTAGCAAATGAAGCGATCACCCGTGGTGCCCTTGAGGCTGGCATCGACGTCGCAACCACCTACCCGGGCACGCCAGCATCGGAGATCGCTGATACGTTCTCCGCGATCGCAAAAGAAGCAACCCGGCAGAACAAAGACCCAGGTTTTTATTTCCAGTACTCCGTCAATGAAAAAGTCGCCTTAGAGGTCGCTGCTGCTGCGTCGTTCTGCGGGCTGCGAGCATTAACCTGTATGAAACATGTCGGTCTGAATGTCGCCAGCGACACGTTTATGACGTACATGTACGTGGGCTGTCGCGGCGGCCATATCATCGTCTCTGCAGACGACCCCTATTGTCATTCATCACAAAACGAACAGGATAACCGGTACTACGCGTTGTTCGGCGGCGCACCAATGCTCGAGCCGACCACGCCACAAGAAGCAAAGGAGATGACACGCATCGGGTTCGATATCTCCGAGCAACTTCACTTACCTCTGTTACTCAGGACCACTACCCGACTGAACCATGCGCGAGGTCCAATCACACTAAATAAAATGCAGCAACCACGAAAAAAAGGGTTCTTTAAAAAAGACCCATTGCTCGTCACGGTCCCTGCGACCGCACGGGCAAAACACCCAGTGCTCCTCAAACAGCTTGAAGAAGCAGAGAAAATCTCAGAGAAATCACCATTCAACGAAATAATAACAATCGGAAAACCCAAGGACGTTGGGATCGTCACCTCTGGTGTTTCCTATACGTATGTCAAAGAGATGGCAGAGGAACTGAATCTGAATGTGAAGATCCTCAAACTTGGGATGACCCATCCGATCCCACGCGCCATGTGCGAAAAATTCATCACCTCCTGCTCCCAGCTTGTCATGGTCGAGGAACTCGAACCGTTCCTTGAGAACCAGTTCAAGCAATTAGCATATGATATTGGTGCCGAAGTGAAGATCTACGGGAAATCCACCGGTCATTTCTCCAGACTCTATGAGTACACACCGGATATCGTCGTTGACGCATTCTCAAAAATCTTCAAAGTAAAAAACCCGTTCCCAAAACCAATTCAATCCACATTGAAAGCACCACGACGCCCCCCATCGCTCTGCCCAGGCTGTCCACACCGAGCTACATATTATGCAGTCAAAAAAGCAGCGCCAAAAGACACAATCTATCCAACAGACATCGGATGCTACACGCTAGGCAAAGAACCACCGCTGGAGATGGCAGATGTGCTCCTCTGCATGGGTTCCAACGCGGGGATGGCCTGCGGTTTCTCCGTTGCGACCGATCAAAAGATCATCTCATTCATGGGAGACTCAACGTTTTTCCATTCCGGGATCCCACCGATTGTCAATGCGGTCCATCACAACCATAATGTCGTCATCACGGTCCTTGATAACCGGACCACAGCAATGACCGGTCATCAACCACACCCAGGAACACCCTATGACGGGATGGGACGACCAGCCAAACTCATCAAAGTCGAGGATGTCGTGAGAGGCTGCGGCATCGAGCATATCGAGATTGTCGATCCCAACAAGATAAAAGAGACGACCGCCGCATTCAAAAGAGCAATAGAATTCAAAGGCCCCTCGGTCGTAATCAGCAAATCACCCTGCATCTTACTTGAGGTGCAGCGGAAACGAAAAGCAAAGGAGGAGATCCAGATCTACCAGATCAATCAGGAGATCTGTAAACGCTGTAAAACCTGCATCGGCAGATTCGGCTGTCCTGCCTTGTATTTCGCAGAGGATGGCAGTGTTCACATCGATGCAGCACAATGCAATGGTTGTGGGAACTGTGTGCAGGTCTGTCCGTTTGGCGCGATCTCAGCGGAGGGAACCCAATGAAGAAAAAAACCAGCATCGTCCTCACGGGTGTCGGCGGACAAGGGGTGATTACCGCTGCGAATCTATTAGGCAAAGCCGCGGTGAAAGCAAAGGTCGGAGTGTTCGTCTCAGAGATCCATGGGATGGCGCAACGTGGTGGAGCTGTTGTGTGTACGGTTCGGATGGGTGACGTCTCCAGTCCGTTACTGCCGAGTGGGACCGCAGATGTCTTGATGAGCATGGAGCCTGTTGAAGCATTGCGGAACATCTGTTATGTGAATAAAAAAACAAAAGTAATTACGGATATTAATCCGATTATTCCATTTACTGTTGCAGTGGGCGGAGAGCAGTACCCGAAAGTCGAGGAAATCTTCAAAGAGCTGTCAGCGCATGCTGAGTTGTTTACCGTCGATGCATTAAAGATCGCAAAGGATGTAGGCGCGATTATTACGAAAAATACGGTGATGCTTGGGGCACTTGCGGCAAGTGGAGTGTTACCATTCACGTCTGATGTGTTATTGGAAACAATCCTTGAGGCCGTCCCTGAAAAGTATAAAGATGTCAATAAGAAAGCATTTGATGGCGGGATGAAGGCAATAAAAAAATGATAATGTTTTAATTAAATTTTTTTCTATCCCATGAAATCCCAGATCGATTTCCGCCAGCATTCCCGAAGGACATCAACTCTGAGATTAACAACTGTTTTTGTCCCATCCTTTATTATCAGATGATCTCCTTTGGTTTTACCAAGCAGGATGAAACTGACATGATCCTTTTCCAGTTGTTTTTCAAACTCGGTTTGTGCTTCTTTTTTTACCTCGACGACCCATCTGGTGTTTGACTCGGAAAACATTTTAACGTCAGTCCGTAGTTCTTTGCCAACCTCTGAGACGTCGATGGTTGCGCCGATATCTCCTCCGATCGCCATCTCAGCGAGACACGCTCCGAGTCCACCTTCACTCAGATCATGGCACGCGGCGACATACTGTTTCTTCATAATGGCAAGCAACCCTTTCATGCAATGTCTGAGGACCTCTGGATCTGTCTTTGGGACGACACCCCCCTCGATCTTCATCATGTTGTAGTATTCAGAGCCGCCAAGTTCCTTCTCAGTTGGTTTACCAACAAGATAGACAAGGTTTCCTTCGGTCTTGAAATCACTGGTGACGCAGGTTCTAATGTCATCGACGATGCCCACCGCGAAGATCTCTGGTGTCGGCGGGACCGCGGTTTTCACGGACTCATTATAGAAACTCACATTCCCTGAAACATATGGCAGGTCAAGGGCTCGGCCGATGTCGCCAAGACCTCGACAGGCTTCATAGAACTCTCCCATCCGCTCTGGTTTTTCAGGGTTACCGAAATTCAGACAATCAAGTAAAGAGTCTGGAGCCGCGCCGACCGCGATCAGGTTCCGGCATGCCTCGTCAACCGCGGACATCGCACCCCAGTACGGGTCGCGTTCCATGAACCGTGGGTTCACATCAGCGGTCACCGCAAGACCCTTCCATGAATCCTCCAAAGGTTTTAGGACCGTCGAGTCTCCATGAGTCTCCAGTCCAAGTTTTCCTTGCAATGGTTTGATCACGGTATTTCCTCGTACCTCATGGTCGTACTGGCGGATCACCCATTCTTTGGATGCGATGTTGGGTGATGATAACACTTTTTGTAATGCTTTGTTTAAATCAGGTTGTAGAAAGTTTTTCTCAGCAGCCTCTGGTTTCTTGATAATAACTGGCCGTGTGCATTCATCGTAGACCGGGCCACCGGTCATGAACTCCAGGTCCATCTCAAGGATCTTTTGTCCTTTAAGGAACACCCTGATGATCTGCTCTTTGATGACTGTCCCGACCACAGCTGCGGTGACATCCCATTGTTTGCAGATATGCAGGACGGTCTCGACGTTTTCTGGTGCAACCAGCATCATCATCCGCTCCTGGCTTTCTGAGACCCAGATCTCCCAGGGTTTGAGTCCCTCTTCCTTTAAAGGCACGTTGTCAAGATGGATTTCAGCTCCCATGTTCGCGGAGTACGCAAGCTCCCCGGAGACACAGGAGAGTCCCCCTCCGCCGAAATCCTTGAATCCTTCCAAGAGCCCTTTTCTGTTGCATTCCAGACACGCATGAATCACTGGTTCTTTGGTGATCGGATCCCCGACCTGCACGGCAGATCTGCTGCTCTCCTCGCTTTCATCGTTCAGCTCTGCGGAAGCAAAATTCACGCCATGGATGCCGTCCCGCCCGGTTTTCCCACCGACATAGATGTACACGTTCCCTGGTGCTTTCGCCCAACTATGCACAAGCTCATGTTTTTCCATGATACCAATACAACCGACATTCACGAGACAATTCCCTGTGTACCCCTCATGGAAGTAGACCTGTCCAGCGAGCGTCGGGATCCCAATACGGTTCCCATAATCTCGAATACCATCAACCACTCCTTTGAAGAGATAGACTGGGTGTTTGACTCCTTTCGGAAGTTTCTCTAAGGGATAATCCAATGGCCCGAAGAACAAGGGATCGATGTACGCGATCGGTTGAGCTCCCATACAAAGGACGTCTCTGACGATCCCGCCAACACCAGTTGCAGCACCTCCGTACGGTTCAATCGCAGAAGGATGATTATGTGACTCCAAAGCGACACAGTAATAATGATCCTTGTCAAACTCCATGACACCAGCGTCCTCCCGGGCGATGATCCGTTTTTCGTCGACATTGAAGACGTATTTTTTCAAGGGGACCTTCGAGGATTTGTAGCAGCAATGCTCAGACCATGCCTGCCCGAGCGCCTGCAGCTCGATATCGGTCGGGTTCCGACCCTGTTTCCCAAAATACTCCTTGATTCGTTTCATCTCAGGAAGTGCTAATGCAAGTTCCATCCGGTTGCTGATCTCAAGAAGTTCTTTGTCAGAGGTAGCATGCAGATCAACTTCATAGGTCTCAATATCCGCTCTGATCTTTTTGAATAAACTATCGAGTTGCACACACACTCCCCCTTATTTTTTTTCTTCAATGGCTATCTCATAGTGATGGATCACCGGGTTGGTCAGTAACCGTTGGCAGATCTGTTCAACGTCTTTTTTCACCTGGTTTTTATCCGTCCCATCGATGAGGAGATCAAAGGTCCTGATGGTTTTCACCTGCTGGACTTTCTTAAAACCAAGCAGATGGATAGCTTTGAGGGTGTTTACCCCCTCCGGGTCTGAGATGCCTTTCTTCAGCTGAACGGTGACTTTGGCTTCGAACATACACATCGTGGCGCCTAATCTGAAAATAGATAGATTAAAGTATCGTTCCTCAGAGGTTATTCAACACGGTGAGAACCTGTTTTTGAAACTGATCGAGGCTTCCATTGTTCAGGATGATGATATCAGCGTCCGCGATGACTTTTTGCAAGCCCCAGCGGATCTCCCGCTTATCCCTTTCCTCGAGGTCTTTGAGGTCTTTGCTGTCGTCGGTTCTTCCTCTGGCGATCGCTCGTTTTCTCCTCAGTTCATCAGGTGCATCAATCGCAATAACAAAAAAATCCAACCCGAGATCTTTTTTGAAATACTCGATTTCCTCCATGTTGCGTACGCCGTCGATGACAAGAAGTAGTGATTTTTTCAAGGAATGGATTTTTTCCACGGTTCGTTTCGCCCAGATGTCCATCCCATGTTTTTTCCGCATGCTGTTGGCGACGGAACCCACGTTTTTGTCATTGAGTGGTTTGCCTTGTCGTTTGGTCTCTTCCCAGACCAGATCACCCATACGAATCACTGGTATTCCTTTGTCTTTCGCGAGTTGGACCGCCTCTGATTTTCCAGAGGCAGGCATACCGGTAAACGCGATGATTTTCATTGAGTCTCCCTTCTCATCATAATAATTAATGCAGGGGACGAGATTTGAACTCGCGGAGACCTACGTCATAGGGTCCTAAGCCCTACCCCTTAGACCATGCTCGGGTACCCCTGCAGGTTCTGTGCACCGCTAATATCATCCCCTACTGAAAAAGGTTTGGAAAGAAAAAACCATATCACTCTGAGGGGTTACAGTGATTTTTCGTGCAACAGAATCTGTTCCCCATACTTGGTGTAACACGACGCACAATATTTCCGTGCGATGAGCGAATGGATATGCGTAGTGATTCCCTCTTCAACATAATGAAGATTATCCGGGGGGATTTGTGTGTTACAGTAAATACACACGGTGGGAAATTGCGAATGTCGTCTCACCAAGCGTGTTTCAAGTAATTTTTTCTCCATCATCTCTCGTCCTATTATATTCCTATGATGTTGTATTAAAACCTTTGGTTTTCCTATTTTTTCCCTATCGTATCTAATAAAAATCAAAATTACTTTCATCTACCTCTCCTAGGAATTTATTAGGAAAAAGCACTATAACATCGATAAAACGTCTTTCGAATTGACATACTTTACTTTCCAAAAACTCACGGTGGAAAAGAAAGGTATGATAACAACAATCAAAATACTACATTCAATGGTAGAGTTTTTACGATATGAAGACTTAGGATAGGTACTAGATTTAAGTATAAGCAACGGTATTCCCGAAAGATATTTCGGATATATGGCGGTGGAGACTGCCTCCCATAGCGAGCATCTCTCTCTTTTGGGGAAGGTGCCTATACAGGTGGGGTAGTCAGGAAATCCCGACGGGCCCATAACCCGTAGACCAATGGTTCAAATCCATTCCTCGCTACTTTCTTTTTTCTTCAGAACACCAGGTTTATAAGAGGCTTTCTTTTCCGTTCACCCTGTGAAAGAAACATCTTCAGAGCGGTTCTGGGAAATCGATATCCTGCGCGGCATCGCTATTCTGATGATGATTACATATCATGTTATTTTTGATCTGAACTACTTCGAGTTCACTTCCACAGATTTAAACTCCCTTCCGCTCCTTGTCTTTCTCTATCCGGTAGGAACGTTATTTCTCCTCTTGGTTGGTATTTCTCTTACCCTGAGTTATTCACGAGTGAAAAGCACCTTGACCACGAATCAACTCCGGATAAAATATCTCAAACGAGGAACCAGTATTTTTGCACTTGGCCTTCTCATCACTCTTGTCACCTGGGTCTATCCACATAATGGATTCATCGTCTTTGGGATTCTGCATTGCATCGGCCTGTCGATTCTCCTTGCATACCCGTTCATCCAGTCCCGTCTTTCTGCATTTCTGGTTGGAGTGCTTTGCATCATCATCGGTGTTGTCCTCAGGATTACGGTCACTGTTGATTTCCCGTGGCTGCTGTGGCTAGGGTTCGTTCCAACATCGTTCTACACGCTTGATTATTTCCCGCTACTGCCGTGGTTCGGTGTCGTGTTGATCGGAATCTTCCTTGGAAATACGCTCTATCAGAACAACACACGGAATTTTACATTGAAGGATTATTCGCGGTTCATCGGAACTCGCATGCTCTGTTTCCTAGGGAGACATGCGTTGATCATCTACCTGCTGCATCAACTCATCATCGTTGGAATCTTGTATCTCCTATCCGGAGGATAACCGGTTCACATAGCGTTTGATCCGAGGGATGGTGGTGATCACATGAACCTTCTTGGTGTCTTCTGTTGTTTTGAAATCCCGCAGCATCCAGAACACATGGTCAGTGACCTCGACCGGTGATTGTCGTACTTCATACTGCTCGTACAATTGGATGAAACGGAGAATTTGTTGTTTGATATCGACTGGTTTTTCTTGGAACACCCACGGGCAGTGTTGTGCCTCCCTGCCGATCATCACCAGGTCACAGCCAGTTTTACGTAGCAACGCAAGCCCATTGTTGTAGGACGTAACGTCACCATTCGCAATCACAGGAATCGTTACTTTTTCCTTGATTTGCCTCATGATAGTCCAGTTAACTTTTCCTGCATAGCCTTGATCTGCGGTTCGGCCATGGACGCAGAGCGCGGATGCACCTGCGTTCTCGATCAGCTGTGCGACTGCAACGCCATTGATGTGCTGGTTGTCCCAGCCGATACGGATCTTTGCACTCACCGGTTTTTCGGTCGCGTTCACCATGGCTCTGAGCAGTGTCTCAAGCCTTGGGAGATCTTTCAGAAAACTGGCACCGCATCCTTTCTGCAGAAAATCTTCCTCGATGCAACCGATATTCAGATCGATGATATCAGCGAACTGCTCGACTGCTTGAACTGCTTTGACAAGAACGTTTTTTTCACTGCTGATCAGTTGAACGGTCACTGGTCGTTCCGTCTCCTGGATGTTGAGGAACTGTTTGACTTCATCTAGTGTTTTTCCGCTGATGAGATCAGCATCAATCATCTGGGTATAGATCAACCCTGCACCATTTTCCTTACATAACATTCGGAATGCAGTACAGCTAATGCCCGCTAAAGGTGCCAGCACAAAACGGTTCGGTATCTCAACAGTTCCAATTTTCATAGGTCCCTACAAAGAAGGATTTTTTAATGGTACCGTAGCTTGAGATGAGGCATTTCAACCCCGGTTCCTTTCTGGACAGTCCCCACACGTTTCACGGAAGCATCAGAGTAGTTCTGAAGAATCTTGACGGTCTCCTCAGCATCCTCATCTTCCACGATGACTGCAAAGCCCATCCCCATGTTGAAGATCTGGTACATCTCATAGTCATCGATGTTCCCATACTGTTGCAGGAACGTGAAAATCGGCTGAGGATCTAAGGGGTCGTCTAGAAGGTATTTTACTTTTTCTTTTAAACGCGGGATGTTCCACAGTCCACTCCCCGTGATATGTGCAAGCCCGTGAACATCGATTTTTTTGAACAACTCAAGGATTTCTCTCACATAGATCCTGGTTGGTGTCAACATGATTTCTCCGATGGTTTTTCTCGGGTACAACCCATCAGGAAACTCATCGGTGTAGGAGAATTCCGCTTCTTCGACCACGCGTCGAGCAAGGGTGTACCCATTGGAGTGAATCCCGCTGCTGGAGAGTCCGATGATCGCATCACCAGGATGGATTGTATCACCAAGGATGATACGGTTTTTCTTCACATACGCTAGGCAGGTTCCCGCAAGGTCAAAACCGTTGATAAGTTCCGGAAGATCCGCGGTCTCCCCGCCGACAATCGAGATATTCGACAGTTTTGCGCCTCTCTCAAGACCCTTGCCGATTTCTCTGGTGATCTTCGGATCTGGGTCCTCCATCGCGAGATAATCGACAAAGGCGAGCGGCTCCGCACCGACACATAACGCGTCATTGACGTTCATCGCGATACAGTCGATACCGACCGTGTCATATTTCTTTACTGCCTCTGCTATCCTGACCTTGGTCCCGACACCATCGGTGCACAGTACGAGAGCATAGTCCCCAAACTCGATAAGCCCCGCATAATGTCCGCCCATAGGTTTGCCAATGGTACCTTTCCGCTTGGTAAGGATACTTGATAAAAGCTGTTTGATGGCCTCTTCTTTTTCTTCGATGTCAACACCACTATTTTTATAGGTCATTTTCTTCAAGAAGGATCGCCTCTGTTTTCCCTGTATAGAGAAACATGCTGGTTGTGATAAACTTTTTTATCCGTATGGGGTTGTCATAGTTGTGAAAAGATTAGCGGATCTCGGGGAGCGAGTGGCGATTCAACGGATCACAGCGATTCTCACAAAAGGAAAGAATAACCTGGGTATCGGTGATGATTGCGCTGCGATTGATCTGGGAAATAAATATTTACTAGTCACTACCGATATGATGTCTCAACGGACGCACATCCCCTCTCAGATGACACCGTATCAGATGGGATGGTTTCTTGTTGCGATAAATCTATCCGATATCGCAGCAAAAGGAGGAACACCGCTTGGTGTTGTCTGTTCATTTGGTCTTCCGAAAAAAACATCAGAGATGTTTCTCAGGGAGTTAACGAAGGGCGCGGATGCATGCGCAGTTCGTTTTGGGACGACGATTGTCGGAGGAGACACGAAAGAAACAACAGAGATAACCTTGTGTGGGACTGCGTTTGGTACCGTGAAAAAAGACGAGTTCATGTCACGGAGTGGTGCACAACCTGGTGATATTGTCGCGGTGACAGGCACGTTAGGAAAAGCTGGTGTGGGATTTTATGCGTTAAAACGGAACAAAAAAGAAAAAAAACTGTCCAAGGCGCTGTTAGAGCCTCATCCAAGATTAAAGGAAGGTCGGCTGCTCGCACAGCTTCACAGTGTGACGTCATCGATGGATTTATCTGATGGACTCTCTGCATCACTATATCAGTTACAGGAGTTGAATGCTGTTGGGTTTGAAATTAAAAAAAACGATGTCCCACTTGCCTCTGGACTGCATCAACGGTTCCTTACTGAATATGGTGTTGATCCGTACTCTCTCGCTTTGCATTTTGGGGGGGACTACGAGCTGCTGGTGACGATATCACCGCAGAAGTTTGAAAAAACCAAACGAACACTGCAAAAACATGGTATCACTTTCACACCAATTGGGATCGTTACACAAAAAAGGAAGATAATGATGTTTGAAAACGGAACAAAGAAGATGTTGCCGAACAAAGGATACGAACATTTCAAAAAACATGATTTTTAGCTGAACAATCAGGTAAGGGATGTTCAACAAAGGTTTTAAAGGAGTAAAGAGACACAGTATATACTGAGAACAATGAGATACAAATGGATAATCGCTCTTACTGTCATCGTTGTCTTCACATTACTTATCGGTAACTATGTAGGGCTATTC
>Ga0315295_10004120_pt1 | contig 12371 bp, 14 predicted proteins | sample YL17G14_0_MG_FD_204453 | JGI IMG/M metagenome (GOLD analysis project Ga0315295, IMG submission 204453) | Sediment microbial communities from Yellowstone Lake, YNP, Wyoming, USA - YL17G14_0 | ecosystem: Environmental > Aquatic > Freshwater > Lake > Sediment | place: USA: Wyoming | collected... | reverse complement strand
ACCTGTAGATTGTCCACAAAGCCGATGCGGCTGAAGTGCATGTGCCAGCGCGAGACGGCCATCAGCGCCGTCCCTATCAGGGCAGGGGGCACGCCGAACATCTCTCGGGCCAGGAAGTACAAGGCCACCACCGTCGCCATGCCGACAGCCACATCGAAGGCCCGCAGAACCATCGGTTCCACGCCAAAGACCTTCAGCGCTACTCCCAGAAGCTGGAAAGGCAGGGTGGCGTTGCCGTGCCGCTGCTCGGTGAAGGGCGAGTATGGCCCCTCCAAGAAGCGCAGCGCCCAGACGCCGTTGTCAGCTTCGTCGAGATAGACACCAGGAGGCATCTCACCCAGGCGATAGGTGCGCATGAAGAGGGCCACCAGCAGGATGACTATAACGAGGAGCAACTCGCGCCGCTCGAGTCGCCATGCTGGACGCGCGGAACCAAGCCAGAACCCGGCAACAAACAGGCCCAGGCCCATTAACCAGGCCACAAGGGCCCTATTGCTAGCCGCGTTGACGTAGAGATCCACCAGGCACAAGCATATGAAGACCAGACCAAGCCCCACGAGCACACGGGCCAGCCGGGTTGGTCGCGTCTCGGGCACTGTTGTGGCTGCCTCGCCGTCTCGCTTGGGAGGAACTACCAGCAGGCAGAGACTGGCCAACCCGAAAAGAATGACGCCATCTACTGCCGGGCCTTCCTGCAAGAAGTAGGTCTGGCCCAGATAGGCGAGGACGAGAGCCAGAAGAATAGCTAGAGGAGCTTTGATGTTCACCTTAGCCAACGAGGGTGCGACCACGGAGCAAGACGCCTACCACGCCGCCTCATCCGGGCGATGCAACTCAGCAGGCCTACTCCTCTTCCTTCAGCTTCAAGAATTCGCCGCAGCATTCGAAGGTGCAGGGGGCCGCGCACCCGCACGTGTCCGCACCGCACTCCTCGCACTCACTCACAACCTTGAGCTGGAGACCACAGTCCCCACACACGTAGACCTGCCCCAGTTCCATCGCGTGACAGTTGGCCATGTCCATCACCCTCTCTCTGTCATTCGGATGGTTCACACCACCTTGGGCTGGGTATCAGCCACTCATCTCAAACCAGCGAAGAGGTCTGTCTCCAACTCCTCTGGACAGCCGATTGTGGAGCGAGCCAGTTCGAAGGTCTCCTGGTAGAACCAGGGTTCCCGAATCACCTCCTCGGCCGACTCACCAAACGGCGGCTCGTAGCCGACCTGCGACACATGACAACGAAGGCCCGCCAGCTTGGTCTCGGCATAGTCGGCCACATCGATGATGGTTGTGATCTCGTCCCGCGGCCGGGCCACCAGTGGAAAGGGCACCCCATCCATCATCACCGCCCTTCGCCCTCCATCCTCGGACATGGCAGCCAGCCGGTCCTCGGACAACACCCGGAAGTAGAGCTTGCTCACCTGGTGAAAATCACGGTTAATGGCAAGTTGACCAGGGAAGCACTCGGGGTCGGATGCCAGATCGAAGGCGATGGTCGCCCAGCGATGCACCGCGATGTGGTCATAGTGACCGTAGATGCCGTCCGGCCCGAAGGTGACGAGCACCTGGGGCTTCAGTTCTCGAATCAAGCGTACTAGCTTCCCCACTGCCTGTCCTTGGTGAATGATAGGCAGTAGCCCATCTGGATAGTCCAGAAATCTGGGTGGGTGGATACCGTAGATCTCACAGGCGCAGCGCAGTTCCTGCTCACGAACATAGGGAAGATCGGCCGGGGTGGTGAGTTCGGGCACTGCGATCTCGCCCGCCTCCCCGCGGGTTGCCGTCACCAAGTAGACTTGACAGCCCTGGGAGGCGTACTTGGCCAGCACCCCACCCGTGCCGAAGGCCTCGTCGTCCGGGTGGGCGAAGAATGCCATCAAGGTCAAGCCCTTCGATCTCATTCCAGCCGCACCACGATCGCCGCGTACTTCTCGTGAATCAGTCGCTTATCAAACTCCCAGAACTCCTTCAGCATCTCGTCCTGTTCCTGCCGGCTGAAGTACTTCATACAGGGAACGAAAAAGCGCTTGTCCTCTTTCTCTATGTGTGCGGGATAGAACTCCACGAGATCCTGCAGAGCACTGACCACGGACCCCAGGGCCTGGCTGTCGCCCTGGACCTGACGTTCCTTGGCCTCCACTAGTGTGGCAGTAGTCTTCCTGCCGTAGACGTGCTCCTCCAACAGCTCGCGCATGGTCCGGCTGTGCTCACCAGATAGCGGCTTCTTGGCCAACTCGCGGAACAGGATATCCTCCTCCTTGCCGTGGTGACACCTGTCGGCATAGGTCCTTGTGAAGTCCACCGCGGTATCGATGAAGTCGCAGTCCAGTTCCTCCCCCTCCTTCAACCTCCCAAGCTCCTCCTCCATCAATGCAATCATGCGCTCGATGAGCCGGTGTTCTTTCATCAACGGACCGATAGGCATCATTGGGCCAACCTCCAAAGAGTGACGAGTCAGTTGGGGACACAAGCCTCATGGACAACCACCAATGGAACTACGGTCGTGCCATGCGGCCGGTCCCAGGCCACTGGACAATACCTGGGGTAGATTGTACTGCACTGTCCTCACTCTGACGGTATGCCCTTAAGGAACTCAGATGCCTCGGGCTGGTGCGGATCTACCCTTCCTCTCCCAGTGCCTCCGCTGCCCCACGTTCGCCAAGCTGGCTGTCCAGCATAAGCAGTCCCACAGGCTGTTCCCCAACCCTCTTCAACTGGTCCACCACCTGCCCGGCGCTCTCTTCCTCTTCCACCTGCTCCGTAACGAACCACTGCAACTCCATCTGCGTCGCGTAGTCCTTCTCGGTGAGGGCAAGCTCATACAAGCGGTTGATCATCCCCGTGACCTTCCGCTCGTGCTCCAGAACCTGCTCGAACATCTCCAGGGGTGACTTCCAGATGGGGGGAGGCATCTCGATGGCCTTGAGCACGACGCGGCCGCCTCTCGCGTTCACGTAATCGAAGAAGTGCATCGCGTGCCCCACTTCTTCCTGCGCCTGAGCCCGCATCCAGTCGGCAAAACCTGGCAGGCTCTCGGCCTCGCAGTAGGCCGACATGGACAGGTACAGATACGAGGAATACAACTCCTTGTTGATCTGTTCGTTGATCGCATCCTCAAGCTTCTTGCCTAGCATCGCTATATCTCTCCTTTCGCCACAGGTATCCCTCTGTGGTCAATATATCACACTCAGTTCGCTCCGACAACGGCTGTTTCAATTGCGACACGTCATTCCTCGCAGCTTCGGAACCGCTACACACCGCATGCCCAGCTGCTCTGGCCAAGAGCCCAGCCGCCCCAGTGGAGGGAGCCCCGCTTCGCTGAGCCTTACTTCCCCTCCCGGGATCTTCTGCGCTCTAGTCGCTCGTCGAGCTTGAGCACACTCTCCGCCCCCAGAATCAAGCCCACCAGCGCCGCCGTGACTGTCCCCAGCAGGTACATGCCGGCCCCGATGGCCACTCCTATGGACCCCACCGCCCATATGCCAGCGGCTGTGGTCAGACCCTCGATCCTTTCACCCTCCTTCTTCAGAATCATGCCCGCCCCCAGGAATCCGATACCTGTGACCACCCCAGCGGCGACCCGGGCTGTGTCGCCTCCTGGAAAGGCCCTGGCCGAAATCAAGGCAAAAGCCGCCGCCCCGAGGCAGACGAGGGCGTGCGTGCGCTCGCCCGCCGCCTGTCCCCTAAATTCCCTCTCCAGCCCGATGAGAAAGCCTAGCAAGGCCGCCAGAACCAGCCGGCCCACCAACTCCATGTCAGATACCGGTTCCACTCTCTTCTCCTCCATCTCGTCAGGCGATGGTCGAGGACCTACGCTGATTCTATCACAGGTGCGTGATGAGGCAGTAGTCCCTGGCTTTCGAGGCCCATCATGACGCACCTGGCCCGAGCGTTGCCTCAATGCGCGAGGGGTGGTAGAATCCGGAAGTATGCGCGCGATAAGTGGAAACAGCGATCGCGGCAGGAGCTAGATACAGCACTGGGTCCTCTTGGTCGGCTCGATAATTCGTGTGCGCGAGCTCCCATAGCCGCCCTGAGCGCACCATGCCTCCGGCGGAGAACCGGGTCTGGCCATGCATCCGGCATGAGTCAGCATGGCGGCTCCAGCATCTAGGCGACGGCCATGGTTGACAAGATACTTGTCGTAGAAGACGAAGCTGCCCTGCTGGAGACCCTCCAGTACAACCTCGCCAAGGAGGGCTACCTGGTCTATACGGCCGCCGACGGATTGGCCGCTGTGGAAGTCGCTCGCCGTGAACGACCCGATCTTATCCTCTTGGATATCATGCTCCCCAAACTGGACGGTTTGGAGGTCTGCCGTATCCTGCGTCGCGACATGAATGTCCCCATCATCATGCTCACCGCCCGCACCGACGAAGTGGACAGGGTCGTGGGCCTGGAGATGGGCGCGGATGATTACGTGACCAAGCCCTTCAGCATGCGCGAACTGCTGGCCCGAGTCAAAGCCTTGCTGAGGCGCGTCCGCCTGCTCAGAGAGGAGATGGCCGCCGACCAAGAGAGGCCCACCGCGCAGGTTCTGGAGTTCGGAAACATCACCATTGACGAGGCCCGCCACGAGGTCCTGCTAGATGGCGAACTGCTGGCCCTAAGCCCGAAGGAGTATGACCTTCTGCTCTTCCTGGCACGCCACCGTGGCGCGACGCTGACTCGCGACCTTATCCTGGACCGCGTATGGGGCTGGGATTTCGGCGGGGGAACCCGCACCGTGGACGTCCACATCCGTGGCCTTCGCGAGAAGATCGAGCCTGATCCGGCCAACCCCAGCCGCATCGTCACCGTTAGGGGAGTGGGGTACCGCTTCGAGGGCTAGACCATGTTATCCAGCACCCGTTGGCGTATAGCCATCCCTTACACAGTCCTCATCGCACTCCTGGTCCTTGGCCTGACCCTCTATCTCTCGCACGTGGTCCGCGGAGCCTACATAGGGGAACTGGAGAGTCGCCTCACAGACGAAGTCGAATTGCTGGCTGACGCGCTGTTGGCGTATGTCATTGGGCCTTACTCAGGGGAGGATCTCGACGTCGCGGCGCAAGGGTACGCCGAGATGGTCGGTGCTCGCATCACCGTCATCGCCGCTGATGGCACTGTCATCGGCGAATCCCACGAAGACCGAAGCCAGATGGAAAATCACCTCTACCGACCGGAGGTGCAGGGCGCCCTCTCCCATGGTCAAGGCTCCAGTGTGCGCTTCAGCCGTACCCTGGGCTACGATATGCTCTACGTGGCGGTCCCCATTCTCGATGGTCCTGACGTCGTAGGCTTCGTCCGCGTCGCCCTCTCCCTGCAGCAAGTGGAAGCGAGCGTTGGTCGCTTGCGGTGGGCTATCTTCGGGGCTGGGCTGATAGCCGCGGCTGTGGCCGTGGTGGTGGCCATTGCGGTAGCCGAGCGCACCGCTCGGCCCATACGGGCATTGACCAGGGTTGCAGAACGAATGGCTCAGGGAGAGCTGGGTGTGCGGCTCTTTCCAACTTCCAGTGACGAGATTGGCCATCTAACGCGAGCCTTCAATCATATGGCCGACCAACTGGAGGACAAGCTGACGGACCTGGGTGACGAGAGAGCACAACTGGCGGCTGTCCTCGAAAGCATGGCTGATGGCGTGCTCATCGTCGACGAAGAAAGCCGTGTAGAACTGATCAATCCCGCCGCCGCACAGCTCTTGGGCACTTCAGCCACGGGAGCGCTGGGTCGCTCTTTCGCGCAGGTCACTCGCCACCACGAGGTGATAGACTTCTGGAGGAACTGCCAGGAGCCGGGAGGAGAGCGGATAGGGTTGCTGGAGATAGGACCGGAGGCCCTCTTCTGGCGAGTGATCGTGACCCCCCTAGAGGAACACGAAAAGGGAGCCTGCCTGGTCATCCTCCAAGACCTGACCGAGATGCACCGCCTCCAGACCATGAGGCAGGACTTCATCGGGAACGTCTCCCACGAGCTGCGCACACCCCTGGCGTCTCTCAGAGCGTTGGTGGAGACATTACGAGACGCCGCGCAACAAGACCCCGCAGCGGCCAAACGCTTCCTGGACCTCATGGACACAGAAGTGGACGCGCTGACCCAGATAGTGCAGGAGTCTCTAGAGCTCTCCCGAATCGAATCTGGTCGAGCTCCCCTTCGTTTGTCGCCCACGCCTGTGTCCGAGGTCATCCTCCCCGTCGTTGAGCGTCTGCGCCCCCAGGCTGAACGAGCGGGCGTCACTGTCGACTGCGCCTTGCCGGAGGGACTAGCTGATGTCCTCGCCGACGAGGAGCGTGTGCGCCAGGCGGTGAGCAACCTGTTGCACAACGCTATCAAGTTCACTCCTCCTGGGGGCGAGATCCAGATCTCAGCCGAGCAGGTTGCCGATGAGCTGGTGATCTCCGTTCGCGACACAGGGGTAGGCATCTCCAGTGAAGATCTCCCGCGCGTCTTTGAGAGGTTCTATAAGGCTGACCGGGCCCGCAGCAGCAGCGGCACCGGCCTGGGCCTGGCCATCGCCAAGCACATCGTCCAGGGACACGGCGGCCGCATCTGGGCGCAGAGCACCGAAGGTCGTGGGAGCACTTTCTCCTTCTCTCTGCCCACAGCTAACTGAACCCTTACGGACCGCTAACAAGCTCGTTACCTGCCCCGAATTCGGCGCTAACCAGCGTATTGTATAATCCCTTTGGATTGTGAACGAAGCCAATGTGCACACAAAACAAAGGGAGGAACACACATGCGTTACGTATTAGTTAGCATCCTGTTGTCGGCTAGCATGTTGCTGGCCGCGTGCGGATCCCCGGCAACTCCTGCTCCCGGAGCGGGCAGCGAGATCACCGTGGCCGGCTCGACCTCCGTGCAGCCTCTGGCAGAGGTTCTGGCCGAGGCCTACATGGGGGCCCATCCTGAGATTCGCATTACCGTGCAAGGTGGCGGCTCCAGCGTCGGCGTCAAGTCTGCCGCCGAGGGCACCGTGGACATCGGCACAGCCTCGCGCACCGTCAAGGACGAAGAGTTGGGCGAGTTCCCTGACCTACAAGTCTTCACCATCGCGCGCGATGGCATCGCTATCGTGGTGCACCCTGACGTGGCCGTGGATGGCCTGGCCAAAGACCAGGTCAAGGGCATCTACGAAGGCTCCATCACCACGTGGAGCGAGGTAGGCGGGCCCGACGCCGCTATCGTCGTCGTGGGTCGTGAGGAAGGCTCCGGCACGCGCGGTGCTTTCGGCAGTTTGATCATGGACGACGAGGAGTTCGCCATGGTCGGGACGGCTATCCTCCAGCCCTCTAACGGGGCTGTGAGAACCACCGTGTCCACCACGCCTGACTCCATCGGCTTCATCTCCTTCGGATATCTCGACGAGAGCGTCAAGGCCGTGGCGATCGACGGAGTAGAGGCCACGGCGGAAAACGCCCTTGGCGGCGAGTACCCGGTGGTGAGGCCTTTCAACATGCTCACCAACGGCGAGCCTGCCGGCGCGGTCAAGGACTGGCTGGACTTCATCCTCAGTGAGGACGGCCAGGCCATCATCGCTGACGAAGGGTACATCGCTGCCCAGTAACCGGGTGGTAACATTCTGGTCTGTTTGCGCGGGGCGTGAGGGCCAGCGATGGCTGGCAACCTCACGCTCTGGCCATGGTGAAGAGGGGATGCTTGGACATGCGACGTAGGTACCTGGTTGACCGCAGCGTTCGCTATCTCCTCTTCTTCAGCGCGCTGATCTCGCTGTTCATCGTCTTCATGATCGGGCTCTTCACTCTCCGAGAGGCCTGGCCCGCTTTTCGCGAGATCGGATTGCTCAGTATGCTGACCAACAGCGAATGGAGGCCGGGCCGCGACCAGTTCGGCTTGCTGGCGATGATCGCTGGCTCCGTGTGGGCTGCTATCGGCTCCATGATCCTGGGCGTCCCTCTGGCTTTGGCTGGCGCGATCTTCCTGGCAGAGGTGGCACCCGTCTGGATGCGCGGGATCGTTCGCTCGTCAGTGGAACTGCTGGCGGGAATACCTTCTGTGGTCTACGGCCTCTTTGGCATGGTGGTCCTCTTGCCCGTGATCCGCAAAATCCCGGTGGCCGGCAACACCGGCTTCGGGATTCTGGCAGCTTCCATAGTCTTGGCGGTCATGATCCTGCCCACCATAACCAATATCGCCGAGGATGCCATCCGCGCCGTGCCTCGAGAATACAAAGAAGGCTCCCTGGCCCTGGGGGCCACTCATTGGCAGACCATTATGGGTGTGACTCTCCCCGCCGCTCGTTCAGGCATCGTGGCGGCCGTCATCCTGGGAGTAGGTCGCGCCGTGGGAGAGACCATGGCTATGATCATGGTCATCGGCAACTCCATCGTTCTGCCGCGACCTCTCAACTCCAACCCTTTGACCCTCTTTCTCAGCCAGGCCAGGACCCTCACCGGCAACATAGCTGTAGAGATCAGCTACGCGACAGGGTTGCACGAAGACGCTCTCTTTGCCACAGGAGTTGTACTCTTTGTGCTGATCATGATCATCAATAGCTCAGCCAACCTGCTGATTCGCGAAAGGCGGAGATGAGCGAGCAACCCGACGCGGTGCGGAGCCCGGAGCACGGCCCGTGGGGGCGGACGAACCTGGCGCGCCGTCACCTCACCGAGAGGGCGGCATTTGTCCTGCTCTGGGTGGCTGGCGGAGCAGCGGTAGCAGCCCTACTGGCTGTGGTTGGCTACGTGCTCGTGCAGGGCATATCCGTGGTCAGCCTGGACTTTCTGATCAGCCCGCCGCGGGGAGGCCTGGCTGGTGAAGGAGGCATTTCCACCACTGTCATCACCACGGTCTACCTGGTGGCCTTGACCATCTCCCTGGCCGCACCCTTGGGCATCGGGGCGGGCGTATTCCTAGTGGAATACGCTGGCGAAATGCAGGGTTACTCGGGGCTGATTCCGCGCGTAGTCACCGTGGCTCGCTTTGGAGTGGAAACGCTGGCAGGTGTCCCCTCTATCATCTTCGGCCTCTTCGGCTACGCCCTCTTCGTGAGCGCCCTCCACTTCGGCTTCTCACTACTCTCCGCAGGGCTGGCCGGGGCCTGTCTGATCTTGCCCGTCATCATCCGCACCACTGAGGAGGCACTCCGAGCCGTGCCGCGCTCCTATCGTGAAGGAAGCCTGGCCTTGGGCACAACCCAGTGGCAGACAGTCTCCAGCGTGGTTCTGCCTGCTGCGCTTCCCGGAATCATGACCGGGATCGTGCTCAGTGTGGGGCGGATCATAAGCGAGACTGCGGTCTTCTATGTCACTCTGGGAGGATCGTCCAGGGCACCTACTTCGCTTCTTGACCCTGGACGGACCATGGCCCTGCACGTGTTCTACTTGGCCACTGAGACCAACGCCTTCCAGAAGGCCATGGCTACCGGGACCATCCTCATCGTCAGCATCGTTGTGATCAATGCCATCATCAATCTCTTGACGCGTCGCTTTACGATGCGCTAGGGAGTGCCGCCATGCCGGAAGGAACGAAGAGAATAGAAACACGAAACTACAGTCTGTACTACGACTCGTTCCAGGCCTTGAGGGACCTCACCATCGATATCTATGCTAACAGGATCACGGCCATAGTCGGACCCTCCGGCTGTGGCAAGAGTACGCTCCTGCGCAGTTTCAACCGGATGAACGAACTCATCCCCGGGGTGCGCACGGAGGGGGACATACTCCTGGACGGACGCAGTATACTGGTCGACACCGATGTGGTAGAGCTACGAAGAAGGGTGGGCATGGTCTTCCAGAAGCCCAATCCTTTCCCCAAGTCCATCTTCGACAACGTGGCCTATGGACCGCGCGCCCACGGTCTCAAGAATAGAGAACAACTGTCTGACATCGTGGAGAGGAGTCTCAAGGCCGCGGCTCTATGGGACGAAGTTGCCGACGACGTGAACAAATCAGGACTGGACCTGTCAGGGGGGCAGCAGCAGAGACTGTGCATCGCCCGAGCGCTCGCTGTGGAGCCTGAAGTGATCCTGATGGATGAGCCTTGTTCTGCTCTGGATCCCGTGGCCACCCTGCGTATTGAGGAGTTGATGCGTGACCTGGCAAAGGAGTATACTATCATCATTGTCACTCACAACATGCAGCAGGCTGCACGCGTTTCGGACCATGCCATCTTCTTGATGATGGAAGAGGACCGGGCGGGCATCGTTGTGGAACAGGGGCCGACCTCCCAGTTGTTCACCAATCCCAGGGACCAGCGCACCGAGGATTACATCACAGGGAGGTTCGGATGAGAGGGCAGAGGCGGGTGCTTTTCCTGTGCACTGGCAACTCGGCCCGGAGCCAGATGGCCGAGGGCCTGGCAAATCACTTCCTTGGGGATCGCTGGGAAGCGCACTCCGCGGGTACCCAACCAGCCCCATCCGTCCACCCGCTGGCGGTCGAGGCGATGGGACAACTGGGAATCGAAATCTCCAACAACCAGCCGAAGTCAGCGGATCAATTCCGGAACGAACGCTTTGACCTGGTGATTACGCTGTGCGACGACGCCGCGAAGAACTGCCCTCTGTGGATCGGCCCCGGCCAGGTCGTACACATGGCCTTTCCGGACCCGGCCGAGGCCCGGGGAGAACCTGATGACCGGCTTGAGCTCTTCCTTAAGGTGAGAGACGCCATCCGAGACAAGCTGCTCGGCTACCTTCAGCGGATAGACAACAGCCAGGACAAGGAGGACTCCCATGACTCGTGAGACCTTTGACCGAGAGCTGCATCGCCTTCAGGATGAGGTGCTCATTCTAGGCGGCCTTGTGGAGAAGGCGATCATCCAATCCGTCGAAGTCCTGAAGCGACGGGACCTGGAAGGGGCACGTCGTCTCATTGCACAGGACCGGCGCGTGATCAACGAGAAGCGCTTCGCCATCGAATCAGAGGCCTTGACTCTCATCGCCACGCAGCAACCTATGGCCGGCGATCTGCGCGTCATCGCCGCCGTCCTGGAGATCGCCCACGAACTGGAGAGGATGGGCGACTACGCCAAGGGCATAGCCAAGATCAATCTGATGATGGGAGACGAGCCACTGCTGAAGCCTCTGGTGGACATACCACTCATGGCAGAGAAAGCGCGCTCCATGCTTCATCAGGCATTAGAGGCCTTCGTACGCAGGGACGTGGAACTGGCTCGGGCCATCCCGAAGCAGGACGATGAGGTAGATGCCCTTTACAACCAGGTCTACAGAGATTTGCTCGCGCTGATGATGCAGAACCCCAGCGACATTGACCGGGCCACCTATCTGCTGTGGGTCGCTCACAACCTGGAACGCACCGCCGACAGGGTGGCCAACATCTGCGAGCGGGTCATCTTCATGGTCACCGGAGAGATGGTGGAGATGGACGTTGATGATAGGAGTATGGCCGGCATCCGGTGAGTTCCACGCACGCCTAGCCGGCAACTGTCCCGCCCCGCAAGAGTGTGGCGGGACCGTCGAGGTCCTACGGCGCAAGGACCCCACTACCCGAAGCGGCCGGTGATGTAGTCGTCGGTTCGGGTATCCCGTGGCTTGGTGAACATCTGCTCTGCGGTGCCGTGCTCCACCAGTTCGCCCATCAGCAGGAATGCGACTTGATCCCCGATGCGAGATGCCTGCTGGATGTTGTGTGGCACAATGACAATGGAATGGTCTCGCTTCAGAGCCAGCAGTGCCTCCTCCACCTTCATGGTGGAGATGGGGTCCAGACCCGAGCAGGGTTCGTCCAGCAGGATCACCTCGGGCTGAAGCGCCAACACCCTGGCCAGGCAGAGTCTCTGCTGCTGTCCGCCAGACAGCGCCATGGCAGGCTCCTGCAAACGGCCCTTCACTTCATCCCACAGAGCCGCCGCCCTCAGCGATCCTTCCACCAGGGCATTGAGCTCACCCTTGTCTTTGCCACTCCTGAGCTGCGGACCGTAAGCCACATTCTCCCATACCGACAAGGGTAGCGGCACGGGCACCGCGAAAACAATGCCCACACGGGTCCGCAACTGGGTCACACTGACGTCAGCATCGTGGATGTTCTTGCCGTCCAGAAGTACCTCGCCTTCCAGTCGCCCTTCCTTGGCGAGGTCGGCGAGCCTGTTCAAGATGCGGAGCAGGGTGCTCTTGCCCGACATGCCCGGCCCGATGATCGCCAGGATCTCCCTGTCCGGGATCTCCAGGCTCACGTGCTGGAGCGCGGCTTGGCCGCCATAGTAGAAGCTCACATCGTCGAGGATGAACTTCGCTTGCGCGGTCATCACTTGAGTCTTTGTCACCACTGCCGACGCCGGCGGTAGTAGCGTCGGATGAGAGTGGCCAGCAGGTTCATGGTCAGAACAAAGACCAACAGTACAAGTGCCGTGCCGTACTGAATCTTGATCGGCATGCCGGGCACCTGGGTCGAGATCACGAACAGATGGTAGGG
>Ga0315295_10004119_pt1 | contig 12372 bp, 12 predicted proteins | sample YL17G14_0_MG_FD_204453 | JGI IMG/M metagenome (GOLD analysis project Ga0315295, IMG submission 204453) | Sediment microbial communities from Yellowstone Lake, YNP, Wyoming, USA - YL17G14_0 | ecosystem: Environmental > Aquatic > Freshwater > Lake > Sediment | place: USA: Wyoming | collected... | reverse complement strand
ACCAGCGGTTTGTGGAGGGCCGGGAACATTCCGAAATCAGGCTGGGGGGGGAGGGGGGGGTTGAGTCCGGGCGGTCCGAATGCAATAGCCGACGCGAAGGGAGGAACGTGAAAATGAGGAAGAGGCAAATCGTCGGGGGGGTGCTGGTCACCTCTTTGTGGCTCACGGCGGGTGCGGGGACCGTTTTCGCAGGGGCCGAAGAAGGAAAGAAGGTTTTCGAAGCTAAGAAATGTATTGCCTGCCACACCCTTGGCTCGGAAAAAGGGCCGATGGCGAAGCTGGGAGGCCCACTGGATGGCGTCGGGGCCAAGCGTGACGCGGCATGGCTGAAGGGATATCTCACGGATCCCAAATCCAAGATTCCGAATTCGAAGATGCCGAAGCAGAAACTCACCGAGAAGGAAATCGAGGACCTTGCGCAGTACATGCTGGGCCTGAAGTAATAGGCAGCCGCCGAGGGAGGCACGACAGGATCGACATCCGGTCGTAGTTGCTGAACCGGCCGTTCTTCTCTTTCACGATTTCAAGCGTAGCTGCGGGGCAGGAAGAGGGCCCACGTGCGAAGATCTACGCCTGTGGAGTAATTGGTAGCGGATGACCGTTAGAGTTGCAGGGTTGGTTGCAGCAGGCGTTCTCGGCGCGCTACTCCTCTACCGAGGAGCGGCGGCGGAGGAGGTGACCAACGAAGCCTGCTCGGCGTGCCACGGGACGGAAGGCTTCGCCAGTCATGAAGGTTGGCCGCTCTTCGTCAGTGCGGATGTATTCGCGAGGTCGGCACATGGCACCCAAGACTGCACCTCCTGCCATGCCGACATCACGGAGGTGCCGCATCCCAAGAAGTTGGCGCCGGTCAACTGCGCTTCGTGCCACGATGAGATCGGCAAGGATTACGCGACCAGCATCCACGGCGTCAGCCGGGCGATGGGCGCTTCGGCGGCGGCGACCTGCAAGGATTGCCACGGGCATCACGACATCTTGCCGGTGAAGGACCCGGCGTCGTCGGTGTTCAAGTTGAACCTGCCGCAGACCTGCGCGAAGTGCCACAGCAATCCCGGCCTGACCCGTGAATACCGGATGAAGTACCCGGAAGCGCCGGGGCAGTACGCCGAGAGCATCCATGGGCGGGCGTTGTTGAAGATGGGGTTGATCGTCGCGCCCTCCTGCAACGATTGCCACGGCGTCCACACCATCAAGCGCAGCGTCGATCGCAGTTCGCCCATCAACCACACCAACATCGCCAAGACCTGCGGCAAATGCCACGTCAGCGTCGAGAAGATTTACGAGCAGAGCATCCACGGCCAACTTCTCGCAAAGGGCGATCCGCGCGGGCCGGTTTGCAGTGATTGCCATTCGGCGCACCAGATCGAGTCGCCGGAGGGCGGACACTTCAAGAAGTTGGTGAGCGATGAACGTTGCGGCGGTTGTCATCAGGACCGGCTCGCCCATTACCAGGAAACCTACCACGGCAAGGCGATGGCGTTGGGCAAACCGAACATCGCGCCGGCGGTCGCCGCCTGTTACGACTGCCACGGCCATCACGACGTGTTGCCGCCGGCGAACCCGGCCTCGCATCTGTCGAAAGCCAACATCGTCAACACCTGCCGGCAATGTCATCCGCAGGCGACGGCGAGCTTCACCAAGTACCTGCCGCACGCCAATCCCATGGACAAGCAGCACTACCCGGCCTTGCACTGGACGTTTGTGTTCATGACCTCGCTGCTGATCGGAACGTTTGGGTTCTTCGGGCTGCACACGGTGTTCTGGTTCTTCCGGTCGGGCTACCTGTACCGGCACGACTCGAAGACGTTCCGGGAAGCCAAGGTCCAAAATCAGAGCGGCGATGAGTGGTTCACCCGGTTCCCGCCGACGGAACGGGTGTTGCACATCATGCTCGTGACCAGTTTCCTGACGTTGGTGCTGACCGGGATGCCGTTGAAGTTTTATTACACGGATTGGGCCGGGGCGATCTTCGGCCTGCTCGGCGGCGCGGCGGTGGCGCGGACCTTCCATCATTTCGCGGCGTTCATCTTGTTCCTCTGTTTCACGCTGCACTGCGTCGAAATGGTGAGCGCGCTCTGGGAACGCCGCCAGGAACTCTGCGACCCGCAAACCGGCAAGTTCCATCTGGGCCGGCTCGGGAGGATCATATTCGGGCCGGACTCGATCCTGTTGACGTTGCAGGACTGGCGCGATTTCGTGGCGCACCAGAAATGGTTCTTCGGCAAAGGGCCGCGGCCGCAGTTTGACCGGTGGACGTATTGGGAAAAATTCGACTACTTCGGCGTGTTCTGGGGCGTGTTTGTCATCGGCCTGTCCGGGTTGATCATGTGGTTCCCGGTGTTCTTCACGCGGTTCATGCCGGGCTGGGTGATCAACATCGCGCTGGTCGTCCATTCCGATGAGGCGTTGCTGGCGGCGGGATTCATTTTCACCTTCCACTTCTTCAACACGCATTTCCGCCTGGAAAAATTCCCGATGGACACCGTGATCTTCTCCGGCCGCATCTCGAAGACGGAGATGTTGCACGAGCGCAAACGCTGGTACGACCGACTGGTCGCCGAGAACCGGCTCGAAGAACACCGCGTCAAGGACGAGTGGGAGAAGTGGAAGAACATCCACCGTTCGTTCGGCTACGTCTTCTTCGGCCTCGGGGTGATTCTGCTTGTGCTGATCGTGTACGCGATGACCTCCCGGCTGCACTCCCACGAGGCTGAACCGAAAACTCCGGTCCGAATGGAACAGCGGCTATGAAGGTGGCCCGGCTCACGGCGCTGTGGGGCGTGGCGCTGTTGGGCGCGACGGCGGCGCGGGCCGCCACCATCGAGAACGCCGATTGTTTCGCCTGTCACTCCGACGAGCAACTGGTCACCACCGACAGCGCCGGCAAGACCGTCTCGCTCTACGTCGACGAGGCACAATTCGCGGCTTCGATTCATGCCAAACACTTGTGCACAAGTTGTCACTCCGACATCACCGAAGTGCCCCATCCAGACAACTTCACCGCGAAGCCGGTCTCCTGCGCCCAATGCCACCGGGTCGAGACCGAGATCTACCGCAACAGCGACCACGGCCAGGCGATCCACCAAGGCGTCCCGGAGGCGGCCTCCTGCAAGGATTGCCACGGCAGCAACCATTACCTGCTGAACTATCGCGATCCCAAGTCGCCGGTCTTCCGCGCCAACATTCCCCAGACCTGCGCGCGTTGTCACGCGAACACGGCGGAGATGGAAAAGTTCGACCTGCGCCAGCGCAGTCCGATCGTCAGCTACGAGAAGAGCGTTCACGGCATCGCGTTGCTGGAAAAGAAGGAAATGAACGCCGCGGTCTGCACCGACTGCCACGGCTCGCACGACCTGCACAAGTCGACCAACCCGGTCTCGAAACTCAACTGGCAACACGTGCCGGGCACCTGCGGCAAATGCCACGAGAACGTCGAGCAGACCTACATTCGCAGCGTCCACGGCGGCGCCGTCAAGCGCGGCGTGCGCGACGCGCCGGTGTGCACCGATTGCCACGGCGAACACACGATCGCAGCCGTCAAGCTCGCCACCTCTCGCGTCGCCCCAGCCAACATCCCGGAAACCTGCGGCCAATGCCACGCCGCACAACGCATCGTCACCCAATACAAGCTGCCGCCGAATGTGTTCACGACGTACGTGCAGAGCTTCCACGGCCTGGCCATGCAAGGCGGCAAAGTCACTGCGGCCAGTTGCGCCTCCTGCCACGGCGTGCACGACATCCTGCCGTCGAGCGATCAGCGTTCCACGATCAACCCGAAGAACCTGCCGCAAACCTGCGGCAAGTGTCATCCCGGCATCGGCACGCGGCTCGGCAAGGAGTTCTTCCGCATCCACGCGCCGCCCGGCGCCGCTGAAGGCAAACCGTGGCTCGTGAACCTGGTCACACGGATTTACATCGTGCTCATCGTCGCGACCATCGGCGGCATGGCCATCTTCAACTTCCTCGATTACCTCCACAAAGCCCGCCGGCACATCGCCCACGTCAAACAGGCCGACGGCGAACTCCGCCTGACCCGGTGGCTGCGCACCCAGCATTTTCTTTTGATGGCCACCTTCGTCCTGCTGGCGTACACCGGTTTTGCCCACAAGTTCCCGGATGCGATATGGAGTTGGCCCTTTCAGGCGCTCGGCGACTCCGGCAGCGCGGCGCGCGGCCTGATCCATCGCATTGCCGGGTGGACGTTCATCGCTCTGTTCCTTGCGCATGGCCTGTCGCTCGTGCTGACGCGGAAAGGACGCGATTATCTCCGGGCACTCTGGTTCGCGTGGCACGACCTCGGCGACGCGCTCCGCACGTTGGCGTTCAACCTCGGCTTGCGCCAGACGCCGCCGCCGCATCGCCGGTGGAGCTACGCCGAGAAGGCCGAGTACTGGGCGTTGATCTGGGGTTCGGTGATGATGATCGTTACCGGCTTGATGCTGCTGTTCACCGAGACGGTGCTCCGAACGATGCCGAAGGTCTGGTACGACGTGGCGCAGGTCATCCATTATTACGAGGCCGTCCTGGCGACGCTGGCGATTGTGGTCTGGCATTTCTACTGGGTCATCTTCGACCCGCACGAGTACCCGATGAACCCGGCGTGGTTGATCGGGAAGAAGCCGGGGCAAGCGCCGCCCGATTCGGAGAAACAAGGCCGATGAGAAACATTAGCTGTTGTTCTTGCTCAAGCCCGCAGCGACTCGGTCATCGAGGTTGAACTGGCCGATGGCGCCACAGGAGCTACGTCTCAAACATGAGAAACCGGTTATCGAAAATTCCCAATCTCTCTCTCAAGGGTCAGAAATCGCCGGACGATCACGTAAGAGATCACGTAAGAAGTGTTACGCATTCGCCCTGGTACAGCCTTCGCATTAGCGGGTTTGCGTGTAGTTTCCTCAGCTATGAACACCAATCAAGGAAGCGTCTTGCCTGTAGGAAGAGCGGAAGATCGGCCCGGGACTTGCGCCGGATGCGACGTCTGTGTCTGGACGTAGGAGGCAGAACCGTGGATTTGCCTGCGCAGTCTGAACTTATAGCGCTTCCTTCCCTCGACTTCGCGCCAAGACATCAGAAAACGACGCAATGCGGCGCAGTCCCTGCCGTTTAGGAGGTGCTCGTGAAGTCCACACCGCCGACAGTCCTTTACGAAAAGTCATTGGATCTCGATCTCCTGCGAGAGATCAGCCACGTTCCCGGCTTCGAGAAGGTCAGGCGCTGCATCCAGTGCGGCACCTGCAGCGGTACGTGCCCGGTCTCGTGGGCCATGGAGGACACGCCACGGAAGGTCTTCGCCTTGGTCCGCGCCGGAATGCGAGATCGCGTAATGGACGGCACGGCCATCTGGACCTGCGCCTCCTGCTATTACTGCTCCGTGCGCTGCCCGCAGGAAATCCCGATCACCGAGGTGATGTACGCGCTCAAGCGCAGGGCGATCAGGGAGAACCGCGAGAAGAGCAAGAACGCCCAGACGCTCTCGCGGGAATTCGTCAAAGTGGTTGGCAAGTATGGCCGCAATCACGAGATTTCCCTGATGGCCAGGTTCTTGATGCGCACGCGCCCGTTCACGGCGTTCCGAGAAATGCCCATTGGCATGACGCTGCTGAGGCAGGGTCGGCTACCGCTGGCAGGCCACCACATCCGCGATATCGAAAGCCTGAGGCGAATCATGGCCAAGGCTGAAGAGTTGGGAGGCACAGAATGAAGGTTGCCTACTACCCTGGATGCTCCCTCCACGCTACGGCGCGGGCCTATGACGAGTCGATCCGCAGCATCGCGGGTCTCATGAACCTCACGCTGGAGGAGATCGACGACTGGAATTGCTGCGGGGCCACGGCCTACATGAACGTGAACGAGATCCTCTCGTTCTCACTCTCCGCCCGGAACCTCGCCTTGGCCGCGAAGACCGGCCTGCCGGTCGTCTCACCGTGCAGCGCCTGCTACACCAACCTCCGGAAGACCGAGAAGTTCCTTGCCGAGATGCCAGACATCAAGCGCAAGGTGGACGAGGCGCTCGCCGCCGGCGGTCTGCGCTACGACGGCGGCATCGTCTCCAAGCACCTGCTGCAAGTCGTCGTGGAGGATGTGGGGCTAGACAAGGTGCGCGCGCTGGTGAAGCGGCCGCTCGCGGGGCTGAAGGTTGCTCCATACTACGGCTGCCAGATCGCGCGGCCTTTCCCGATGGAAGAAAGCGTCGACAATCCGGTGATGCTCGACCGGCTGCTCGAGGCGCTGGGCGCCGTCGCGGTCCCCTACGCCATGAAGACTATCTGCTGCGGCGGGTCCCTCATGGGGACGCGGGAGGAAGTGGCCCTGCGCCTGTGTCGCAACCTGCTCCTGTGCGCGCAGCAGCAGAAGGCCGACTGCATCGCGGTCACCTGCCCGCTGTGCCAGATGAACGTCGATACATACCAGGGGCGCGTGAACGAAATTTACGGTACGAGCTTCAACATCCCCGTCCTCTACTTCACGCAGCTGATGGGGATGGCTTTCGGGATCGGCGCTGAGGATTTGGGGCTACAGCGCGGCACCGTGTCCGCTGCGGCACTGCTCCCCACGGGAACTTGAGGAGACCAGCATGGCGGCAACAAAGATCGGCGTGTACATCTGCCACTGCGGCACCAATATCTCGGGAAAGGTCGAGGTCCATGAGGTCGTGCACTTTGCCTCTTCGCTGCCGGGGGTGGCGATAGCACGCGAATACAAGTTCATGTGTTCCGATCCTGGGCAGGGGCTTATCCAACAGGACATTGCGGATCTGGGTCTTGATCGCGTGGTCGTGGCTTCATGCTCGCCGTTGATGCATGAGCCTACTTTTCGAACTACATGCGAAGCCGCGGGCCTCAACCGCTATCTTTTCCAGATGGCGAACATCCGCGAGCACTGCTCCTGGGTGACCATCGATCCGCAAGCGGCGACGCACAAGGCGAAGGCATTGGTCTCCGCAGCGGTGGCCAAGGCGTCGCTGCTTGAGCCCCTTGAGCGCAAGACCGTCGGGGTCACCCAGGCAGCGCTCATCGTGGGCGGCGGCATCGCCGGCATCCAGGCCGCTATCGACATCGCGGACTCCGGCCGGCAGGTCTATCTCGTCGAGAGGGATCCCTCGATCGGCGGTCACATGGCCAAGTTCGACAAGACTTTTCCCACCCTCGACTGCGCCGCCTGCATCCTGACTCCCAAGATGGTCCAGGTGGGCAAGCATCCGAAGATCAAGCTCATGTCCTCCAGCGAGGTGGAGGAGGTCACGGGTTTCGTTGGGAACTTCAAAGTCAAGGTCCGGCGCCGGGCGACCTACGTGGACGAGTCGAAGTGCAACGGTTGCGGGCTCTGCTGGGAGTCCTGCCCGGCCCGCCGTATTCCTCAGACCCGCGTGATTAGAATGGGCAAGCTCATCATTGGCAAAGCATCGGGGGCGCGTCCGGGGCCAGCAGTGGCCACCGCCACGGGCGGAAACGGCGCGGCTGCGTCCAGGTCCGGCCCGCTGCTGTCCTGAGGTGGAAAGGCAATCGTCCGTCACGTCATGTGTACCGCAGCGAAGCGAAAGGTGATGACCGTGGGCTCTGTCTGCGACGTGCTCGCGGCGGAAGTGCTCTGCGGCGACGACCGCGTTCTGAGCGCAGAAGTCCAGGGGGTGACGGCGGCAGACCTGATGAGCGACGTGCTGGCGCTCAGCCGGCCTGGGATGTTGCTCTTGACGGGCCTGGTCAGCGTGCAGGTTGTACGGACGGCGATCGTGGCTGATCTGTGCGGCGTGGTGTTCGTGCGCGGGAAAGTGCCTGGGAGCGAGACCATCGCGCTCGCGCGGGAGGCGCGGCTGCCTCTCCTGCGCACCGAGCGCTCCCTGTTCGAGGCGGCGGGGCTGCTCTACGGAGCACTGCCATGCGGGTAGACCATGGCCTACGACGAGTTCGAGAGGGTGTACGAGGTGACCGGGAGGGATTATGCCAACGCGGGGCGAGCATCGACCAGCATCAAGGACATACTGAAGAACCTCGGCGTGCACCCCGCGGTCGTGCGTCGTACGGCCATCGCCTCCTACGAGGCGGAGATGAACGTCGTCATGTATGCGGTGCGCGCCAGGATGTCCCTTCGGGTGAGCCCCACCGCCGTGACCCTCGAGGTGCAGGACGAAGGGCCCGGGATCGAGGACATCGACTTGGCGATGCAGGAGGGGTACTCCACGGCTACGCCCGAAATGCGCGAGATGGGGTTCGGGGCAGGCATGGGGCTCCCAAACATCAAGAGGAACGCGGACGTCTTCGACATCAAGTCGGAGGTGAGCCGGGGCACCCGGCTGCTGATCAGCATCGCTCAGGCGGCTTGAGCCATGAACCCACAGACATCTTGCCATCACCCGCTGCGCTTCGACGCCGACAAGTGCGACGGCTGCATGGCCTGCATGCGCGCCTGTCCGACAGCGGCGGTGCGGGTCCGCAAAGAGAAGGCGTGGATGCTCGCCGACCGTTGCATCGACTGCGGCGAGTGCATCCGGGTCTGCCCCGGCCGCGCGGTTGTGCCCCTCACCGACCAGATGGCGGATCTGTCGAGGTTCAGCTGCAAAGTGGCAATCCCGTCGCCAACCCTGTACGCGCAGTTCGATCCGGACGTCTCGCCCGGCGAGGTCTTTGCGGCGCTCAAGCTGTGCGGTTTCGACGATGTCGAAGGTCCGTCGCGGGCGTGCGACATGGTCGCGGCGGCGACCGAGATCTTCCTCAGCGAGTATCGCGGCCAGTACCCGCTCATCTCGTCGTTCTGCCCCACCGTGGTGCGGCTTGTGCAGGTGAAGTACCCCGCCCTCGTGGAGCAGGTGCTGCCCGTCGTGGCGCCGCGCGAGGTCTCCGCCAGAGACGCCAAGGCCCGCAAGACAGCGGAGACCGGTTTGCCCGAGGAGCGCATCGGTACGGTCTACATCACCCCGTGCCCGGCGAAGATGGTGGCCATACTCGAGCACCCCGGCATGGAGAGGTCGTACCTCGACGCGGCGGTGTCGATAAGCGATCTTTTCCGGCCCCTCGTCACGGCGATCACGAAGGTTCGCGGAGGCGGCAGCACGGCAACCACGGCGGAGACCAGCTCCGGCGTGAATTGGGCGTTTTTAGGTGCGGTTCCGAGATCGCTGCGCGCCGCGGACAGCCTGTCGGTGGCGGGGCTTTCCAACGTGATCCGCATACTGGACGATGTCGAGAAGGGAAGGCTGCGGGGTTACCGGTTCATCGAATGCCACGCCTGCGGCGAGGGTTGCGTGGGCGGCTGCCTCACGGTGGAGAACCCCTACGTCGCCCGCAGCAAGACGATCCGCCTCACGCAAAAGCTTCCTGCTGCGTCGCCCGAGCTGCGATCGGAGGTCGAGCGCCGCTGGCGAAACGGGGAGTTCTTCATGGACGCGGCTTTCAGCGCCCGGCCCCTGCGGCCGCTCGACGAGAACATCTCCCGCGCCATCGCCAAGATGACTCAGAAGGAGGCGTTCCTGGCAGAGTTGCCGGGAATCGATTGTGGCGCCTGCGGAGCGCCGTCGTGTCACGCGTTTGCGGAGGACGTCGTCCAGGGCGAGGCGGACAGGCACGCGTGCGTGTTCTCCTTGCAGCGAGCGCTGGCTGCGCAAGTCGAGGAGCTGGCCTCGCTGGTCCAGGGGACGCGGCGCTCGGCTGGAGGTGAAGACCAGTGAAGGTAGCCGAGGCAACAGAACGGATCGGCGGAGTGATCGTCGCTGGCGCGGCTGACGCTGCCGGGCGGGAGATACGCGGCGGGTACGCCTCGGATCTCCTGTCGGACGTGTTGGGGAACTGCCACGAAGGGGACCTGTGGGTGACCATGCAGAAGCACGTCAACATCGTGGCCGTGGCCCAGCTCAGGGAGTTGGCTGGCATCGTGCTCGTGGGTGGCAGGCGACCTGACGCCGCAACCTTGGCACGCGCAGACGAGGAGCACCTGCCGATCGTCTCCACAGATTGGCCGACCTTCGACGTGGTCGGAATCCTTTACAGCCTGGGCATACGAGGCAGGAGGTCCGTCTGAGGGTGTTCATGCTCGACACGCACGTACACACCTGCCTGTCGCCTTGCGGCGAACTGGACATGCACCCGGCAGCACTGGTGGAAGCCGGAATAGAGGCCGGCCTCGATGCTGTGGTCGTGTGTGATCACAACTCGGCCGAGAACGTGGCGGCGGTTGAGCGGGCAGGACGCGCCAAGGGATTGGCGGTGATCCCCGGGATGGAGATCACGAGCGAGGAGGAGGTCCACGTGGTCGCGCTGCTCCCCGACGTGGAAGCGGCGCTGGCGCTCCAATCACGCGTACAGCGAGCGCTTCCGGGTAAGAACGACCCGGACGCCTTCGGCATGCAGGTGATCGCCAACGAGCATGCAGAGGTCCTGGGCTTCGACGAGCATCTCCTAATTGGCGCCACGACCCTGGCAATCGACGCCGTGGTGGACGGCATCCACGCGGTCGGGGGGCTGGCGGTGGCCGCTCACGTGGATCGGGAAGGGTTCGGCATCATCGGTCAGCTCGGGATGATTCCGGATGGCTTGGCGCTCGACGCCATCGAGGTTTCGACGCGCACGCCCATGAACGTGGCGCGGTCCAAATACGGCGCGGCCAGTTTTCCCCTGCTCTGCAGTTCCGACGCACACCAGCCGGATCAGGTGGGCCGCGGCGTGACCTTCATGCTCATAGAGGAGCCGTCCCTGTCCGAGGTGCGGCTGGCGCTCGCAGGTCTGGGCGGACGCGCGGTCCTAGGCGGAGGGCGTCCCATGGAAGACCTGTTACTGCACATCCTCGACATTGTCCGGAATGCTATTGAAGCCGGCGCCACTGCCGTGGAAATCGAGCTTATGGAGGACCCGGCACGGGATCTCCTCGCCATCTGCGTGCGCGACAACGGGCGCGGCATGGACGCGGCGACCGTCGCCAGGGTCACCGATCCGTTCTTTACGACGCGCACCACACGGAGGGTCGGGTTGGGGTTGCCTCTTCTCGCGGCGGCGGCGCGCGCCGCGGGCGGGGACGTGACGGTGGAGTCGATACCCGGCAAGGGAACACGGGTAATGGCGACTTTTCAACACAGCCACATAGATCGGGCGCCCGTGGGCGACATCGAGACGACCCTCCTGGTGCTGGTGGCCGGGAGCCCGGAGGTAGATATCCTGTTCAGGCACGTGGTTGGCGGTCGCGACTATGAGCTGAGCTCGCGGGATCTCGCGGCAGCGCTGGAGGGAGCCGGCCTGGCGTCGCCGCAGGGGTTGGCCTTGCTGCGGGCTGCGATTCGCCAGGGCGAGGCGGGGCTTGCCGGGCAACACGAGGTCGAAAGCTAGTAGCCGTGGAGGAACTGTTATGATTTCATTGACTAAGGTCGACGAGATCGTGGATCGACACTGCCGCACCAGGCAGAAGCAGGAGCACGTCATCGGGATACTCCTGGATTGCCAGGACGAGTTCCGCTACCTTCCGAGGCAGCTGATCGAGCACGTGGCGTTACGGGTCGATCTCCCGGTGACGACCCTGCTCGGGATAGCGACCTTCTACCGGGGATTCAGCCTCAAGCCGGTGGGCAAGTATCCGGTCGCCGTGTGCACCGGCACGGCCTGCCACGTGCTGGGCGCGCAGAAGCTGGTAGAGGCGTTCTCGCGCGAGCTGGGGATCAAGAAGGGCGACACGACCGCGGACGGGCTGTTCAGCCTCCATACAGTGAACTGCCCCGGTTGCTGCGGCCTGGCGCCCGTCGTCACCATCGGGCAGGACGTCCAAGGTAAGGTAACACAGACTGGGATTCGAAGGCTGCTCAAGAAGTACAGGCCAAACCCTTAGGGTAAGGAGGCGTGAGATGCCGAGAATGACCATCGAGGACCTGAAGCGCATCAGGGATCAGGCGGGGCAGACCATGACGGCCAGGTCCGGTGAGGGGCGGGCCAAGGTCACCGTGCACATGGGAACGTGCGGCATCGCCGCCGGCGCCCGCGACGTCATGGCGGCTCTCCTCAAGGAGGTCGAGACCCTCAAGGTGACCGACGTCATAGTGACCACATCGAGCTGCGCAGGGTTGTGTAGTCGGGAGCCGATGGCCACCGTCGACATGGCGGGGCAGTCCCCCGTCAAGTACGTTGACTTGACCCCCGAGAAGATAGTGCGCGTACTCAAGGAGCACGTGCTTGGCGGCGCGATCGTCGCCGACTTCGCCCTGGCGAGCGGCTGCGAGACGACCGGCTGACCAGCCGACGGGAGGCAACAGAAGATGGCATACCGCACTCACTGCCTTGTTTGCGCGGGGACCGGCTGTGTCTCTAGCAAGTCCTACGAGTTGAGCAAGGCCATAGAGACAGAGTTGGCCAAGCGCGACCTGGCCAAAGAGGTACAGGTGGTCCGAACGGGCTGCCAGGG
>Ga0315295_10004118_pt1 | contig 12372 bp, 13 predicted proteins | sample YL17G14_0_MG_FD_204453 | JGI IMG/M metagenome (GOLD analysis project Ga0315295, IMG submission 204453) | Sediment microbial communities from Yellowstone Lake, YNP, Wyoming, USA - YL17G14_0 | ecosystem: Environmental > Aquatic > Freshwater > Lake > Sediment | place: USA: Wyoming | collected... | reverse complement strand
AAGCTGGTATCGAAACCCTTCTTGCCGCAGCACAAATAGGATGGGAGGATATAGATGAGATTACGCTTACCGGAGGATTTAGCCAGCACCACACCATTGAGAACTTGATGCGTATCGGTATCTTTCCACTGCTCGATCGCAACACCTTTAGAACTTTAGGCAACGCAGCAGTAGCAGGAGCGATACTCGCGACCGTTTCACCAACCTATAGGGAAAGAGCTACCCAGATTGCTTCCTGCATACTACCTCTTGAGCTTGCCACACACCCGCACTTCAGAAGAAACCTCACCCAATGGTTACGATTTTAACCATCGCATAGAGGTGATATAAAAAATCTCAAAGTGACATAAAAACCACCTTGACAACTAAGTAGCTCTTGTGCAATAAACTTTACCGACTGGTCAGTATAGTTATGCTGAGAAATGCTAATTAAACCAAGGAGAAAAAGTTATGACCTATGATCTTGCCATTATAGGAGCAGGTCCCAGTGGCCTTTATGCTGCCATGTGGGCAGCAAAGAAAGGTCTCAAGGTTATTTTGATTGAAAAGCGAAAAGATATCTCAAAAATCACCCGCTACTGTAGTGAACACATTATTCTTGATGAAGACTATAATGGAGATACCATTAAAGTTGACGAAAAGAATGGGAAGATTATTTCCACCGCTAATGGGTGGGAAGTAAGCTATAAAGGTGGATTCTGTCCTGTTACTGATAAATATTATTACTCGCCATCCCGTCATGCAATCCACTTTGCCTGGCCTGATAAAAAGCCCTTTGCCTATAAATATGATAAAGGAGTACTTTTAGAGACAATTCTTAATGACTGTCTATCCTTGGGGGTAACATTTCAAAACGAAACCAGCGCCTATGATGTGATCGATTCAACTCAATGCGTTGAAATCAAATGTGTATCTAAAGGTGTCAAGTCACGGATAAAAGCAAAAAAAATGATCATCTCTGATGGGGTAAATACCCGCGTTGGTCAGGCGATGGGGTTTAATAAAGATCGTGCCTATATGGGTTTTGCCCTCTGTCTGGCAGTGTATATGTCAGGGGTTAAAGACTATAACCCTTCTGAATGGAGGGGATGGTGGGGACGCTGTTACGGATCGAATCTCGCACCGCTGATGGGCACCGGTCCCGCAGGACACTTTGACGAGTGGGCAGACATGATTATCGTCGGCAGCCTAAAAGACCCTCCAGAAAAAGTATTTGAGTTTTTTACCACCAAGGGGCCTCTCGCAGATAATTTTGCTGATGCCAAAGTTGAAAAACGACACTGCTGCTCAGTGAAAGCCTTTACCCCTATTAAAAAACCCTATAAGGGAAATGTGCTGATTATTGGAGATGCAGCAGCCTTTGTAGAGGTACAGGCTCAAGGTGCACTGAGTTGTGGATTTAAGGCAGCAGATGCCGTGGCCAAGGAACTTGAGGGTAAAAATGGCTTTGAGGAATACACAAAGTGGTGGGTTGACTCTTTCGAGTTCAACTCAGATGGGATGATGAGGGTACAGCAGGGATATGCCTTGATACCCGCGTATACTGATGATGAAATTGATTACCTCTTTTCCCTTTGCGAAGACCTGATGCTGGAGGGAAGCTGGAGCCAGTATAAATCGCCTAAATTGATCTGGGATACTATCCTGCGTGATCCTGACAAAATAAAGCGAGAGCGACCAGATCTCCTTGGGAAAATTAGGAATATCCGCTCCACTACCCTTCAAGAAAGTATTTAGAGACAATGCCGCGAGGGGAAGAGAAAGAAAACCGTAAAGAAAAAATTTTCGATGCCGCTGTTCGATGTTTTAATGAAAAGGGGTACCACGAAACTACCATCGATACTATTGCAGCCAAAGCAAAGATAAGCAAGGGTGGTGTCTACTACCACTTCAAATCTAAAAAAGACCTCTTCCTTGAACTCTTTCACTACCGCGTAAATAAATACTTCGATCAAATAAAGGCATATATCAAGGAGGAAGACAACCCGGAAACACGTCTTCTGATGTTCATTTATAAATCGAGCAAAATTCTTAAGCAAAATGAGGATTTCTTTAAATTCTGTTTGGAATTCCTTTCAATGGGCGTGCGCGAGCGAGAAATCAGAAAAGTAATGACCATTTTCTACAAAGATTCAATAAATACTTTCAAACATCTCATTGAAGAAGGTATCAAAGAAGGAAAATTTAGAGCTATTGATGCTGATAAAACCGCTCGTGCCGTCTACTTTTTATTTATGGGAGTCTTCTTTACCTACTACTCAGTAAATGTTGATTTTGACCTTGTTGAGCAGCATACCTTTCAGATCAATAATATTCTAAAAGCCATAAAAAAATGAACTGCTAATGTAGTATGCTGATACTTGGTTTTTTAGGAAGCCCTCGGGTTAATGGAAATTGCGCCAAACTACTAATGAAAGCTCTAGAAGGGGCTGAAAGGCAAGTGAATCTTAACACTACACAATCTAACTACCAAGAAAGGAGGGACTAGTTATGAAAATGTTTCGCAATGGAAAAACTCTTATAGTCATTAGTTTACTAATGATGGGTATCGTAGCCGGTATAACAAAAGGATACAGTAAGGAAGAGAAGAAGTCTGTTACCTCCGAGGCTAAACCGATTTCATCAGATGCAGCCATTACTGATCAACACCCTGCGGTGGAAGAAGGAATGACCTGCAATGATTGCCATGAGATAAAGCTTGATGCCAAGACTACCGCAACCGAGGTCTGGCTGGGCGGTGAATATCTCAAGTGGGGCAAAGGTGAAGGCATTATGCCTAAAGATAAGGTAGGGGAGCGTATCGTAAAAATTTTTAAAGAAAAAGGGTTTAAACGAACCTGTGTACTTGCTACCTCCTTTAATCATCGACCAACGTCAACCACTTCAGAGTTTGCACTAGACCCTAAGAATATGGTGCTCTATGGGCTTCATGAGAAAGGCACCGCTAAAATAATCCACATAAAGCACAACCCCTATGTAAGCCTGAACTGGCACCGGGAATTTGACGACAACTTTTCTAACACCCTCTGCATTCAGATGATCGGTAAAGCAGAAGTTTTAGACGGTACTTCAAAAGAATTTGAAAAGGGACTTGAAGTGTATCCCTATCAGTATGGTGCCACTGCCAGGAAACTTCCTGTAGAACAATGGAAAGAAATCATTAAAAAACAAATGGCCATGACTAAAATCACCATTGAGAAGGTAGTACTGTTAGACGGTTCTCTTGCACGAACCGAGTATAGAACATCTCAGCAATGGACCAGAAAATAGCCACGAGGAGGTTGAAATGAGTTTACCAAAAGGTGCCTATCAGGCACTGGAAGATGCGCTGGGAACTGAGAATGTGTGTGACGATCCTGCGGTAACCTCTGCCTACAGTTACATGTGGCTGCTCCATAGCACCCATGCCCAATCAGGGAGATACCGTCCCGCAGCAGTAGTGCTCCCAGGCAGCATCGAAGATGTCCAGACTATTATAAAAATTGCTAACCGCTATAAGTTTAACTACATCCCTGTGGGCACCAACCTTTTGCCCCCTACCATCCCTACACGACCTGATACAATTATCATTGATCCTAAGCGGATGGACCGGATCGTCGAAATCGATGAGAAGAATATGTTCGCGGTGGTGGAACCCTACGTCACCTATGCGCAGCTCCAGGCTGAAACCATGAGGTTAGGTCTCACCCTCACCGTGGCAGAAGCAGGTGCACAGGTTTCCGTCCTCGCCAACAACATGTTTCAGGGCATGGGAGGAACAGGTCACAAATTTGGCTATAACAGAGGGGTACTCGCCTGCGACTGGGTTTTACCAACTGGAGAGCTTTTAAAAATTGGCTCTCGGGGGAACCCCAACGCTGGCTGGTTCTGGGGAGACTGTGCAGGACTCAATCTCAAGGGGTTGCTTCGCGCTGATTCAGGCCACTGCGGAGGTCTGGGAATGGTAACCACCATGTCGGTAAAACTCTTCCCTTATCCCGGTCCCAAGTTTTTCCCGGTAAAAGGTGCTAATCCCACTTTTTCCTGTGAGTTCCCAAAGGATAGATTCAAACTGAATCTCATAAAGTTCCCCACCAGGAAGAACTTAATCGACGCGATGTATGAAATTGGCCATGCTGAAATCGCTGCGGCAGTGCATGAGGAACCCGCGAGTATGATTCTCTCCTATGCATCCCCTTCGGTTGAGTACTTCTGGGAAAGGTGGCCACGATTCATGAAAGAGTGGAGAAATGTGCTCTCGGTTACCCTCATCGGTTTTTCCTCTCCACGACAGGTTGAGTACGAACAAAAGGTGCTTGACGCAATTCTGAGAGAGCTTGGAGGTACCTACATTGATGAGGATTCTGAACTGTGGAAGATTGCAGGTGAAAATCTGGGAGAACAGATCAGGACTGGCTTCTCTAACAGGCTCTTTAGAGTTGCCGGTGACTTTTTTGTCATCGGCGGCTTCGGGTTCGATTCCATCGACCAAAGCTACAAGATGAGTGAAGCCTATATGTGGCCACTGATTGAAGAAGGTCAAAAGAAAGGACATTTTATAGAAGACGATACCCACAATGACTGGCTCAATTCTTATCAGCTAGGACATTTTTCTGAAACTGAACCTCTTATCTACTTTGAACATGACTTAGATGCAGGAGCCACCTTTCTCAATGGGTATATTCAAACCATCACTGAGGCAATTAAGAGAAAAATGACACCCACCTGGCCCCTGGGACCTATGACCTACCTCACCGGTCCCCATATGTGTAACTATCACGAGCTGGTGTTAAAAATAAAGAAAACACTTGATCCCAGATTGACTTCAAATCCCAACTATCCGCTGCCACCAGAGCCACCAAAATAGAACAAGGATCTGAGATGAGAGATAAGGGATGGGTGGTTTAAAACATAAGATGTGGGATGTGAGATAAAATATTTTTAATCGCAAATCACCCATCCCACAATACCTTTGGAGATGCGCTATGACTGAAAAGATTCCTGCAAAAGTCGACTACCTGAAGCCACTGGAGGATATATCTTACGCCAAAGTCGTTGCTGATAAAGAAAAATACCGGGTAGAAATAAAAAAAGTACTCAACGGCATTGTAGGTAAAGAGTCCGTCAGAGATGATCCAGAAGTACTCACACGATACTCAAAAGATTTGAGTATAGAACCACCAGGCAGACCATCTTTCGTGGTGTATCCCCAAAATACTGAGCAGGTATGTGCACTGGTAAAATATGCAAACGATGTACTACTACCTGTCATTCCGGTGAGTTCAGGTACCCATAACTATGGATGTACAATCCCTCGTATGGGAGGCATTGTCATTGATCTCTCAGGATGGAAAAAGATACATAAAATTGATTATAGAAACCGGGCGGTGAGAATAGAGCCGGGAGTCACCTACGACCAGCTCCAGGATGCACTTGAAAAAGAAGGATTGAGGGCACTCACCCCTCTTCTGCCTCGCAAAGACCAATCTGTACTCACTGCCCATCTGGAAGCTCATCCCATGTTGATTCCCGAATTCAACTATAGTGAGCCTCTCTATACTGCTGGGATAGTCATGCCCTCCGGTGAACTATTCAGAACAGGTTCAGCAGCACCAGCACCCCCTGAGACAATTAACACCGATATGGTGGGACCCTGGGGTCCAGGTTTCGACTGGAACAGGCTCTATACACGAGCTCAGGGGACATTAGGCATTGTCACCTGGGCAAATATCATGGCAGAACCTCTTCCCACTATGCAAAAAATCTACTTTACCCCATTCACCACTATCGACGATCTTGTCACCTTTACCTACCGCCTCCAATACAAGTGGATCGGTTATGAGTGCTTTGCACTCAATAGCACCTCTCTCGCCCTTATCCTTTCAAATAACCTGCCCAATGATTACCTGGCGCTTAAAGGAAAACTTCCTAAGTACATTCACCTTTTCTGTATTGCAGGACTTAAACGATTTCCCGAGGAGAGGATTGCGTACCAGGAAACTGACTTCCTTAAGGTGGCGCAGGAGTGCGGGGTACGCCCGCAGCTCACCCTGCCTGAAGTACCTCAGGCAACCACGTTCTTTTCCCACTACCTGCGACGTTGCTGGGACAAGGAAGTGTACTGGAAGGATGCCTACAAGGGCGCAAGTGCCGATATCTTTTTCCTCACCACCATGGAAAAGGCTTCCACTTTTATATCTGCATTGAATGAAGAGGCAACTCACTACCACTATTCTCCAGAAGACATTGGTGTGTACCTGCAACCCATAGAAAATGGTAGGGCAGCACACCTTGAATTCACCATACCTTATAATCCGAAGGACACCGATGAACGCGCAATGGTTAAAAACTTTCATCGCTCTGCGAGTGAGAGGATGTACACACTTGGTGCTCTCTTCACCAGGGCATATGGGAGTTGGGCTGAAATGGTGTACGGCAGAAATGCCCTGCAGTACCAGACCCCAAAGCTTATTAAGGAAACACTTGACCCCAGCAATATAATGAACCCTGGTAAACTTGGCTTGTGAGAACAAGGAGGATAAATGAGTCTTGAAAAATACCGCTGGGATTTAGTTAACTGTGAACGCTGTTCCATGTGCAAATGGGTCCATCCCTGGAGTATAAAGAGTAAAGAACGGGCAATGGTGTGCCCCTCATTGAAAAAATATAGGTATGATGCCTATTCTGCCCAGGGGCGATTCGACCTTGCAAGGGCACTCCTTGAAAATGAAATAGAACTCACTCCCAAAGCAATTGAGGTAATCTATACCTGCACCCTCTGCGGTGCATGTGACACCACTTGTAAGTTTACTCGTGACATGGAGCCGCTTGAAATACTTCACGAGTTGCGCAAATATGTGGTCGAACGCAAAAAAGGCCCACTTCCAGGGCATATGCCTGCGGTCGACAGCATTCAAAAGAATAATAACCCCTGGTTACAACCATCTTCCAGGCGTGGTCACTGGGCACGAAAACTGAAAGTGAAAGACCTGAATAAAGAAAATGCAGAGGCACTCTATTTCGCAGGATGCACCTACTCCTATAATGCAAACTTGCAGAAAGTTGCCCAGTCAACCGTACGCATATTACAGGCAGCAGGTGTGGACATAGGAATCCTTGGCAGCAACGAGAGTTGCTGTGCAAGCCCTGTATTAAAGGTAGGTATGGCAGACCGTTTCCATGAGATTGCTGCCCAGAACATTCAAAGGTTTAACGCACTCAAGGTAAAAAAGGTTATCACCTCCTGTGCGGGATGTTATGGAGTTTTTCAGAGCCAGTATCCTGCAGTGGGCAAGATGAACTTTGAAGTGGTACACAGCGTAGAACTTTTTAATCAACTCATCCAAAAAGGAAAACTTAAATTCACTACACCTCAACATATCAAGGTCACCTGGCATGATCCCTGTCACCTCGGAAGAGGTGGAGAAAAGCAAGATTTATGGGAAGGAACTAGAATCAAGTGGGGACTCTCTGATCCTCCTCGAAAAAGAAATTATGGTTCACAGGGAGTCTTTGATGCACCGAGAAATATACTCAATGCACTTCCTGGCATCAAGATGGTTGAGATGGAGCGAATACGGGAGTTCTCCTGGTGCTGTGGGGCAGGAGGCGGGGTAAAGTCTGCCTTTCCTGACTTTGCCCTGGAATCAGCACAGGAACGTATCAACGAGGCAGAGGCAACGGGCGCAGATGCTCTGATTACCTCCTGCCCCTGGTGTGAATCTAATTTCGCTGATGCGATAGCATCTGGGAAAGGCACATTGCAGCTTTTCAGCCTGATAGAATTAGTTGAGAGAGCTCTTTAACAGATCTGGCACGTTAGGCTTTCTTTATTTTTTGTCAATGATTACTAATCTGTCACTCTAGGGAGAGGTAGTATAATGCAAGACGTTATTATAGCAAGTGCCTGTAGAACACCTATCGGTAGTTTCCTGGGAACACTCAAGAACACCCCTGTCAAGGAACTAGGATGGATTGTAGGACAAGAAGCCATTCGAAGGATTGGGATAATGCCCGATAACGTTGATGAAATCATGTGTGGCAATGTTATTCAGGCTGGCGCGGGAGGTGGACCCGCGATGGCAACTGTCATCGCCAACGCCTAAGGTCTCGCTTAAGATTAATAGATTCTTACAGGCTAAAAGCTGAGAATTTATCTCTCGTATATTTTGCCCCCTCTCCCATCCCCTCTCCCCGGCGGGGAGAGGGGGGGGTGAGGGGAAATTCAAATATCGAAATCGGAAAAACAATTAACGATGTGCGATATGAGATCTGGAATGTGAGATAAAAGAACTGTTTTTAATCTCACATCACATATCCCATATCATAGCTGTTTCGTGCTTCGAATGTATCAGCAGCCATTTTATTGTTGTAAGTAACTATTTGATGGCCTATACTTGAACTGTACATGCACCAGTATACATGAAAGTGAATCTTAGTGAACGAGAAACCAGACGGTACCCATTTTAGTGTTGACACGGAACGTTGCATCGGATGTGGGCAATGTATTGATGCCTGTCCTATGAGTATCCTTGAATTAAAAGATGGCGTCTGTGTAATGACAAAAGCATATATGTGCCTTGAGTGCGGCACCTGTATGCGCGAATGTCCTGAGCATGCCCTCACTATTGAGGGACTCGATGAAAAAGGAACGGTTAAAGATTTCTCACCTTCAGGAGACACCCATGGTTGAAAAACTTGTATTCACACCAATTCTAAAAGAGATGACTGAGTACATTATCAATGAACTCAAGCCTGTTCAACTATTTCACTATGAGGGGGTTGACATTCGTGAACTCGATTCTTTTGAACTTGAAGGAGAGAAGGGTTACTGTAGAATCTTTAAGACCGACAAAGTTGAAAAAATAAGTGTTTCCAGTATGAACTTTTTTGGAAAGATGACTGCTGATGTCATGATTATTACACCCGCAGCTGACTACGATATCCCCTACTTTGTTATGGACTGGGACGAGTCAGAGGGTCATGTTTTTTTCATCGCTGATCTTATGCCTTCTGATGACCCGGGACGGAACTCACTCTACCTTACCAACTACCTTTACACACCTCTGGAAAACCTCTATCAGACTTACTGTGAGATCCCTGGATTAAAAAACAGTGTGTTTCATTGGGTAAGAGCGATCCACTCCCCTTACATAATTACTGGTACTATTGAAAAAACTTCCAGAAAAAATGTTGATCTGCTCTGTAACTGCGCAAAGGACTATCTCAAGGCATGGGTTGCGCTTTACAACGAAACCAAACCGCATGACCCAAACTCACCCTACATGCAACTTGTGCATGAAAGAAGAAAAACTATAAGAGAGTACTATCGCCAAAATGACCCTGGAGCAGGTCCTTTAAAAAAGTTTTTAGGAAAAGAAAAAGCCGAGAAGGCTATTGCAGTCATTGAACCATAACTGCAGTATTAATTACTACTTATCACAGTAAGGAGGAATACTCCAATGGAAGCAACGAGAAACTTCATTGTCGCGGCACAAGAGAGTTTAGCAAAACTACCTCTTAAAGAAATCACTCTCCCAGGAGATCTAAAGAGGGTCGAATCCGAGGATGGGTCTGTAGACCTTTCGGTCTTTAAAGCTGATAAAATAGAAAAGATTGTTTTTTCGATTATAAAAATCAACTCCGCTTCGGTCTCGGAAGAATCCGTAATTGTATGGCCAGCCGATACCCACGACCTGCCCATTCTCTGGTTGAATCTCACTCAGATGCCGGGGATGAATATCCTGATCTTTGATCTTATTCCTCTCATGGATATCGTAGTATGGCCCCATTATGGAGAAAACTATATGACGCTACTAGGCGAAGTAAGGAGCAAGGTAGTCGATAGTTTTAAGGATACCATTACCGATAAGGCATTTGAATTACGTTCTCTGGTTGCCTATGCGCTCTCCCCCTACAAACTGCTACTCATGTTGGCAGATGAAGGGGTGGCAATGGTACCCCAGGCGGTGAGGGACTACGTTACTGCCTATAGAGAATGTTGGAGAAAATCAGAAGCCCTTAAGCCAGGCGAAGCACACGATTTCTACCTTCGGAAGAAAAAAGCAACCAGGAAATTGATGAGGGAGAATGACCCCGGATATCCTTTTATGATCAATATCTTTGGTGAGAGCAACACCAAAAAGGTATTTGATACTGTTTTTTAATGGGGATTTCTGCTGAAGCTTTCTTGAAATACTGGACAGAATTAAGAAACACGCTCAAACTATCCCCAATCTATTTTTGGCTCATTCAGAATTTGCAGCAATTGGGATACTAGCGAGATGTTTTCATTATTGCAATCACTACTATGGGAAAACCATGGAAAATAGTTTCAAGAGATTTGTTAGTAAACATGTGATCGTCACCGGCGCGGGAACTGGCATTGGGCGTGCGATCGCCTGTCGATTCGCTTCTGAGGGTGCACGGGTTGTCGTTGCTAACAGGAACCGCACCAATGGGGAAAAGGTAGTTCAGGAAATCAAAGATAGTGGGGGGATTGCAGCCTACATTCCTGTAGATGTTTCACAGATAGAGTCTATACACGAACTTATTAAAAATGCAGTGGACTTATTTGGTCCGGTAGAAATTGCCGTATCCAATGCCGGTATTAGTGAAACCCAATCCACGGCACTTGATATCACAGTTTCAGAGTGGGATCGCGTATACGATACAAACGTGAGAGGCTCTTTTTTCTTTTGCAGATCCTGTGCCCATAATATGATAGATAATACTATAAAAGGTTCGATAGTGACTATATCATCAGTAGTGGCAAGAAGCGCAAAAGGTATGACCGGTGCCTATGCATCATCTAAAGCAGCAATTATTATGTTCACCAAGACACTGGCGAAGTGCCTTGCTCCCATGGGCATCAGAGTAAATTGTGTAGCGCCGGGAGTGGTAGCAACTGAGATTTATAATCACGTCGAACAAGAGATGATGATGAAAAAAAATTCCTTTGTGGAATGGCTCATTGAAGAGTCTGTTCGCAGCGGGCAACTGCTCATCCCCAGAAAAGGTGAACCGGAGGAAATAGCCGCAGCAGTCGCCTTTCTTGCTTCCCAAGATGCATCATATATCACTGCCCAAGTAGTGAGCGCAGATGGAGGGTTAGATTGGTGCTGGTAAAATCATTATAATTAAGCAATTAATGCAACTTTATTTAAAAAAGAGGTATCGCTATGACCATAAAAAATAATTTCCCCTACCCAAAGGAAGAGTATGCTCAACTTCTCAAGCATGCCTATGCCGACATAAATGGCGTGGAGTCCTTTGAAAACGAAAAAAACTGGGAATCTCAAAAGTGGTCAGCAGCAGTTAACTGTTCCAGAGGAAAGCTACTGGAAAAGGCAGGTTTCTGCACCCTCCACGTCTGCGGGGGAACTATCAACGAGATTCCTGCAAGCGTCACCCTCTTCCAGACACTCGCCTACCCTGCTAACCCTAGAATTCCAGGGTTTATTATCATGACTAATATGAATGAAACTAAGGGCATTGGAAAAATCCTGGTATCTTATATTGATCTCATCATTCAGGAGGGGCACACCCATGAAAAGGAGAAAAAACTTTTTTCCGATACTGCCCGCAACATCTGTAGTAAGCACGGGCACAACTATGAAGAATACCATGCCTTTCTACAAGGCCGTAACCTTTTAGGTGGCAGTGCGGGAGAATGTGGTCTTCTTTGTTTTCTGGAAGAAAAGGATATACCCTTTGCAGATGATCTGATTAGAAGATTGCTTGCCGCATATCGAGACATTCTCGAGATGGTGAAAAATGAAAAACCCCACCAGGAAGACTTTGAGAAAAGAAATCGGGCACGGGCACGATTAGTTGAGTGGATTATTACTGAAGATTACGGGGTCAAAGTGGCCAGAGAAAATGGTATACCACTCGAAGTGTTAGAAGCCTACGCCTTCCCGCCAGCAGTGCACTATTAAAATCTAGCGTATAATAATGAGTAATACCCTGCCCTTTCCTAGCCCTACTCTTATACCTTAAGGTATATCCTGTCTCGTTTTTAAACTCTACAGCACTATAATTATTTCTTGAATGTTAAAGTATTCTAAGTATAATTCAGAATGAAACTGAAAATGCACCTTCTCTTTTAATGAGCAAAACTATAGAACAACTTCCCTCCAACAGAGAGCTTGCTCACACCATTTTCACCGCGATGAACAGCCGTAACCTCTCAGAGCTTGAAAACTATCTTGCAGAAGATGCACTCTTCGATTTTCCCGGCGCAGGGGAACTTGAAGGAAGGAAGAAAATTCTTCTTTTTCTCAAAGTCCTCTTTAGAAAATATCCCCGTTTGGCGTTTACTACACACCCCCTGGCATGGTTGGCAAAAACAGTTTGTACTTCTTCTGTGCCTTGGTTCTTCTAATGACATTG
>Ga0315295_10004116_pt1 | contig 12373 bp, 10 predicted proteins | sample YL17G14_0_MG_FD_204453 | JGI IMG/M metagenome (GOLD analysis project Ga0315295, IMG submission 204453) | Sediment microbial communities from Yellowstone Lake, YNP, Wyoming, USA - YL17G14_0 | ecosystem: Environmental > Aquatic > Freshwater > Lake > Sediment | place: USA: Wyoming | collected... | reverse complement strand
TAAATATACCAGTAGTTGCTACATCCGCCTCGAATCAGAATGCATGGACAATTCAACAAAATAAAACTCCTACAAATCAACCAGAGTGGTTGAAGAGTGGGAAAAATTGGCTATCAAATACTCTACAAGGATTTACACCTGTTTCGGGTCAGAATGCGTGGACAGCACAACAAAGTAAAACTCGATCAGGGGGTTTACCAGTTTTATCAGCTGAAAAAGCAGCTGATAATAATTTAATAGATACTACCAAATTCTCACAACCCACCGAATTAGTACCATTTGGATCTGTTCAAATGAAACCCTCTAATACAGGATTATCTCTTTTGGCACCATCTTCTGCTGGTGATATAACACCAATATCATCAGTAGTTGCTACACCAGCTGCGGTAGGAACAGTTAGAACAAATGCTCTTGGTGCAACTTTTGGAGAAAAATCTCCACCTGGGAATTGGTTCTTTGGAATGGATATGTCTCATGGGGATCAAGTAATACCTGGTTTCGGAACTATTTTATCAAGCACATTTAATCCACAAGCTGGTAAAGAATTGACTACTGTAGACTCATTAGTAGCTGATCAGAATAAAATTGTAGAAACCCAATTTATTCCTGTTGCAAATAAATTGATAGAATCTGGTGCTACAATAACTGATAGTAAAGGAAATCCAATCGGTTTAGTAACAAAAGAGAATGCAGCTGGAATTAACATAAAATATGATCCTACAAATACTAATCAAAATATATTAAATTCACAATTAACTGGTATTGGAGTGACATTAAAAGATCAGGATACTAAAATAAATCAAGCAAATGCTAAATATGAAGCTACTGCAAAAGATGAAGAACATAATAATATATTTGGAGCATCAACTTTTGTGGCAAAGAAAATTATTCCAGAATATGAAGATTGGTTTGGTGGTTTAATGGATGTATCAGCTCAATCTGGTGCTAAAGTATTCAGAGGAGCATCTGATGCTGATATTAAAAATTATTATATGCAACCTGGTAATTTAACATATACAGAACAACTTAAAATAATGGGTGCTGGAGACAAAGGATTTACCAAAGATGTTTTTGATCCAGTATCAGGACATATGGTTCAACAAACATACACTCAAGCTCCAGGTGCTTTTAGAGATGTAGTTTATCCATTTGCTAAAGGTTTTATAGATAATCCAAGAGAACGACCATTAGAATTTATTGCATTTTCAGCTATGCCAGTTGCATTTGAAGGTGCTGGTCAAGTTGGATCAAAAATATTATCAACTGTAGCTCCAAGGGCATTGGAATCAACAGCTTTAAAGACTGGATATAGTGCTTTAACAACTGGAGTTATGGCTAATATGTTTGGTCAGGAATTAGCAAGAGTTGGTGGTCATGATTTTAGTGTATTCAATGTTTTAGGTGGTAAGCCAATATATTCAGATAAGTTACAGGTTGGAACTGATAAAGAAGGCAATCCGATTTATGCTGAGCAATCTGTAGCTGCTTCAAGTAAAAGGGCTGGTGAAGCTACAAGTAATTTTATGTCAATGGGTCTTATTGGAAATCCAGTATCTCAAAGAATGAAATTATTTGAAACTCCTACATCAAGAACAACATCAGAGATGGCTGCATCAGAAAAAGTTTCATCAAAGTTTAAAAATATTCTTGATAGACTTACATCTTTGAATTCTAATAAAAAAGCAACAAAGGCTTTGGAACAATCTATTGGAGAAGAAGGTGGAGTTGGTACAAGATTCCATCCAACTAAAGATAAAGGATCTGTACAAGGAGATATACTTGGCGCGAGTCCGAAATTAGAAGGTGGTGGAAATCAGTTTGGAGTATCATCAGAAGCTGCTGTTACAGCTAAAGTAGATCCTTTATATCTTCAAGAAGTTAATACTGATGTGGGAAGAGCTCTTTTTGAAGCACAAGTTGATGTTAATGGTGATGTGTTAGCAGTTGCTAAAGGTTCACCAATTCAATCGGTGCAATCGAGTGGTCTTATTAAAGCTGGTACTAAAGGTGGTATCAGGACAGCAGAAGAAGGGTTAGCAAAAGATGCTGATATAGAAGCTTTATATCCAGTTAGATATGCAAAAAGAGTTGCAGCTATATTAACTGAAAGTCAAAAGAAATCGTTTGAAAAACAAGGTTTTGAAGGTGATGTAGAAGTTGTACCACATTATCCAGATGGTTTTATTGGTGAGACAACTCTTGGTAGAATTCCAAAAATTGGTGATAAATTAAATATTGGTGAAAGACTTGGACAACCAGTAGATCCATATAATGTTGAATTTAGGATTAAAGTTAATGGTGTTCAGGGAAGAGGAATGGGAGAATATCAGGGAAAATATAATGCAAATCCTGGTAATGAAATTAAAATTGACGAGATTCTTCCTGATTCGAAAGTGGATTTAAAGTTATATGGTATTGGAAGTCCAAGACTTAAAGGAGAAGGTGTATTTAATTTCTGGAATTTTGTAAGAAATCCCAAGTATGAGGAAAAACAACCATATATTGGATTGGGTACAGCATTATTTGGGTCATCAACAGTAAGAGGAAGAGCTGGTAGTGATTTAGGTACTACTAGACAAGTAGGTGAATCCGATACTGTATATTTCTTGAGGCTTGCCGCTGCTAAGAATGAGAAGTGGGATAATCTTGTGACTACAGCTAAGGGTGCAACTGGTGAAGGTAAAAAATGGAATGAAGAAATTCCAAAAATTTGGAAATCAGCATACGATTGGATTTCTATAGGTAAGGAACAGCAAGCTGTTGTTGATGCAAGAATTAACTCTGGTGCATTAAAAGGAAGAGATTTAGCTGAAGCACAGCGATTAAGTAAGACTTTGGAGAGTGAAATAAATAGTTTACGTAATACCGATTTTCAAATAAGACCAGCTCCTAATGCTAAAGTAGAGACATTTAACGTTGGAAAGCAGGTTGATGCTAAAGCTTTAGAAATTCAAGGTAAGGTTGATGCATTCGGTAGACCACAAAGAGCATATAATGTAGACTTGAGTAAAAACCCGGTTCAACAAATATATACTGGACAAGTATCTGCAAATGCTCTTACTGGTGCTGGATTAGCTGGTGTTAAAGTCACAACTCCATCTAAAGTAGATAATGTTGTAGGTATGTCTTTTACTGGGAAATTACCAGGTATGCCATCAAATGCTTATATTAAAGAAGAATCAGCTAAGAAAGCTGAAGCGGGTAAAACAGATATTACTGGTAAGAAAACTTACTCTGCTTCAGCAAGTTCTTTTAAAGGATTGAAATTAGCAGTATCTCCTAGTGGTGCAGAGAAATCAAAATCTCCATTATCAGCATCATCTATAGCATCAATCATATCATCAAAACCATCTGAGGGAAAATCAGATAGTGGGAGCAAGTCTCCACAATCAGAAAGTGGTAGTAAATCAAGTGTTTCAAGTTCAAGCAGTTTGAGTTCATTTAGTAGTTTCTCATCTGGATCGTCTGGATCATCCGGATCATCATCTGGGTCATCGGGATCATCAATGGGTTCTAAATCAAGTTATTCTGGTGGTAGTGCATTTGGTACTCCATTCTTAGCTCCTGGAGGGGGAGGCGGTGGTGGAGGAGGTCGAGGAGGACATGCATCCGATGTTATTAAAAATCCACTATCCGAATTAAGAGTTGCTAGTGCTAAAGCTTTTAAAGGTATGTTTGATTTTAGTTTACCAAATAAACTTGCTGGAGATGTTTCTAAGAATTTAAAACAGACTCAGCCATATGGAACTCGTGGAGCTTCTGGATCATTTTCAAGAGGTGCATCGTCATCATTACAGGAAGCAATGAACATTGGAACTCCTAATTCATTTAAACAGCAAACAGTACAAGCTGTAATGCGTAAAGTTAAAAAATCAAAACCAAAAGTAAAAGCAAAAACAAAAAGTGGAAAGAAGAAAGGAACATATAAATAATAATAATCTTAATTATTATATAAGGTGAGTAAAAATGGCAAATCCTATAGGACAAGTTTTAGCGGCAATTTCTTCTTTAATAGTTTTGTTGATTGCTTATAGTATTTTTGGTCCTTTGATCGATCAGGTTTTAGGTGGACTTGTAATAGATGCACTTGTTAATCCTGGGGATACAGCTTTAGCTATTAACGCAAACTCACTTTTATTAACAAAAAATATCATTACTATGGGAATAAAAGTTTTTAGCTGGTTTATAATATTTGCTATCTTTGCCAGACTATTTATATACCTTGGATTCTTTACAGAAGAGCAAGGGGTGTACTGATGGCACAATATGGTCCAGCAGTAACATGGGTAATAATTTTATTTATTTTGTTTACAACAGGAATTATCTATATGATGTTAACTCCTTTAATAGATGCATTTATTTCATTAGGTATGAATTCTGGTGCAGATCCACAAACGATGAATGTTTTAAAGGATTCGATTAAAATTTATTTCCCTGTAGTTGTGATATTTTCAATTGTTGTTTACGGATGGAGGAAAAGTCAAAATAGACAACAATATTAGTTTAATGTATATTCTATATATATTAAGAGGTGTTATATAAAGTTATGAGTTCAAACAAATCTGGTTCAGGAAAGAAAACCAATAAAATAGTTTTTAAAATTAAAACACCACAGGGTATGCTAAATTTAAAAGATGTAGAAGATAATATAGAACAATTTATTACTGTTGATGTTATTGAGTTTAAAACGGGGAAGAAACTTGGTAATTTTAAACTTGAAGAATTCAAATTAAAATTTATGTAGGCTAAATATATATAACTAAAATTTAAAAATATAATAGTTATGAAGCACAAATCAAAAAAGAATAAATCAATATCTACATCTTCTATAATACCAAAATTCTCAAATGATCTAATTACAAGAACACATATTTTTTATTTAATCATTTTATCATTATTATTTAAAATAATGACAATAGGATCAACAATATTTATTTTTAATTCTTATATAGATTATTTTGATATAAGAAGATATGTTTTAAAATCTGTATTACTATCAAATGGTCAGCTACCATATTTTTCATTCCCTTATGAGTATCCTATTTTATCTGTAATACCAAATATACTTGCTGTTATTCCATCAGTTATATTTAGTAATTTTATTTTAACTTTTTCAATGTATCAAATGCTTATGATTATATTTGATGTGATGACAACTATTTGTATTTATTATATTGCATTAAAAGTTTATAAGAAGGAAAAAATTGCATTTATATCAGGTATTATTTATACATTATCTTTGTGTGTAGCATATACCTGTTTGACAAGATTTGATTCTTTTCCTGTTTTTCTTATGTTATTTTCAATATTTTTAATATTATATAAAGATGAATTATCTATGAGTGTTAATAATGGATATTTTATAAATGCAATAGGATTTTTTGTAAAAATATTTCCAATAGTAGCTTTGCCATTTTTAATTTTATATGAAAGTAAATTTACAGATGGAATATTAAAAGATAGACTTAAATTAAATATAATAATTTATACCGTACTCTCTTTATTATTATTTATCCCATTCATAATATTAACAGGTCTGGACAAGACAATAAAACCGTATCTATTTGCTACTGGGTCTAGTTCAATATCTGTTTATGGTAATACATTAACATATAATATTTATTCATGGCTGCATGATGTATTTAAATTATCAATTGATTCTAATAGTGTATCATTAGTAATGACAATTATAATGGGAATAATAATTATCAGTTTACTTGGTATAGCATTTAAAATGAAAAAAATAAGTGAATTGAATCTTATTCAATTTATTTGCGTATCTCTCATCGCAGTTATTATATTCTCTAGATTTCATAGCCCTCAATATTTTATGTGGATAACTCCATTTTTTGCAATACTTGTTGCTGATGATATATATAAAATATTAGTATTTTTTATAGTTCAGTTTTTTGCTTTTATTGAATTCCCAATTATATTTGGAAAATATTACACAAACATAAGTTATGTAAGTTCTATAGGATCATATGAATGGTATATAACATTATTATTTTTCACTATAGAATATATTTTTATTTTTATATTATTAAAAATGATCTTATCGGAAACTATTAAGTATAATATAAACCAATATGTACAAGGTGAGTTTTAATGATTGAATTATATAAAAAAAGTACTATGCGGAAATTTGCACGAAAGCAGACGAAGAAATCGAATTATAGTAGAGTTCAGCGAAGGACTGCAAATGCAAAAACAAGATATTAAGAAAACAATATATTTTGAAGAACATTATAATGTAGATATTGATTCTCTTCATTCTATAGAAGAGATAGATAAAGTAATTGAAGATAGAATAGGAAGGAAATTAGAAGTTAAAAAAACAGAGATTTTTCCTATTAAAAAATATAAAAGAGATATAGATTACGTTTTTTAATGCGTCGTTTAATATTTAAAGAATAATATTAAATACTTTCAAGTTTAACTTAATAGTTAGGTGAAGAACTATGACTTTCAAAATGGGTGAGACCTGTGATGGCTGTGATGCCATTGTAAAAAATCTTAAAAAGATTAGTGAAGCGAACAAAGGAAAAAATGCTTATGATGTTGTAGAAAACAGCAAGCAGGTTAAAGGGATAAAAGGCTTTATGGAAGAAGCTATTAACTCCGAAACAGCTGCAACAAAAAAAGTACAAAAAAATATCAATGCAGTTACTAAAAAGTGAGTAAGTTAGAGAATACTAATAAATATTTTCTATAATCTTAGGTGAGGTGTTAGTAGTGGCAAAATTAAAAAGAAAAAGAGGTATGATAGACCCAAAAGAATTTGATGCTCCAACGATTGGAGGTATGATCGATAAGACAAAGAATACCGTATCAGAGAAAGCCGAAAATCTTGCTGGTGAAGCAAATCTTGCTAAACAAAGACTTGATATAACACTTGATAGGAATAAGCCAAGAGGAACAGATTTTGATGAAAATCCGCCACCTAAAAAAGGACCATCTCTAACCGAAAAAGTAAAAACTATAATGGATCAAGGACCATTATATGATGATCCAGAAACATTAGCAGAGAAACAACGTCTTGAGAAAAAACGTCAAGAATTATTGAGAAAAGGTATTGAGAAAAATCCTGTAAGACCTACTGATGAAGCTCCTACAAAAGATAGTACTGGTGTATCTAAAGATCAATCAATATTGGTTATACCCCAGCCACCTAGGATAGGTCCAATTCCGGGATCGGGTGGATCGGGAGGTAGTGGTGGATCTGGATCAGGACCAAATAGAGGACCAAATACAGGACCAAACAGAGGACCGAATACAGGACCGAATACAGGACCGAATACAGGACCGAATACAGGACCGAATACAGGACCGAATACAGGACCGAATCCTCCATTTGATATTTTAGATCTTACTATAATTCCAAGAGATCAAACTCCCCCATTAGAAGTAGATGAGTTTGAAAAAGATTTGAATATGCCAGATAGTAAGGCTGATATGTTTGCATCTTTATGTGGATATACTAAATCTATAAAAGTTTTAAGATATGAGAAAAGAGACTTACAATCTCAAATGAACAGACTGAGACAGCAAGAAGAATCATATGAGACCGGAAAAGCAGGTACTAAAGCAAGAATCAATGCAATGTCACTTGAAATTGATAATCTTGATTCAGAAATTAATTCATTAGAGGCAATATCTCCTTCCATTGATTTTTTGAAGGATGAGCGAAAGAAAACCGAACACCATGAAAAATTACGTGAAAAAATAAGATTACGAAATAATAAAAGAAATGAGCGTTCACGGATTTCAGATGAATTTAATAGTACAGGTGGTAGATATCATCTTTCACAAAAAGATGTAGCTCTTAATAATAAATTCGAAATATTGAAAGATGAATTCTCTAAGTATTATATGGCTGTAACTTGTGGTCAGGAAAAATATAATAAAGAACATGGCTGGAGGAATGAATGGGCAAAACCATTTAGTGAAAATGTAACTAATATGCTCGGCACTCCCAGAATTAACGATATATCACAGCAGGTTGGATATGGTGGAATGACTGGTAGATCGGCAGTAGAGGGTCTTAATGCTATTACAGGTGGATATAAAGTAAGAGATGAAGCTAATAGCTGGACAAGAACAAATGTTGGTGATAGACAACTTGTTGAGTCATTAGTTAATGTAAGACCAAATAGGATGATTACTCCTTTTGGTGTTCCAGGAACTGTTGGTGAATCAAATCTTTCCAGTCAGTTCCAGTATTCTTCTCCATTAAGAAGAATAGGTGTTGGTGATGTTACAGCTCGTGGTGGATATCAGATCAATATAGAGGATATTCATAGAAGAAAGGGAAATTCACAACCAGCTATTGTTCGTAAGAAACTTATGGAAAAGAAACTTGCTAAACAAAAGAAACTTGCAGATCAAAAAAGAATTGCAGAGCAGAGAGCAGAGCAGAGAAAAATTGACGAAAAGAAGATGTTTGTTACAAGTAAAGGTGTAATTAAAACATCAATGATTATAAAGAATCCTGGTATTGCAAAAGCAATTTCATTTGTTGGTAAAATACAATCTCCTATGGCTGGTGGAGTAAGAGATATTAAAGGATTAAATAATAATAATTTAATGAAAGGATCATCTACATTAGAAAAGTCATCTACATTAGGTAAATCAAGTAATTTAACAGTTGGTAATAATACTATAACTATGAAGGGGATTAAAGCATTTGCATCAATGTCTGTCATAACTAATATGAAAAAGAAAAAGGTGAATAAATAAATGGTGTCGCAGAGATTCGGAAATAAACAGCCACCAAACGATGATGGATCAAGATCAAAGCTTAAAGATAGAAAAGCTCCTGTGGAAAAGGTAGACTATGCAACAATGGGAATTGTAAATGTTTATCAGTTGATACCAAAAGGAATGGGTCCAATAAGTGCTGCCACTTTGGGAATTACAATACCAGATAGTGCTCAATTATTAAAACAGCAAGGTCCATCAAAACAAGTCAGATATGATCAACCATCTGGTGGACCTGGTGGAAGTGGAAACACATCACGATCTAGTAATATAGTAGTTAAAAGTTCATCTGGAACAGGTAAAAGAAAATATGTTACAAAAGAACAGAAACAATTAAGAAATAAAACTGAAAGTCCGGCTGCTGTTACTTATGGATTTGTTGACAAATCAACTAGTGACTCATATAGATTGCAACTTGTATCAAAACTTGGTGATAATAAAATAATAAGTAAAATCGAAGATATCGATAGCTATGAAAAGATATTAAAGAATCACAAATCTTTAATTCAGCATTATAATAGAACCGATCCGAATCATTTATATATAGTAAATAAAGCTGTTCAGTTAGTAAAAATTGCAAAACCCAAAGATAAAGAGCGTGTGTTGAAAAATCAAGCTATGAGACTTGGTGTTACATTATCTACAATGCGCGATTATGTTAATCTTTATGGTAAACAATTAGACGCATTAAATCCAGGTGAGGTATTTAAAAGAATAGAAAATGTTGAAAGTGGTAAAACCCCAGAAGGAGAACCTTTAGTTAAGAGAGAACTTACGGCTCAAGAAATAAAAGAAACTATTATTCCAAAACAGAAATATTTGCCACCAGCACCACCTATACCAATTGAAGAGGGAAGTATTGGACAAATAGATCGTGATGCTGCAAAAGATGTAAAGAAATATTTAAGATTAACTAGTCGAGAAGAGATAATAGATCTTTATAAAAATAAGCGGAATGAACTTAAAAGTTTAAATTTGGGTGATGGTAATAAAGAATTTTATCGTGATATGAGTAATATATCAACAGAAAGAAAACGTAAATTGAAGAAATTAAATATGAAAAGACCGAGACTAATATTTAGAAGTAAGAAGAAATTAAGTAAATCTGTTTCGATGAAGAAGCATATATTAAATAAATTACGATGTAAATGTCGGAGGAAAAGATAATGGTGAAACTAGTAAGTATACGTAGTGTTAAAAAAGTACCTAAGAAGAGAGGCTATACACATGCTGAAAAAGTAAAAGAGTACTCAAAAGGAAATCTTATTGATATATTAGTTGAAGCTCCAGATGAAGTTATAAATGAATATAAACAGAAAATAAAAAATCCTTCAAAAGTTTTAGCAAGAAAACTGCTTATAGCTAAATTTCATCTTACCATTGATGATATAAATACTATTATTAAGAGCAAGATAGAAAGGCGTGAAAGAATAAGAGATATATCAAATTATTATCGTGGAACAATGACACCAGAAGAAGTTGCATCTAAACATAAAAAAATAAATCCAGAGTCAGTTCATATTGCAGCTAAAAATATTCATAAATTTGAAGTTCCGGGAGATCAAAAACCTATAGGAATTAGTAATCCAGTACTAGGTCAATATTATAAATTAAGAAATGCCGCAATGAATCATGAGATTCCTTATGAAGTTTTTGTAGATTGGTTATTAGATCTTGCATACAAGCGTCCAGAATTTGCCGCTAATCTGGCATATATAATTTTTACTGATGATACAGAAAATTATAAATTACTTGGTAAAAAAGGAAAATTATTAAAAGCAAAAATGGAAAGTATTATAACTGAGAGAAGAATAGCTTTGAATAAACAAAATCCACTTGTTCATAAACCAAAAGATTTCACTCTTGCTCATCAATATATCGAATCTGTTATGGATGGTAAAAATAAAAATATATATACAACAGAAGCGGCAGATGAAGGTGGACATACAGAAAAAGCACTTATTCCTGGAAATGTTCTTATGGAAGAAAGAAAGAAGCAAAGAAAAAATAGATTTTTATCCCGTAAGAAATCTCGTAAGATTATTAAAGTTAAAAAACCAATAAAAAAGTGCAGGTGTAGATAATGGTTAATTTAAAATATGTCAGAGCAGCATTATCTAAAGAAGAAAGTGATAAAATTGTACAAGCTGTTATTGATGGTCATAAAAGTATGGATGAAGCTGCTAAGGAACTTGGAATGGCACCGGAGCAATTTAAAGCTAATTATGATGCAGCTATAAGAAGTTATGGAACTACAGGATATGGTAATGATGTTCAAAAAGTAATAAGTTATAAAGGTACAATTAGGCAAATGACATTATCTGCTACAAATAAGAAAGGTGGTAAATATCCTCTTAAAGTTGTTAATATATATATAAAACCGAATAGTGAAAGATATTATGAGGAGCAGGTATATTCAGTTGATAAGGATAAAATACGAAAAGGTAGTCCAGCTAATGGGTATCATCCAGATAAGGCATTATGGGCAAAAACGAAGGATACAACTAAAACACCTAAAACGCCTACTCCGGGTGAAACCCCACCCAATGATACCACAAGTAAATCAAAAGAATGGCAAGCTGCTCCTGGATTCGATATTGGGAGAAAAAAGCGTAGTTCGAATATGAAGGTAAAATTACATAAACACACTAAAAAGACAAGATCGCGTAACTCTAAGTAATACTCTATAAATTAGTCTATTTTTGATGATTATATGGGGGGTATACCCCCATACCTACGATATTCAAAAAGGTATACCCCATATATACCCCACGTTGATAACGCTAGTACAAAACCCTAGATCTCCTCATCTATACGTATACCTTCTTTTTTTCCTTCCTATATTAATAGCGCGACTATATTAATAGCGCGACTATATTAATAGCGCGACTATATTAATACCGCAGTTATATTAATATACCCTTATATTAATATACGACTATTAATAGCAAAATTGGGGTAAAAGTTTATATAGTCGAAATGACTAGGTTGAGGTGTTAAATTTATTCATTTTAATCAGTTTATGGTTATTATGATAAGTTTGACATATAGTACCTATCATCCACCCCCTAGTACTAGTCATGGGGGTTCGATGGGAACTGTATAGTAATGGAGGAAACAAGCATGTCATTACTTGACAGAATCGCAGCGAACAACGCAAAGAACATGGTTGTAAACCAAGTTCCAAATGTACCGAATGTGAACGCAGCACCAGCTACTGGTGCAAAAACCATCAAAATCACACCGGCTGACTTTGATGCACTCTTGAACGCGGCACTTGCCAAAGGTGTTGCTATCGGAAAATCCGAGATCTCAGCGAATCAGGTTCCAATGCAATCTGCGGCACCTGTACAAACCGTCATTGTACCACCCGTTGCGCCAATCACACTTGAGCCTGTGTTCCTCACTCATGAGGAAGCGTACCCGGCTGGGGTCAACAAACAAACTGGTAAGCCCTACGATTCATCGGCAAACTGGTATGCGGTTGCACAGCCTTCGAACATGAAGCGCTACCACCAGCGAGGACTTACCGTTGATGGGATCTACCACATGCTGACGCAGTACCCAGACTATGCGGTACTCCGCAAAGAACATGAGAGGTTCTTCGAGAAGT
>Ga0315295_10004114_pt1 | contig 12374 bp, 6 predicted proteins | sample YL17G14_0_MG_FD_204453 | JGI IMG/M metagenome (GOLD analysis project Ga0315295, IMG submission 204453) | Sediment microbial communities from Yellowstone Lake, YNP, Wyoming, USA - YL17G14_0 | ecosystem: Environmental > Aquatic > Freshwater > Lake > Sediment | place: USA: Wyoming | collected... | reverse complement strand
TCGGCGCACGCTGCCTTCCAAGATGTGTTCGACGTTGAGCCGCGCCCCGATCTCACGCACGTCCGCCTCCTTACCGCGGAAAGCGAACGCCGACGTCCGCGCCATCACCCGCAGCCCCGGCAGCTGCGCTAAGGCGTCGATGATGTCCTCGGCCAATCCGTCGCTGAAATATTCGTTCTCCTTGTCCCCGCTCAGGTTGGCGAACGGCAGCACCGCCAGAGACGGGACGCGTGGGCTGGTTGCGGCGCTGGGAGCGGCGGCCGCTCGTCCGAAATCGCGTTCGCGTTTCAGTCGCGTCAGATCTGCGACCATCTCCCTGGCCGACTGGTAGCGGACAACGCGGTCCTTCTCGAGAGCCTTGTTGATGATCCTCTCCAGGGCCTCAGGCACATCCGGATTGAGGCGGATCGGCGCCGTGGGCGCCTCATTCAGGATGGCATTGAAGATCGCCACCGACGTATTCCCCCGGAAAGGCAAGCTGCCTGTCACCATCTCGTATAACAACACCCCCAGCGAGAAAAGGTCCGTCCGCGCATCCAGGTCCTTCCCAAGGGCCTGTTCCGGTGACATATACGCCACCGTCCCGGCGGCCGTGCCGGGGCTGGTCAGTGGCTCGGCGGCCGTTAGGGTCTCGGCAGGGGCATATCGTTCCGGCATCAGCTTGGCTAGACCGAAATCGAGAATCTTAGCTTGCCCCCGCCGGGTGATGAAGATATTGGCGGGCTTGATGTCCCGGTGGATTATCCCTTTGCCGTGCGCGGCCTCGAGACCGTCCGCCACCTCGAGCGCCACCGTGAGGATCTCGTCCACCCCCATCCGCTTCCCGAGGATGCGCTGTTTCAGAGTCTGGCCCTCGAGCAGCTCCATCGCAATGAAGTGCTGCCCTTCGCGCTCGTCGATGTCGTGGATCGTGCAGATGTGCGGGTGATTCAAGGCCGAGGCCGCTTGAGCCTCCCGTTCAAAGCGCTCCAGCGCATGGCGGTCCCGGGATAGGTCTTCAGGTAGGAACTTCAGGGCGACCGGGCGCTTGAGCCGGATGTCCTCGGCCTTGTAGACCACCCCCATACCTCCGCCGCCGAGTTTCTCCAGGATGCGGTAATGCGATACCGTTTGCCCGATCATAGGAGCGGAGTCCTCTGGCCTGGTCTCATCCTTTCCCCTCATGAAATGAGAATATCCTTGCTTCGGACAGGTGTCAAGAAGTCGGAATTGAGGGAATATGGGTGGAGCCAGCGAGAGGGATCGAACCTCCGACCTGCTGATTACGAACCAACTGGTCTAGCGTTTTAACTTACTGATAATAAATGGCACTAGATGGACAATAAGATCGATTGTGCTCAGATTGTGCTCACCTGCGGAGCTGCCATAAATCAGCGCTCAGCTGCCCCTGGGGATTATCGATTATCCGACCCCGGCTCGCAACTCGCTTAATCGCGCCTCAAGGGGAATTGTCGAGCGGCGGGTCGATCCTTGTCGGAGTTGCCTTGCCCGAGATGATCGGGGCGGCCCCCAGGGCAATTGCCCGAATCAAGCTCGTTATGTTATTGAGGTCGAGTGTCTCGACTTCGTCGGAGACGCTATGGAGATCCTTATCTCGCGGATCCATGGAAATCGTGCTGATCGCATGCGCTGGCACTCCTCTGCGCGCAAACGGCGCATTGTCTGAGCGTCGAAAGAGGTTTTGGCGCACGTATGGATCTGGGTAAAAGGAGTAAGGTGTCCCTTCCACAGCCTGCTGTATGATCTTGCCGAAATCGGATCGATCGAACCCCGTGACGATCGCCGTATTGGGGCCACGCGGGTCGACCTTTCCTATTGCCGCGATGGAAAACATCGCGACGACCTCGCTACAATCCAATTGCCGCGCAAAATATTCTGAGCCCAGAAAGCCGATCTCTTCCGCGGTAAACGCTGCGAACATCAGCGTCCGCTCAGGTTTTCCCCTGGCCTTGAAATACCGAGCAAGTTCGATCATAGCCGTGGTCCCGGAGGCGCAGTCGTTGGCTCCGTTGGCGATGGAATCACCCTCCACGGAGTCGAGTATGCCTATGCCATCATAGTGGCCCCCAAAGAGCAAGACCTCGTCGCCACGCCTGCCAGGGATCATGCCGACGACATTCGTGAGCGGAAGTTCCTCCACGGGGGCTATGACCTCAACTTCATAGGAAGTCATGTGCGCCTCATCGGTAAGAACACAAACTAGCGTGGGCCCGGCCGGCGGATCGAGGGATAAGAAGGAATCGGAGGACCACTCGCCAGTCCATCGGTCAAAGAACGCCTGATGGCTGGTGTTCATCAAGACGAGAGTGTTGCGACCACTCATTCGGATCGAATAGATCCTCCCTCCGGCATCATCTTCTGGTCCGATCACGACCACCTCGACAGAATCGCCGGTCTTCCAGCGGGTAGAGGGAGCTTCGGCCCACGCAAACGTTCGTTCGCTCGGGATTTCGATCCCGTTCACGATGACCTTACGGTCTCGGGCCTGAAGTCGATACACCTTAAATCGCTGCAGATAGTCGTCCATATCGTCGAGTACGTCGAGCCCGATCGATGCGAACTCGTCGCGGATGAAGTTCGCGGCCCTATCGATACCAGGGGTGAACGGGGCCCGGCCCAACATCTCGTCCGCGCTCAGTGCCGTGATGACGCGCTCCACGCTGGCCGCGTCGATCTCAGGCTCAGGACGCCTGCAGTTGGCGATGGAAAGGGCAACAAATCCAAGCACCCACGCTCGCTTCGAAAGTGTCATTGCCGCCTCACTGTAAGCCTTTATAGATCTCGCGGCACCTGCCGGCCGTGGTTACTTTTCTGGCTCAGATATCCCCATTTGCTATCGTAAAGTAGCATACTGTTGACCAAGACTACAATCTCAGGGCGGCTGTAAAAAGCACTGAATCGGGCATAGTTATTGCAAAGGAAGAATCTTAATGGCATGCCTGAGAGGATTCGAACCGCCGACCTTTGGATCCAGAGCTCGAGCGTGCTTGAAAGGATCGCCATTGAAGTTGTATATATAGGGAACGGAATCAAGTCAGCCTAAAGGTGGCATATGAAAACGACGACTCTGGTCGTGGCTATAGGTCTTTTAACCTCATTTTTTTCTTGCACGAAAGCAGAAAAAGCCGATATCGCCATTCAGAACGTCACGATCATTGATGCGACGGGAGCTTCCGAAAGGCCCGGAATGACGGTCCTCATTGCCGGGAACCGCATTCTGAGGATAGGCCAAACGCAAAAAACGAAACTCGCCGAAGACGTTAGGATCGTCGATGGATCGGGAAAATATTTGATCCCCGGTCTCTGGGATATGCATATCCATCCATTCGAAGGAAAAGATATCCGCTGGAAGGAATTCGTGGCGCTTTTCATAGCCAACGGGATCACCAACGTACGTGTTATGTTCGGAGATCCCAAGTTCCATCAATGGCGTGAGGAGATATCGTCCGGTCAACTGACCGGGCCCCGGATGATCATCGCGAGCCCTCGACCGCCCGAGTTCGCGAGTGCGGAACAAGGACGTCAGTTCGTTCAGAAAAGCAAGACCGAGGGAGCGGATTTCATCAAGATCCTCTCCGACGACCTTCCTCGCGACGTTTATTATGCCATCGCCGATGAAGCCCAAGAGCAGGGGATCCCCTTTGCGGGTCATGTCCCCTATTCCGTAAGCGCCGTGGAAGCCTCTAACGCCGGACAACTCAGCCTTGAGCACAAATACGCTGTTTCAATTCCCTGCGATGAGCGCGAAGAGACGATAAGAAAGAAACTGATGAATATCGAAAGCTTTCGCGAGCGGGTCCAGGTGTTGGCCGACATCGGATACGATGAACAAAGAGCCAGAGAGCTCTTCTCCCGTCTCTTGGCGAATGGCACTTACCTTTGCCCGACACTTGTTGTCTGGAACGACCCCGCCTACCGGGATAAATCGGAAATGGCAGATGACCCAAGACTTGCTTTTTGTCCGTCTGAACTGAGAAATTGGTTTAAGAATATGGGCGAAAGGTTGATCGATGATGAAGTCGTTGCCGGCCTCCGGAGAATATGTTCAGGCTCACGTGAGCTTGTGGGCGCAATGAACAGGGCGGGAGTCAAGATACTTGCCGGGACAGACAGCGGAAGCGTGCCGTTCATCCTTCAAGGCTTTAGCCTACACGACGAGCTTCAGCTTTTGGTCAATAGCGGCCTCTCTCCGCTGGAAGCTCTTCAGACCGCGACCAAGAATGCTTCTGAATGTGCGGGCAGACGGGATTCACTTGGGACGGTCGAGGAGGGAAAAATAGCGGATCTTATCTTACTTAAAGGAAATCCTCTTACGTCTATCGCCAACACGAGGAAAATCGATTCCGTATTTTTCAATGGCCAATATTTTGACAGGCTAAAGCTCGACACGATACTGAATACCCTGCAAAAGCTTGCCACGGAAATGTAGGGAAGACATCGCCAGATTTTTTGAAATAGCCGCAGACCCTTCTGAGTGGATACTACGTGGGGGAATCGGTGGAGCCAGCGAGAGGGATCGAACCTCCGACCTGCTGATTACGAACCAACTGGTCTAGTGTTTCAAATTACTGATAAAAAGATAATTAGCCGAGGCGCAATATTGATTGTGCTCGGATTGTGCTCACCCGCGGCGCCTGAAACTCAAGACGATCCTCAGCGCCTTATGCTGATCCCTCTACGTCTATTCAAGTCTAGCCAGAAGTCGGCAGCTTCCACACTAATGATCGAGGCCAATTCCTCAGCTATTGCCACACGGAGTTCTATAACCTTATCCATCCTAGCGTTGGACGAGAGGGCTTCGGCATTCAGAGCCGCAAACTGCCGGTGGTAGAGCACGAGAATCGGCATCGCCTCCATAATTTTTTCCCTGGGGACTTTGGCCCTGACCAGGCTATTGACCGAGCCATCCAAGGAACCAGTCACAGTGCCTCCGAGCATGCCGTCGGGTCTGAGAATGCTTATAGCGATATCGATTTGATCGGGATCGAGGCTATTCTGCATGACGCGCAGAAACCCTTTTTCGCTCTTGCGTACCATAGATCCAATATCCGGACCATTGGCACGATTGCTCTCCCTCATCTGTCGCTCCACAACCGCTTGGCGCTCCGTCACATAATCCTTGACGAATTTCTCGGTCTGTTCCGGGCTTAACGATAGCTCTCGCGCCACGTATTCAGCGACCAGGATTGAAGTAGCTTCGGTTGCGTTCGCTACAGCAATAGCCCAAGTCTGAGAGGGGGATGTCTCTTCGAATGTAGCGGGATAACAAGAGAATGCGGTAAGGCATAGAACACAAACCATTCCAAGGACGAAAAGATCTCTCACAGGTGGCATCGAGATCCTCCTTCAGGGATCAGCCGCCCTTCAGCCAGGCCAGCAACTTCCGGGTGCCCATGACCATTGATTCCTTTTGGGGCCTGCTTCCCCGAGATTATTTCTTCTCGTTCACGACCAGCGGCAGTTCGATGAAGCTTGCCCGGCCGGACGCATGATAAACGCGCTGAACCGCCTTCCTGTAGTCGCCCGGCTTGGCCCAGAAGATATTCGGGACAAACGTCTGCGGGTTGCGATCATAGAGCGGGAACCAGCTGGATTGCACCTGCACCATGATCCGGTGGCCCGGCAGGAAAACGTGGTTCGCGGTCGGGAGTGCGAAGCGATACAACAACGGCTTATCCGCGGCAATTGGCGTCGGTGATTCGAAGTTCTCTCGGTAGCGGCCGCGGAAGATGTCCGCCGCCACCATCAGCTGATAACCCCCAAGCACAGGCCGACTGCCGACTTCGTCGGGATACACATCGATAAGCTTTACTACCCAGTCGGAATCGGTCCCGCTCGTGGAGGCGACCAAGTTTACAAACGGTTCCCCGCTAATCTTCAGCGGCGAAGTCAGGACGTCAGAGACGAATGCTAGGACATCGGGTCGGCCTGACGCTTCCCGTTGGTCGTCCATTAGCCATTTTGACCAAAAGGGGTAGTATTCGTCTTGCATCGGGGGCATGATGGGGCGTGCGCGGTAGGGTACGGGCTTGGCAGGGTCCGACATATACTCTTCGAACTCCTCGTCCCCGGTCTGCGGCGACGCGAAGCCAACTTTCGATCCGGCTCGCAGGTAGAGTGGCGTCGGCGCGATCTTGCAGCCGCTCGTGCATCCGGCCGGCCAGGCCGTCAGCCGCCGCCATACGTTCGTCCCTGTTTCGAAGGCTGTAACCGGCGCAACCTCCGCCGCACTAGCCGAACTGTCTATGAGGTATCGATCCAGGAAAGGGCGCAGGACCTCGCGGCGGAACCTGAGAGCCGTGTCGCTTTCGAATGTCAGCGGACCCAGGCTACTCCCCTCCTTGAATTCCTGCCCGTGATGCCAAGGCCCCATTACGAGATACACCTTGTCGTTCGCAGTATCCTTTGGCTCGATCGCCTTATAGACGGCGATGGCACCGTAGATGTCCTCCTGGTCCCAAAGGCTGTGGACCAGCATGGTTGGCACTTTCAGCGGTTGGGCGGCGAGCAACTTGTCCATTGCTTGATCACGCCAGAATGCGTCATAAGCAGGGTGTTCCAGGATCTTCCGCCAGAACCCCAACTGCTCCAATCCGCGCCTACGACCGAGTACTCCGGCGGATCCAGCCTCCATGAACATGTCGTAGTCGTCGAAATGACTGGTCCACCATTTGACCTCCGACGCCCGCGTCGCCTCCTGGTCATGGATGTATGCCATCGTCTGCTGGCGGAATGCTCCGTTGTGGAACCAGTCGTCACCCATCCAACCGTCCACCATCGGATTCATCGGCACGGCCACCTTCAACGCCGGGTGGGGATTGATAAGTGCCATCAAGGTCAGGAATCCGTCGTAAGAAATCCCGAGGATCCCAACCTTTCCGTTGCTCTCCGGGATGTTGTGCACCAGCCACTCGATCGTGTCGTAGGTGTCCGTTGCGTGATCGACCGGCGTCGGGTTCTGCGGCCCCCTGACCGGGCGATTCATCACATAATCACCCTCGGAGCCATATTTGCCGCGCACATCCTGCTCAACCCTTATATAGCCTCCCTCGACGATCACCTCACGGACGTAACCAGTAGCGCCATCGTCAAAATGCGCGCTTGGAGTGGAGCGCAGCGTCTGACCGGCATTATAGGGCGTACGGGTAAGCAGCATCGGTGCCTGCTTCGCTCCCTTGGGCACGAAGATAACCGTGCGCAGCTTAATTCCGTCCCGCATCGGGATCATCACCTCGCGTCGGGCGTAATCGAAGCTGCCGGTTACCGGCTGGAACTGTGCTGGCGTCTCGGACGCCAAGCCCGGATACTTGACCTGTGGCGGCGGACTCTGCCAGGACAGGGGTCCAACGGCCAGGAGGCTTCCGACAACCATCAAGAATAAAATTAGCGCTCGAGCGCGGCGAAGAAGACGGTCAATTCCATATCCTCGGTGCCTGTGGTCAGGAAGTGTTGAGTTTGACATTTAGACCCCCTTAAAAATATCTTATCCGCTGCCGTGGATGAAAGTCAATCGCCGAAAACTCAAATGCGTCGGCAGTGCTTATTTGTACTCAAATTGTGCTCAGCGGATGCTTAAAACGGTATAAAGCCATAAAAGAAAGAGTCAGCCTCGGAGCGCTGGGGATGATAATTGAAATGCTTGTATTCTCAGGGAATATGGGAGAGCCAGCGAGAGAGCTCGAACCTCCGACCTGCTGATTACGAACCAACTGCTCTAGAGTTCCATATTATTGATATTAAAGGCAATTAGCCGGGGCGCAAAATCGATTGTGCTCAGATTGTGCTCACCTGAGGCGCCCCTGACAGTCCCCGTCTTCCAGAAAGAAGAGGGCAGACTTCATTGTTCCTTCAGCTTGGCCAGCCGTTTTCTGGCGTCCATGAGCTCGACGAAGCGCGGGTCCGCATCGGCCCAGTATTTCAGGAACTTCCCGTATTCCAGAACTGCCCGCTCCCTTTCGCCCTTCTCTTCCAACACCCGGCCGAACCTGTAATGGTAAAGCGGAGGGATGAGCATGCGTAGTTGGCTTTTCGGGTCAATGGCCGTCAGCCGCTCGTATTCGGCGACGGCCTTTTCGAGATCTCCCTTCTTCCAGTACGCTCTGGCCAGGACGTCCTTGAGGAACGGGGTGTTATATCGGGCGACATCACCGGTATTCGCGGAATCCAGGCCCCCGAACTCGACCTCTCTCCCCGCCTCGATCGCATCGTCCATGGCGCTCCGGGCCAGGGCCGCCTCCGCCCTCAACAAGGATCGACGCAACGACATCATCTTGCGGTCGTTTGGCTCCATCCGGGGCAGAAGCTCTCCGATCTCCTTGACATGGGCTTCGACGCCTTCGGGCCGGCCTTCCACAAGACCGACCCGGCCGAGATGATAAGCTTTGTCCGCCGCGTTGAAAACGCTTTCCTGAGAACTGTACTTCGCGAGATAATCCTGCCAGCCCTGCGCCGCCTCGCTAGCCTTCCCGTATTCGCCCTTGTCCGCAAAGATGAAGCTGGTGATCCAATCCACCGTCGCCGCGAAGTACGGCGACCCGAACTTCCCGGCCTGCTCTCGGAGGGCCATGTAGCCGGCCAGCGACCGGTCCAGGCGCCCGAGCAGATAGTCATAGAAACTCTTGAGCCAGAATCCTTCCATCCTGGCCTGCGGAGTTGGCGCCCTCTTATTGAATTCCTCGATCCAGCGCTCGGTTTCCGGATAGTCCTCCTTGAGGGCATAAGTGTAGGCCAAACCCCGGCATGAACTGTAGAAATCGGGCTTTATGGCGAGGACCGCGCGGTATCTCGCGATGGCTTCATCGAGGTTCCCCAAGAACATGTTCATTTCAGCGATGGAATCGAGGGGGTTGGGCAGCCCGGGATTCAGCTCGGCGTAGCGCTCGAAGTATTGGGCCGCCTTGGCGAAGTCCGCGACCTGGGCGTGGAGATAGCCGAGCTGATTGATGGCGGGGCCGTACTTCGGATCGACGGCTATAGCTTGATCATTCGCCGCGATGGCCTCCCGCATGAGGCCGACGGATTCATAGACCATGCCGAGCTCGAAATGGGCTTCTTTCTCGTCCGGGTACTTCGTGACAAGTTCCTCCAAGAGCCGGCGCTGCTTGGCGGGGTCACTCTCGATGATGGAAGCGTACCGGGCGTCGATAAAGAGCCTTTCCTTTTCGGTAGCCCGGGCGGAGAGCGCTTTGGCTTTCTCCAAAGCGGCATCGCGCGCGGGCTGATCGCGGAGCTGGCCGGCCGCTTCGGATAGGAGGCGAAAGGCGATGGCGAACTCGGGATCGACGGCGACGGCCTTTTCGGCGAGCTCGCGGGCTTCCTTGTAGAAGAAGTTATCGAAAGCCTCCGAGGCCTTGAGATAAGTGTCATAGGCCTCCATCGATCCCGTCGTGAGGTCAATGATCTTCCGCCCCGGCGCGTCGATCTTGAGGGGCGGGAGGGCGATACCGCGGCGGATCGCCCGGCTGATCTCGTCGATCTGGGATTTGAGGATACTGTCGATCCCCTCCCCCTTGGCCGAGGCGCTCTTGAGGATATGCTTGCTCGACGTATCCAGGACATTGACTTCGGTCGCGAAGGTTTGGCCGGCCTTGACGTAGCTTCCCAGGACGAGGGCCTCGATCCCCTCCTTGCGGCAAGCCGCGAAGGCCGCCTCCTCGTCGAAGATGGCGGCGGCGGCGCGCCCGGAATTGCGCAGGATGTCCTTCATCCGCTCCCAGGACGTGACCCGCAGACGTTTCGACTGCTCCAGGCTGGTGATGAGGAGATGGGGGATGGCCTCGCGGAGATAGTCGAGGTTCGCATCGCCGGTCTGGTTCTTGAAGCCGATGACGGCAACGGGCCGTCCCGCCCCGGCCTTTTCCGGAATGAGCTGCCAGACGGCGACCGCCAGAAGCGCCACGAGGACGGCCGCAGCCGGGATCCAGACCTTCTTCGACGGGAGCCGGACCGTGATCTGGCGCGAGGTGATCGTCTTTCTCTCGGGAACAACGAGCTCCGAAGTCGGAAGGCCCTTCTCGATCCTCTCGAGCTCGGACCGGACATCGGCTGCGCCCTGATAACGCTTGGCCGGGTCCTTCTCCAGGCACCTCAGGATGACTCCGCCCAGGTCGGCCGGGATGGCCGGGTTGAGCTTCTTGGGGTCCTTCGGCGCCTCCCCCTTGTGCTTCATAGCGATGCTGAGCGCCGTCTCGCCTTCAAACGGCACATGGCTCGTCGCCATCTCATAGAGGATAATCCCGAGCGAATATATGTCGGAACGATGGTCGACCTCTTTGGCCTCAGCCTGCTCAGGACTCATATATTCGGGCGTCCCGATCATCACGCTGGGGCCCGTGATCCCCTTCTCCCGGACCGACCGGGCGATCCCGAAGTCCATGATCTTGGCGTTGCCGTGCTTATCGATCATGATGTTCTGGGGCTTGAGGTCCCGGTGGATGACGCCCAGACCGTGGGCCTCGGCCAGCCCATCGCAGACCTGCTTGCCGACGTTCAGGAGCATGCCCAGGCTCAGGCTTCCGGACATCTCGATCATGCTCTTCAGGTCCTCGCCGTGGACGTACTCCATGGTGATGAAATGGGCCCCCTCCGCCTCGCCGATGTCGAACATCCGGCAGACGTTGCGGTGCCCGATCCGGCGGGCCAACCGGATCTCGTTGCTGAAGCGTTCGATCGTGTCCTTGAGGGAAGCGATCTCCGGTCGGATGAGCTTCAGGGCGATCTTTTCCTGGATCTTGGTATCGAGGACTTTGTAGACCCGGCCCATACCGCCGCGGCCCAGCTCCTCGATCACCTGGTAGCGGCCGGCGAAGGTGGAGCCCGTGCTCAGCTCGTGGACGGGGGTTTGAAGGGTTTTCGTCAGGACAGGAGCATGGCCTTGAGGCGGTGGGAGCTGTGTTCCGCATGTCCCACAGAACTGCTGCTTTTCAGGGTTCTCGGAATGGCAGGTCGGGCACTTAATACTCATAATTGCCCCCTTGTGTTACTGGTCTAAGGATATCCCGCGGGAGGACAGGAAGTCAAACGGCGGCCGGGAGGAATTGAGTGGAGCCAGCGAGAGGGATCGAACCTCCGACCTGCTGATTACGAATCAGCTGCTCTACCGACTGAGCTACGCTGGCATAAAGGGGCTCGGATAAATTAAACGAAACGGCCTCCCCTGTCAAATCGGAGCCAAGAAGTGGGACACGTACCGGAGGTACATGTCCCCAGGCTTCATTTCAATACAAAGCGGACGGTCACGGTGAAGGTCACGGGGCGAGGCCGGCCGTTGACGACCATCGGCTCGTAGACCCATTGCCGGACCGCATCGACCGCGGCCGCGTCGAGCAGCGGCAGAGAGCGGAGCACCCGGACACCAGTGACACGGCCGAAGATATCGGTCGTCGCCTCGAGGATGACGACGCCCTCGACCCTCGCCTGCCGGGCGATTTCCGGGTAGTCGGGCTCGACCCTCCGTACGAGCCGGGGAGGCTTGACATCGCCCGCGGCGCGCACGACGGGCTCGACCGGTTCGCCAACGAGCCGATAGAGCAGGCCTCCTTCGAGGTTCGCCGGAAGGCCTCCGCCCGCCCCGTAATCGACGCCGCCCTCGATCCCGCCCTCGGCGCCGTCGGCTCCCAAGCCTTCTTCGACAATGCCGTCAGGGATGGCGACGGGCGCGACCATCCAGCTGCCGACGGCAGCGGCCGCGGGCTTCTTCCCAATGCGCGCGCCGGGGTTCCAGGCCCGGGCTTTCGGCGGCGGAAGCGGCGTCGCGGGAGGCGCGGGGACGAGGATGACGTTAGCAAAATCGACCTCCGGCAGGTCGCCCATCCGCAAGAGCGGGACCGTCACCAACAGCGCCAGCGCGACCGCGTGGATGAGGGCGGCTGCGGGCAGCGCCGCAGCTTTCGCCCGCAAATGCCGGTCGGGGATGAACAACGCATCTTGGAACATGCTCGCCTCCTTTCGGCGGATTCCCGGAAGCTTTCGCTCCCAACATTGATACATTTAGCCGGACCGGATATTCCTGGGATGACGCCTTGCTCATGCGCTCCGGTTCCTGCTATAGGGGCCGAGGGGATCATCGGAGTGAGCATAAGCGGTGATTTAGCTGGGCAGCGTGCCGGATGAGGGTAGTTTCAGGGGAAACCGCCAAAACGTGTTTGAGCTCGGCGTAGCGCACGCCGAGCGAGTTGTTTTGGCGCCGAATCCGGCGCGATGACCAGCGTTAAAAATCACCGCAGCGAACAAAGATGATTCCCGAGGTCCCCCTTTCAAAATCCGGGCGAATCGCATACAATACCCCTCTTGTTCGACCCCGCGGTTGGACCCATTCGACCGAAAGCGCCGCGACAACCATGAACATGATCATCAAGAAGCTCGAGTTGCAGGGA
>Ga0315295_10004112_pt1 | contig 12381 bp, 7 predicted proteins | sample YL17G14_0_MG_FD_204453 | JGI IMG/M metagenome (GOLD analysis project Ga0315295, IMG submission 204453) | Sediment microbial communities from Yellowstone Lake, YNP, Wyoming, USA - YL17G14_0 | ecosystem: Environmental > Aquatic > Freshwater > Lake > Sediment | place: USA: Wyoming | collected... | reverse complement strand
TACTCTTTCAGGGAGATCGGCATCCAGGCAGGGCTCGCCGCAGTCGCGGACGCGAACATCACTGCCGACAAGATAGATGCGCTGTATGTCGGCAACATGTCTGCTGGCAGGTTCATCGAGCAGGAGCACATCGGCGCCTTGATAGCGGACTACGCAGGCCTTGCGCGAGATCACGTCCCGGCCACTAGGGTCGAGGCCGCGGGCGCCTCCGGGGGCTTGGCCCTGAGACAGGGGTTCCTTGCGGTCGCATCCGGCCTTCATGACATCGTGGTCGTCGGAGGCGCAGAGAAGATGACCGACGTCAGTGACGTTGAGTCCGCGATGATTCAATCATCGGCTGCGGACCAGGAGTGGGAGACCGTCCTGGGAGCTACCTTCCCGGCTCTGCACGCTCTGATCGCCCACAGGCACATGCACCAACACGGGACTACGAGAGAGCAGCTGGCCGATGTCGCCGTGAAGAACCACAAGAATGGGTCTCTAAACCCGAAAGCCCAGTTCCAGAGGGAGATCACCAGAGAGACTGTCATGTCCTCTCCGCTCGTCTCCTCGCCGCTCAGGATGTTTGACTGCGCCCCAAGCTCGGACGGAGCAGCGGCGGTCGTCTTGTGCCCGCTGGAGGCGGCAAAGAAGTACACAGAGATGCCGATAGAGATAATCGGTACCGGCCAGGCAAGCGACTCCCTATCCTTGCATGACAGAAAGGACATATGCACGATGGAGGCGACGAAGGTCGCTTCCAAGCGAGCGTTCGAGATGGCGAACTTGACTCAGAAGGATGTCGATGTCGCAGAGGTGCACGACAACTTCACAATAAGCGAGATCCTTGCCATCGAAGACCTCGGATTCTTCAAGAAGGGCGAGGGCGGAAGGGCCACGGAAGCGGGCCTGACCTCCTTGACTGGTGAGGTCGCGGTGAACTCATCCGGAGGCCTCAAGGCTCGAGGAGACCCGATTGGGGCGACCGGTTTGGCCCAAGCAGTAGAGATAGTTGCTCAGCTGAGGGGAAAGGCGGACAAGAGACAGGTCAAGGACGCCGCTGTCGGGCTCACTCATAATGTAGGTGGAACCGGTGCGACGGTCGTCGTCCACCTGTTCAGGAGGGGTTGAGATGGCCACTGCACCGAGATTCTGGAGAGAGAACCCGAGCAGATACAATCTGGTTGGCATAAAATGCAACAGCTGCGGTCGTCATTTCTTCCCCCAGAGAGCCATATGCCCAGTCTGCCACAGGAAGAGCGTGGGCAAGATAGAGAGGATCAGGCTCAGGGGCGAGGGCAAGATATTCTCGCTCACAGAGGTCCAGGAAGGGCTTGAGGAACTCTCGATGCAGAAGCCTTACGTGGTGGCCATGGTCGAGATGGATGAAGGCGTGAAGGTGACCGGCCAGGTGATCGACTGCGAGGCGTGTGACCTCAGGATCGGCACTCCCGTCCGAGCGACGTTGAGGAAGCTCAGCGAAGAGGGGCCTTCCGGCGTCATACACTACGGGTACAAGTTCGTGCCAGTCAAAGAGATTGCCCCGTAAGGGATCCCACTAGTTTGAGATATCGCTAGTATCATACGAGTGTTTGATGATGGCGGTCATGCCATGACAGACGAAAAGCCCACAGGATATGTTGGGATCGACGGCAATAGCCTGACCATCGAACAGGTCGCCCGTGTAGCTCGAGAGATGGTCAGAGTCGATTTGAGAGCAGGCGCCAAGAACCGGATGCTGGCCTCTCGCAGATCGCTCGAGAAGCTGGTCGAGGATGGCCGGACGATCTATGCCGTCAACACCGGGGTCGGGGAGCTTGTCGATGTGAAAATCCCGCGCGAGGAGCTCGATAACCTTCAGATCAACCTGCTTAGAAGCCACGCGTGTGGGGTCGGCGACCCATATCCTACCGAGATTGTCAGGGCGATGATGCTCCTGAGGGCAAACGCTCTTGCCAAAGGGTACTCAGGTGTGAGGCCGGACGTCGTGGATATGCTCCTCGACATGCTCAACAAGAGGGTCCATCCAAGAGTGCCTCACCAGGGATCCGTTGGAGCAAGCGGCGATCTCGTCATGCTAGCGCATCTCGGCCTTGCGATGATCGGAGAGGGGGAAGCGGAGGCAGGTCATGGATATGAGCCTGGAGTCCGCGCACTGAAGCGGAAGAAGCTCTCTCCGCTGTCCCTGGAGCCAAAAGAAGCGATCTCGTTGATCAACGGAACGCAGGCGATGGGAGCTGTCGGAGTCCTTGCCGCGAAGGACGCTGCCGTTCTTGCGGACACCGCTCAGCTGGCCGCGGCGATGTCTTTGGAGGCATTGAAGGGGACATCATCGGCTTTCGACATCAGGATCTCCCAGGTAAGACCCCACAAGGGTCAACTGCGCGTATCCCGGAACATGCTCTCGCTGCTGCAAGGGAGCGAGATAATGGTCTCGCACCATGACTGCCCCAAGGTCCAGGACGCCTACTCCCTTAGATGCATCCCGCAAGTCATCGGCGCGAGCTTGGACGCGATTTGGTATGCAGAGGATGTTCTGGAGGTCGAAATGAACTCTGCGACCGATAATCCGCTGTTCTTCCCCGAGGACCGATTTGTCGTTTCCGGGGGCAACTTCCACGGACAGCCAGTGGCACTGGCCATGGACTTTCTGGGTCTGGCGGTTCACGAGCTCGGGAGCTTTTCGGAGAGGCGGACCGCACGCATGGTAGATGAGAAGTTGAGCGGGCTGCCACCGTTCTTGACGAGGCATGGTGGAGTGTGTTCAGGACTCATGGTCCCTCAATATGTCGCCGCCTCCCTCGTCTCCGAGAACAAGGTCCTGGTGCATCCGGCTTCAGCCGATTCGATACCCACAAGCGCCAACCAGGAGGATCACAACAGCATGGGCACGATCGCGGCTTGGAAAGCGCGGCAGATCGTCGAGAACTCCAGGCGGGTCATCGCCATCGAGTTGATCGCTGCGGCCCAAGGTCTCGATTTCATCCACCTTGGCTCTAGCCATGCGGTCGAGAGTGTCAAGGCCGTCCTTAGAAAGGAGGTTCCGCCGCTGGAAGAGGACAGATCTCTTGCCGCTGAGATCGAGAAGGTCGCTCGGATGATATCGACGGGGATATTCGTCAGTGCTGCGGAGAGCGCATGCGATTTCCAGCGGACTTAACAGGGAATAGCTTGAACTGTGGTGTCGCCCTTAAGGGAAAAGTCCGGAGGTATCTTGTTGGAGGGTCTCGCTGAGACGACAATCGACTATATGCTCAAGCTGGGTGCGGAATTCGCGGATCTCAGGCTTGAGGTCTCCACGGGCACGAACATCGTGATAATGGACGGCAAGACGAAGACACTGACTGCGCAGCAGGAATCTGGTTGCGGAATCAGAGCTTTCGCCGGAGGGGCGTGGGGATTCTCTTCCACGAACTCCCCCACAATCTCGTCTTTGAAGGCGGCTGCTTCTTCGGCGGTGAAGATGGCGAAAGTTGCCAAGGCAAGGGCGAAGCATTCTTTCAAAATCATTGGCGCGCCCGCCGTGAGGAAGTCAGAGGAATACAAGTGCAGGCAGAAGCCGACAGACGTACCGATCGAGGAGAAACTGGTGTTCGCGCTGCAACAGGACAAGTCCATGCGCGCGCTCGATCCCAGGATTACGAGCACGAATTCCCGCTATGACGACCTAGAGGTGGACCGTATAGTGGCGAATTCGTTCGGGACGCTTGCCAGGACCAGAGAGAGATGGGTCCTTGGCGCTTGCTCCGCATATGCGAGATCCGAGGGCGTTCTCCAGAGAGGGCACGCTTCCGTCGGAAGCGTGGGCGGCTACGAATTGATGAACACTGAGGGCGCCGTTCAATTGGGAGCGGAGGCAGCAGCCCAGGCACTACGACTCCTCGATTCCAAGCCCGTCCCCGCTGGCAAGTTCACATGCATACTGGACAGCAAGATGACGGGCATGATGGCTCATGAGGCGTTCGGGCATGCATGTGAGGCGGACGCAATCCTCGCAGGCGCGTCAGTCCTAGAAGGACGTCTCGGGAGTAAGGTCGCAGACGAGGGCATCACCCTCGTTGACGACCCCACGATGAAGAACAAGTTCGGCTACTTCTCATTGGACTGGGAAGGCGTGAAAGCGAAGAAGCACGTCCTGATAGAGCGCGGAATCCTGAAGGAGTTCCTGCATAACCTCGAGTCAAGCGGTCGCATGGGCGTCAAGCCCAATGGATCCTGCAGATCCCAGGGATACAACAGTCCCCCAATCATAAGAATGAGCAACACCTACATCGGGCCGGGCGATTGGGGGAAGGACGAACTCATTGAGGAGCTGAAGCATGGCCTTCTGATTCAAGGCAGCCAATACGGGTATGTGGAACCTGCCAAAGGGCAGTTCATGTTCAAGTGCGATGAGGCCTACGAGGTCAAGAACGGAGAGGTCAAACAGAGGTACAGGGACGCTTCCCTCTCAGGAGTGATCCTCGAGGTCTTGAACAATGTGCGGGGCATAGGCAACGACTTCCTCCTGGGCGACCCGGGCTATTGCGGCAAGAACGGGCAGTCCGCAAGGACGACTGACGGCGGTCCACACATATGCGTGGCCGATATGGTTGTCGGAGGCCTCGCTTGAGGGTGATACCATGGCAGACATGATCCAGCTTGCTGAAAGAACTGTGAAATACGCGGTGAAGCTCGGGGCTTCTTGCTGTGATGTCCTCGTCACTGAATCGCGCTACTCGTCGGCCGAGATCGAGAAAGGGTCCATGAAGCAGGCCAACAGCGTTCTCGACCCAGGCGTGGCCATCAGAGCGTTCAAGAACGGATGTTCAGGGTTCTCGTCATGCACAGGTCACGATTCCCACGCGATCAAGATCGCTGCGGAACTGGCGGTCTCTCTTGCGAAGTCCGGAACTCCTGACCCAGATTTCAAGGATCTTCCGGGGTCAGCCCGCCCGTCCAAGGTGGGCGGCCTGTGCGATAAGCGGATCGCAGAGCTCCAGCCAGCCGACATCGTCGCCATGGCCATCGAGCTTTCGGATATTGCGGGAGACGACAAGAGGATCACATCTGTCAATGCGAATGTGAGCGTGGGGGAGACCGGGCTGGCGCTCGCCAACAGCAACGGATTCAGCTCCTCGCAGACACTGTCCTTCTGTGAAATGGGTGCCGAGTCGGTGGCGAGGTCGGGCGCTGCAATGTTCTCCGGCTTCGACGCCGGTTCGAGTCGCAAGCTCGAGAAGTCGATGATTGCGGAGGTCGGCAGGAACTCATTGGAGCATGCGATTCTTGGTCTGCGTCAGACCAAGATCCAGACTGGGGACTATCCTGTCGTTGTCGATCCGCTTGCCGCCGGTTTCGTCTTGTCAATGGCCATCGGTGGAGGCGTGAACGCTGAGAGCATTCAGCGCAAGAGGAGCTACCTCGTTGGCAAACTGGGCGCGAAGCTAGGGCCGGCGTCTCTCACCGTCTACGATGATCCTGGGATCGAGTGGGCGACTGGCAGCTATTCATTCGACGGAGAGGGCACTCCCTCGAGGCTCACACCAATAATCGAAAAGGGAGTTTTGAAATCATACTTGTATGATAGCTACACTGCAGGGAAGGATTCAGTACCAAGCACCGGGAGCTCCTCTCGCGGAGGGGCGATATGGAGTTTCAGAGGGCCTCCGTCGATATCGAGCTCCAATCTTGTCGTCAAGAAAGGCGATTTGTCACTCGCAGAGATGATTGAAGAAACGCGGAGAGGCGTCTACCTAAGGCTCACATACGACTATCCCAACTTGGCTACGGGGGAGTTCTCAGGCCTGATGATGGAAAGCTACACGATAAGGCACGGGGAGCTCGGGCCGTCCATTCGCCAGGCGACCATGGGGATTGGCCTCCTCGACCTGCTGAAGCGGGTTGATATGATCGGAAAGAAATCGCGAGACGCGTTCGGGGTGAGGACTCCGGCATTGCGGATTTCGAGTGCCAAGATCGGCGGGTCAAGCTAGAACTCGTACTTCTGACCGCATATAGGGCACTGATTAGTCCTCTTCGCGCAGGACAGGTGCAACTGACCTCCGCATCTGCACATGACTATGTCGAATCCGGGCTTGATTCTGCCCTGGCAGGAGATACATCGAGCGCTGTCCGCGGCCCTTCCCAGTTTGAATGGCGGTCCTGCGGAAAAGACGTTGACGACATCTTCTATTTCAGAAGTCTGCATTCTGCCGTCTAGCTGCCGCTTGCTCGTGATGCGTATTTTGACAGGGACGCTCCCGCTCCGCTTCGGGACGAGGTTGACAATCATGGTGGCCTCTGCCTTGGGTTTTAGCGACGCTACTCCCACTGCGGTCATCACATCGAAATCGCCCTGGACATCGAGCGTGACGTCCTTTGCCAGCGCTCTCCCAGTGTTCTTGATTGTCACAGTCAGCTCGCTCTTGGCACCCTCTTGGAGTCCGATGCCGGAGACCGAGCCAGATATGTCTGGGGAATATGCTTCCATGAGATCCTTGGCCGTGTCGAGAGCCTCTGCCACAAGCTCGATGGCGGAGTCGTAGTCCTTGTCCTTCTCTATCTCGGCCATCGCGATCAGTCTCTCGGGCTCTCTCTTGGACAGTCCATACCTCCCGAGGTTCTCCATTGCGCTCTCCGCTGCTATGGAGATGTCGGTGTATTTCTTGTGGACATCTTCGAGACCGCTGATCTTCTGGTCGGCTTCCATCAGCGTATGGAACGCCTTAGCTATGTCTCCTTGTGTTTCAGCTGCCCGCGCAACACTCATCATTTCCTCTATTGGCTTGACCGAGGCTCCGAATCGTCTGAGGGTCTCTATCTTGCCCTGCACCTCTTCGACGAGTTTCGATAGCTTCTTCGAGATGAGCTGCAGGCAGCCTTCCCTGCATGCCATCGCCTGTTGATGCGCATAGTCCCAGAGCTTCTCTTGGAAAGATGTCTTGGCAACCTCAAGGAGATCCTCGCATGGTTTTGTGTTGATCCCCATCGACTTCGCCTTTGCAATCATCTGACGGTTCTGATCCATGACGTCCTTGAGCGAATTCTCGAAGAGCGATGCCTCCATCGCAGCCGATCTTCTCACAGCGTCTCTGGATTTTGCGAATTCCTGTGACGAAAGGAATTCCTGTGCCATGTCAAGGATATCATCGCACTCGGAAGTGTCGATGCCGATCTTCTTCAGTCTGTCGATCCGCTCCCTCGCCGCGCTCAGCTCGATTCTCGAGGTGTCGAGGTTCTCCGCAACAAGGTGGAGTTCGTCCCCACTTTCTATGGCCGCAGTCATGGCGTCCACGTACTTCCCTTGTTTCAACAGCGATTCTGCCTTCTCCACAAGGTTGCTCACAGCCTCGCTCCTTGTCTCCTCGGCCGTCGACTCATCGAGTTTCCTTCTTGCTAGTTCCACGGCCCGGGTGCTGATGTCCTTCTGGAGTTCGGCTCTTTCCATTTCGATTTCGCATTTCATGGCGAGCTTGAGCGCATCCTGGTACCTTCCTTCCTTGAACGATCTAATGCCGTCGGCAGCACAGCTTTCAGCCGCTCCCAGGTGCACGCCCTCGGAAGCGGATTTCTCGAGCTTGCCACTGAACTTCTCGAGGGTTTCCCAGATGCGGGTCTTCGAGACCTCGGACGACGTCTCAGAAGACTTCCTCGCCAGCTCGAGTGCGATTGCGTATTGATGCCTCGTTAGCGCTTCTATAGCTTGCTCCAGAAGTTCCCTAGCCTTATCGACATCCATGTCTAGGGTCTCTGCATCCTTGAGGTTGTTTCTTGCGACTCGTATCTCGAGGGCGGCCTGCGAGCTGAGATTCTTGACTTGGTTGATGTCCTCTCTAGCGGAGCCGATGCATCGCAGCGCCTCCACGTAGTCTCCGGCCTTGGCGAGTCCTGCAGCCTTCTCCGAGAGCTTCTCAGGTCCGAGTGTGTCTACGCCGACATTTCTGGCATCTGTGAGAAGTCTCTGGAGACTCCTGATCATCTCGGTGATATTCAAGGCTATGATAGTCTTGGTGTCTTGGTCGCACTGCTTCGCGATTGCAAGCGCCTCGTCATAGCTCTTAGTCTTCATCATGTCCTTGGCTCTGCCAAGGAGTCTGACGACCGGCTCCACGTCCATTCCGTGGGTCTGTGCGAGATCGATGTTCTCTTTCGAGCTCAATATGAACTTAGCGGCCAGGTACATCCCGAGGCTCTTCTCAGTCTCAGCTGTAACCTCATCTAGGAGCCGTTCCGCCTCATCCAGCTGGCCCATGGAGAAAGCGTTTCTCGAAGTGTCCAGCTTACTGACCATGGCGGCAACGTTCGTCTTGGTCCGACCGGCTTCTGAGATGAGCTCCTCGGCCCTGCGAACCTTGCCCTTGACACTGTCATATCTCGCTATCTGGGCTTGAAGCGAGGTTCTTGCGTTTCTGATGGTTGAGAATGCTCCGCTGAAGTCCTGTTCCTCTGTCTTCGTCCTTGCTTCCTTGAGCAAATCCTTCGCATCTTCGATATCTATTCCGATGGTTTTCGCTTCTTCCAGGCTGTCCTTGACGGATGAGAACTCCATCTGGATCAGTTTGGTCATCATGTCGTCCGAGTTCTGGATGATTTCCCACGCCCTGGCTGTAGCGTCCTCGTAGACCATCTTGGAGAGCGCCTCGTTCGCGCGCGTGAGCAAAATCTCGAGGTCGGAGACATCTCCCTCCATAGCCTTGACGGAACTGATCTTCGAGATTGCTGAGGCTATGAGCTTGTCGCATTCGACCTGGCCTATCGTCTCTATCCTATGTGTCACCTGTTTGATCAGGCCCTGCGCTTTCTCGAACTCGAATGATGCGACGTGTTGTCGCGCCTGCGTGATCGTCTCTCCGACTTCCCCGAGACCCCCCTCGCCTGTGTAGCCCTTGACGAACTGATCGATGCTCTGAAGTTTGTCACTCATGACTCTCGTCATTGCGGAATCGGCCGCTTCCTTGCTGGATTTCGCAAGGTTGACGGTCTCCACCATGTTCTCCTTGCCAAGGCTCTCCATGGCTCTCTGCAGGGCTCCCTCGGCCTCGGTCACATCGGCGCCAATCTCCTTGCCGAGCTTGACCACTCTATCCGCGGCGTTGACTGCTTCCATCGCGCGGTTGTAGGTCAACTTCTTCACGTTGTTGATGCCGCGTTCCGTAGCCTCCGCGGTTCTCTCATACTCTTGGCTCTCGAAATGCTTTCTAGCTTCGGCAAGCGTGTTCTTCACTTCTGTCGTGTCGGCGCCCATGTCGGCAGCGAACTTGACTGCCTTGGCCAGCTCGACGACATGGTCCCTCGCCTTGTAGAACATCTCGAGGGCGGTGTCAATCTCCTTCCTGCTCTGTTCCGCATAGCTGATGGCATCCTCGAACTTGCCCAGCTTGAGATTGTCTCTGGATGTGTTAAGAAGCAGAATCGCCTTGGTCATGTCAACGCCGACCTTCTTCGCAAGGACGAAGCGGTCACGGGCCAGGGTCATTACCTCCAGGACGGACTCGAATTCCGCCTTGTGAATGCGCTCGTGGGCGGTATTCAGCGCGTGGAGCGCCTCGATGTACTTCTTGTCCTTCAGGGCACTCTGAGCCTGATCTAGGAACTGCTGGGGGACAGTTGCGTCCTCCTTGGCGTTCTTCATCTTCTTAATGGTCTCTCTCAGCTCCCTGGCTCTTTCCTGGAATCGAGTCGAAATCGCGCTCTCGCCTTCGGCCTCTGCTTTTCTTGCGTAGGAGAGCGATTCTTTGAACTTCATCGCCGCGAGGGAGGCGGTTGCCTTCTCTGAGTGCCCTTTGACGCGGGACATCTCGACCCCAAGATCCGTCCCCGCTGACATGAGCTCCTCAGCCCGAGAAATGACTGCGTTGATCTGGGACCTCAGATCTTCCCCGGCACCTTCAAGCACTTCCTTGATCTGGGTCATGCAGGATTCATATTCCTGCGCTTCGAGTGCGGCCTTCGCTCGAGACAGCCCGTCCTCGAAGATGGAGACATCGTCCCCCACCTCCTTGGCCTGCATGACCGTCTCCTGAGCCTGGGAGAACAGCTGCGAGAAAGTCTCGTGAAGCGTCCTTTCCGCGGCATCGAATGCCTCTCTGGCCAACTTCATCGCGCTTTCGAGGTCATCGTTCAGAGCCCGTTCTTTGCTTCTCTCCAGGAGCTCTCTCGCGCTCTTTGACTCGCTTCCGGAGCCTTGAATGAGCGTTAGGATGGCATCGACCGAATCCCCTACTTCCCCGATCTTGTGCATGTAGGCCGTTTTTGCCTCGTCCTTGGCTTTCCTGACATGCGCCAAGGCTGCCTGATAGTCCTTGGAAGCCATTGAAGCCTCAAAGTCCCGCTGAAGCTTCTCGACAGATGAAAGGTCAACATCGCTTTCTTTGCAGAACTTCAGAAACAGATTGAGAGCACTATTCTCTTTCTCGGCGAGGTCTCTGTTCTTCTGTGCTTCCTTTGTCTTCTCCTCTAGCTGCTTTGCTAGTTGGAGTTGCTTGAGGTAACTTCCCGCCAAGACTTACCAAGCTCCGCCTGTCGACAGCCCTGATTCCCATTAGCTACTGACAGGATTGTAACATGTTATCATTTTACTGTGCGCATATAAATGTATCGTTATCTGTATCAGAACTGATACGAGGTCCGCAGGAGCGTCATTCCTATGCTAGTTGCCCGAGTCTTCCCAGGGCATCAGTGGTGAGATCCTTCACCCGTCTGTCGTAGGACGCAAGCTTCTCCTTGGCTGCCTCAACAAACTTGGAGTCTAGGACGTCCTTGAGGTTGATACGGACGTTCATCGACGCGCCCTTGAATCCCGCTTCGGCCAACAGGACTGCGACACTGACGTCTGACGAAGCGCTTCGTGTCCCGAGTTCGGCCACCCCAATCGAAGCCTCAAGAACCTCAGCGCATTTGGCGGCTGTCTTCATCGGGATCTCAGCTGCGAGCTTGAGTGCATCCTGGCCGGCACGGATGTTCTCCTTGTTCTCACCCTCGCGGTTCTTCCTCATCGCCTCGACAACGAGGTCATACGCATGTGCATCTTCTCTGGAGAGGTCGATTAGCTCATCTCTTCTCATGGACAGTTGCGCCTTCAGCGCTTCGAGCCTCTCTTTATTGGGCTCGTGACGCTTGCTCTTCGCAGTGATTCCGCAGACCATTATCAAGAGGGAGGCGGCCATGGCGCCTGCTGCAGCGGAAGCAGTGCCTCCTCCTGGTGAGGGCGCGTCCGAGGACAGCTCAAGGCAGAACGATCTCAGCGCTTCGACGTTTTTCAACCCCATATTCTCCTCTCCAAAACCTGGCTGCTCCCGAACCTGCTGATCTTCAGGAACTTGGCAGCAAGATCGCAAACGGCGTCAAGAGGGATCAGCCCGATGATCTCGCTCTCCGCGATCTCCACGTTTCTTTCCTTCGCTTCTCTTACAATTGCTTCGAACACCTCTGAGATAGGAGTCACGGTGTAGTCCGTCAGGTTCATTGAGACTTGAACCATGCCCCCAGCCTCGAGCGCGAACCCCAGTGCCTTGACCTTGGGCAGCCCACCGCTGCTGGCTCTGATCTTCTTCGCTATCTCCTTAGCGATCTTGACGTCCGAGGATTTGAGGTTGACGTTGAATGCGATCAGCGGCATTCTCGCGCCAACAGCGACCGCCCCAGCCGTAGGGTGTAGCATCCTCGGGCCGTAGTCGGGATATCTCGTTTCGTCCGAGAGAACAGCTTCCCGCAGGCCCTCGAATTCTCCTCTGCGGACATTCTCGAGGTTCGTTCTCTCCGGCCTTCTCGCAGCGGATTCATAGAGATAGACTGGGATCTTCAGCTCCTTGGCGATCCTCGCCCCCACCTTGTTTGCGATCTGAACGCAATCCTCGATGGTGACTCCAGATATCGGTATGAAAGGAAGCACGTCCAAGGCACCCATGCGAGGATGCTGCCCTTTGTGCTTGTTGAGGTCAATGAGCTCAGATGCGGCCCTGGCCCCTCTGAAAGCGCCCTCTTGGACATTCTCTCGATTTCCAGTGAAAGTGACTACCGATCTGTTGTGGTCCGGATCCATCTCGACATCGAGGATCTTGATCCCGGGGACCGATCGGATCGAATACACGATTCGGTCCACGACCTCCTTCCTCCGCCCCTCGCTGAAATTGGGGACGCACTCGACTACTGCAGGCATCTAAACCAGACCGGCCAAGTGCATCGTCTTAACCTCTAATTATACCTATATCCGACAGCAGCAAGAGTCATGTTGGTTCATTTCTTCAGAATATCGACAGCCGCAACCCTCTCCAGAACAAGGTCCAAGGGGGATCTCCCACCGATGGTCGAGAGCTCCGTCTTTGTCACGCCGAACCGCAGCAATCGATCGGCTGTCAGACCTGTCGTATCATCGAGCTCCCGCCATGTGTCGTCCGGCTCCAGCGGTCCGCCCGCGAGCTG
>Ga0315295_10004109_pt1 | contig 12385 bp, 28 predicted proteins | sample YL17G14_0_MG_FD_204453 | JGI IMG/M metagenome (GOLD analysis project Ga0315295, IMG submission 204453) | Sediment microbial communities from Yellowstone Lake, YNP, Wyoming, USA - YL17G14_0 | ecosystem: Environmental > Aquatic > Freshwater > Lake > Sediment | place: USA: Wyoming | collected... | reverse complement strand
TGATGGGTATTTAACAGAAGAAGAAATGGCTGCCGCATGTGATGAGTTTATATACGAACAGCTTAATTTCGCTGCATCATCTGTTAAAATAGAGAAGATGGGAGAAGGGAAAATGAGCGACTTAGAAAGACTTAAACCTAAGATACACATAGACCGCCACACAAAAGACATTGTTGAATTAGAAGCCGAGATTGAACGGCTCACGAAAGAGAATAAAGAATTGCGAAAGAAACTTCAACAACTGGATGACCATATTGAAGGATGTTTGGTGTAGAGAAATGAACTTACTTAGAGAACTCCAGAAGATGGAGGAGAAGGAGAAATGAACTTGTATAGCGATAGACCACCATTATATTACACTTGTACAATTTGCCATAAGTGTTTCTCACATACTGTGAATAATGAGGATGATAGTGGGTGTCCATATTGTGTGATTGAGCGCAGAGCCAATGATAACAAGCGGCTACTGGAACTGATTACCAAAGCATGTAGAATCATTAAAGGAGTAGAGAAACAATGGATATAGCAAAGGTAAAAGTATTACTTGCCGAGATTGAACGGCTGAAATTGGAGAACAAAGGTCTTGCTGAGTATGCGGATAGTAGGGATGAATCCATAGCGGTGTATAGGTCTGAGAGTGAACGGCTGAATGGAGAAATAAAGGTACTAAAAGAAAATAATCAAAAAGTTCTTCAGGCAATCGTTATCAAAACTCTCATTCAACAACTCCTGAAGATGAAGAATGAGGAATTGTGTCAACTTGTACCTACTAATCTAAGATATTGTGAAGTTCATAAGACAATAGGTGTCAAGATTAATGGCGAATTTCCTTGTTGTATAATTGCTAATCTCAAAGCCAACCTCAATCATGCCATTGAGATTGCGGAGAAGTTTCATGCCTATCCAGACTGTTATGAGGCAACTTGTAAAGAAATGCAGGAACTCCAGAAGATGGGAGATGAAGAATTTGGATACCACGGGCAGAACAAGGTGGTATGATGGAGGATGAAATGAGCGTAATAGAAAAATATGAGTATTCGGAATGTACCATGCTGAAACTTGAACAGATAGGACTACTCGAAGAAATGGCAGCCCTGCTTGAAGATAGGCCTCTTCCTAATGGTGAGTATATTCATATTCTTACATGCAATGCGAGTAGACGAGAACCTGTGGGTAATGAAATGTGTTCTTGCCCTATAGGAAGGAGAATTAAAAATCTCAAGACCGACCTCAAGAGAGTCATTGATGTTGCAGAGAGGTATATATCATTGTCTGGGTCGCTGAGTCATCGATCGAAGTGCGGATGTATAACTTGCTCTGCGTATAAAGAACTCCAAAAGATGAAGAATGATGGAAAAGATTAGACTGCATTTTAATGGTAATAAAGATTCACTTAATTCGGCCTTTCTTAAAGAGTCCAAGAATAATGGGAATATATGGAAAGTTCTTGAGACCGGTCCACTACACGTAAAGGTTGTATCTCATGAAACTTCATTGGGATATTGGTGGTGTGGTCTAACTTCATTTTCTTATGAGAGGGTATATGATGAAATTATATTACCGAAGGAACTATTTGAAATATGATGGTTATTGTGAAGAAGAGTGCAATGAAGGATATACGCGAAGGTAATCCATACTTGTACGATTATATCGAAAGACATAACTATAAGATTGATGTAACACACCAGGGAAATAGGTACTACGTATCAGAATATCTTGACAATTCGGATTATGCCCATTTGCATCTGTTTCTATACAAGTCGGAGTTTGATGCGGAAGATGATATTGTATATATGCTACCGAAGGAATTATTTGAGATATGAACGATGATAGACCGGCGTGGATTCAGATCTGCATAGATATTATACCATTGTTAGCTGTAGCCGTTGTAGCTATATGGCTATGTTTTATTTCTTAGAAATAAGGAAGATATATGAGAAAAATAAGATTAGTAAGCACAGAAGAGACTCGCCGATATGGTGAACCCTTTAAAAGCGAGAATGATAGGAAGAACGGCATATGGGAATTATGGGATGTAAGAGAAAATTATTTCTTTATCAGGTCCGATGATGAGAAAATTGGTTTTTGGAAGTGTCCCTTCAAGCTCTTTAGCTTTCACTATGATCTTCACACTGACGATGTGCTACCAAAGGAACTATTTGAGATTTAGAATACCAGCAAAGATTATATAACAGGAGTGAACGAAATGATTATAAATAAATATTCAGCTGAGGCTTTTGCAAACATAGAAGTGCTTCTTCACGAGGCCATCACACATAGGTGTGATATTCTCTTATCAATGAGCCTTATAATAAAGGTGCTTACTAAAAGCATAGACTCACCGGAAAGATTAGAACAATTTCTTGCAGATATACAGGATGAATTTAATAGAAATATGTTGAGTATCATACCGCCAGCATCAGAACTAAAGCAATAGGAGGAGATAGATATGAAATGTTTTTATCATACAGATATGGATGGACATTGCTCAGGCGCAATTGTATACAAGGCAATGAGAGATCAGGGAGACGAGTTCATAGCTATGAACTACAACATAGACTTTCCATTTGAGAAGATTGAGCCTAATGAAAAAGTGGTGATTGTGGATTTCTCATTACAGAAACCAGGAGATTTTGATAAACTTCTTGATATTACAGATAATGTAATTTGGATAGACCATCATAAAACTGCTATCGAAAAACACGCTCATCTTGATGGTACCATCAAGGGCATCCGCAGAGATGGGGTCGCAGGCTGTGTACTTACGTGGCAATATTTCTTTCCCGATCGTGCCGTACCAATGGTTGTGTCGATGATAGGTGACTATGATATATGGGCATTCAAGTTCGGTGAAAATACCAATAAACTACAGGCTGGTATTAGGTTATATGATAATCGGCCGGAATCTCTGGAGTGGGACAGATGGCTTACATCATACTATCCACAGAAAGAAATTGATGAGGGTGAGATAGCCCTCAAGTATCGTGACAATTATTATTCAGGACTTATCAAGTCGTGGTCATACTTCACAACATTTGAGGGATACAAGGCTGTTGTTTGTAATGCTGGAAGTGTATCGTCCCAATTATTCGATTCCGTTAAAGAGGACTATGATATAATGGTGGCTACTATCTTTGATGGAAAAAGATGGTCAGTTAGTGTATATACGAAAAGGAGTGATATTGATTTAGCTAAAATAACAGAGAAGTATGGTGGCGGCGGACACAGGCAGGCTGCAGGTTTCCAGTGTAGTGTACTGCCTTTTTGAGATATCAATAAAATAATTTACATTTTATTATTGTTGTGGTATAATAGAGAATATGAGAGTAAGAATAAAAGATAGTATATGGGAACAGATTCAATCTCGGCGCGTGTCGGATCTTCCTTATGGAGTAGGAGTAAAGAGAACGATTTTATACCGCAGAGAGTGGTTTCCTTCACAGGTTATAGATTGTTTTGAGGACGGCCCGGATGTGGAATATGTGACATATCTATCCATTGATTCGGATGACCCACTCGGCCGAGGGCACAGAGTAGTCTATGTAGCAAAAAGTCATGTGGACTTTTGCTGGTTTGAGCCGGTAATTTTACCGGCAGAACTATTCAAGATATGAGTAGTAATATACAATAAAAGGAGGATGTTATGAATTTTACAGAAGCGATGATTGCAGTAAGAGATGGGAGTATGGTAGCAAGGGGAGATTGGGACGATAGGGAAGCTCATGTTACATTGGTTAAAGACCAGCTACAGATTGTAAAAACTGCCGATAAGTACCGGCCGTGGTTAATAAGTGTAGATGATATGGAAGCCAACGACTGGGAAATAGTTGTTAAACAGTGAGGTGTTTGTATGGCAGAAGACAATAGGTTTTTATGTTTCATTAGAGATTCTTGGAGAATAGCTGTTGCTGTGCTTGGTGCAATAGCAATACTGGCGGGGTTTTACAGCTTTACCAATACATTTGCGAAAGCAGAAGATGTAAAAAAAGCCATTTCCGATACTAATGTTCTAACAGACGAAAAACTAAAGACCATTGATATGAAGACAGGCCAGGCCATTGATAATGTGAATAAATCGATGCAGTATCAATTCTTAGTGAATCGGTATAACACCTTGAAGGACCAAGAACGTTCTCTCAAAATTATGATAAAACAGAATCCCAGAGATAGGGAATTACAGGCGGAGTTGGATAAGGTTCTAAAGGAAAAAGAACAACTAGTAATAGAACAACAGAAAGTGATAATGAAATAATGAACGAGAAGGATGCACGGTTTCTTGCGGAAAAGATAGGAATGTGTTGGCACGAGCCGAATTTGATTCTTAGCGAAAGACCATATTGTAAACATTGTGGTCTCAGCGGAGATCGATACGGTGTGCTTAACAATCCTACGTTTGAGAATTACAATTACTTCCCGACTATGTGGGCGTGGCTCACCGACCAGCCGTGGTTTATGAAATTTTCGGATGATTGCCGCCACCACAAGATGGATGGTAATCTACCTAATGTTCTGGTGAATTGGTTGAGAAGTAATAACATATGAGAGGTGCTCAATGGAATCAATGTGGATAGCAATTGCGAGGCGGTTCTTGAGAATTTCATCGGCTCTTCTATTATGGTTTATAGAGGCCTCGATAATAATAGGTGCGGTTCTTTTTATAGTAATGTGTGCTCTCTTGGCAATGGGTAAATTATAATGTCAAAAATTAAATTTTTAGGGTATGAGATAGTATCTATGGATGATTTCGTTGTGTCAGTCCGTATAACTTCACAAACACATAGAAGTAATGTTTCCAGTGGTGACTTTGAGGTCTTTAGGTATACCGGCCGCTCGGGCCACGTGTATTCAATGGAAAGTGATTTGTATCCTGCCTGGTGGAATGAAGGCAGGGAACGAGGCGTATTTAAGCTTTTTTTGAGAGGTAGGCATCACAAGCAGGATAAAGATATTGTTAAAATACCTATAAAACATTGGCATGATGTCAGAGATATGATTGAACTTTATAATGGTTTTGCATTACCCCCAGAGCTATTTGATTGGGAAGGATAAGAAAGGAGTGTTAGATATGATAATAGAACAATGTGCATTATCAGAAACGAAGTGTGAAGGTATGTGCCGTGCAGCACATAGAGAGTTAGAGAAGTGTCCTTGTTTCTACCTGAAGAAGGAAGAGAAGAAGGTCTTCATGAAAAAGAGGTATAGGGCAGAGTCAGCAGTAGAAGAGGATGAGATCTTCAAGGGATAGCGTGTGACTATGGAAGAAAAAACGTTCTTGGTGAAGTACATAAAAAGCGAGAGTAAATTGTTCCGAGAAGGCGGTATATATGAGGTAGTAGACCGACGCACCTCCTATATGGTTGTGTTTAACAACGGGAAAGGTTTTTACATAAACAAGGAAAATGCTGTAAGGATGGATTTACCAGAAGAACTATTCAAGTGGGAGAGTGAAGAATAATGTCAGTATATTTAATCACTGGTGCTGCCGGGTTCATCGGTTATCACCTTACAAAGAAATTATTAGATGAAGGAAAGAGAGTCATAGGTATTGATTCATTGAATGGATATTATGATGTCGCTCTGAAAAAGGACAGACTTTATGAATTGAAGGATTATAAGCTATTCAATTTCTATAAGTTGGATATATCAGAGAAGGACTCATTGAGAGAGCTGTTTGAAATTGCGAGGCCTGATTATGTTGTCAATCTTGCGGCATACGCGGGCATACCATATTCATTGAAAAATCCCTTTGCCTACCAACAGGCTAATTGCGATGGATTCTTGAATATACTTGAGCTCATCAAGGAATATCCTGTAAGGAATTTCGTGTATGCTTCAAGCTCGAGTGTATATGGGAATGCAGTATCACCACAACATGAGAATATGGATGTCACAAGACCGACAAATATGTATGCCGCATCAAAGGCATTCAATGAAATGCAGGCATATGTATACAATTGCAATTATGGTATCCCGTCTACAGGTTTGAGATACTTCACGGTGTTTGGTCCTTGGGCCAGACCGGATATGATGATGTATTTGTGGACTCGGGCATTATACAATCGTATGCCCGTCATAATGAATAATCGTGGAGATATGTGGAGAGATTTCACGTACGTGGATGATATTGTTGATGGTACAATAGCCGCAATCAACAAAACACAGAATTATGGGATTTACAATCTAGCTGGTGGTCGTACCACCAGAATCGGTGATGTACTACCTATATTGATGAACTTGATAGGAATTAGTAATCCATATACCGATATGAGAGAAATGCCTCAAGGGGAAGTAATAAAAACAGAAGGTGATATCACCAAGGCCCGATTAGAATTGGGCTACGATCCAAAGGTAACAACTGAAGAAGGAATATCCAGGCTTATTGAATGGTATGATAATTATTATGATATATGGAAACCGGGGAGTGGGAGCGTAAAAGATTTTCACACCCGATATTTGTAGTTTACAAGTGTTATACAATGTATTATAATATACTTAAAGTAAATAATAGGAGGTTAAAATAGCGGAAGAGGGAGTGGAGTCAGATAGATGCACTCAAAAAATCAAAAAATAAAATTTCTAAAGGAGAAAATATGTTTAAAAGAAGTTTAGTTTTAGTTGTGATGATTCTGTCATTGGTTTTTGCTATGCCAGCATTTGCAATCAATTGGGATACTGGTGGTGATACTAATATAAACACCAACACCAATAAGAATGAAAATTTTAACACTAATATGAATGTGAATAGTGTTAAGAATGACATTAGCAATACCAATATGAACGTGAATAGTGTTAAGAATGACGTTCGCAATACCAACACACAGGGTCAGTTTCAAACTCAAGGTCAGAGTCAGGAAGTAAAAAATTCTGGTAATAACATTGGCAATAGCGTTAGTTTTAGCGGAGCGAGTGCCGGTAATAACACCAATGATGTGTCAGTAGGTAATGTATCTGGCAACACCATAGAAAAGGGTGCTGTAAAAAATACGAATACGGGCAATAAAATAGAGAGCGGTGCAGTTTCAGTTCAGTTTAATGAAGCGAGACAATCATTAAATGCACCAGAAATCAATCCTTATTACTTGGCACCATTACAGGGTGGCAAGATTGGTGATTGTACAAAATCTATGCCTAGGTATGCACATCCTGCACTGGTCAAATTGAATTATGATACCGATGTTGTGCTCAAGATTCTTGATGTATACTTTGGCAATCCGTTCAATAGAATCACCTATGAAGAGATTGAAGCCTACGTGCTCGATAAAGGTTCTAAGTATGATGGTTCAAAGGGTAATATTCGTTACACAGTTAAATGGCAAGATTCAGTTATCACCAGTGGTATGGGTGGTGGTGGAGCCATTTCTGGTACGTCTGATAGTGGTTTAACATCAACATCAGGAGCGATACTGCCGGGTGCTACCAAGAGCACGGCAAATCCAATTTTCATCGTCACTTTTTATGAAGTACAGGTTGCTCAGCCTGTGATAAAACCAGTTGTGAAACCAGAAGAACCAATGGTTGAACCAATGATGATGAAGAAGCAGGCAGAGGCTGCACCTTCAGTTGTTGTCCTTCAGCTTGAAGATATTCATTTCGCTAATGGTAGCGAAAAGCTGAATGTAAATGCGAAAGCTATTCTTGATAAGAATATACAGCTTATGAAGGCCAGTCCTAAAGTTCCAGTTCGTATAGAAGGTTATACTTCTCAGATAGGTTCTGATGCTTATAATCAGAAGTTGAGCGAGAAGAGAGCAGAAGTGGTTAAGGAATACCTTGTTAAAGAAGGTAAAGTACCAGCAAGCAATCTTTCTACAATCGGATATGGTAAGACGAAATCAGCATACGAAGCGAATCCTAAGAATGTAAATTCAAAGGTGGCCAAGGAGAATAGAAAGGTTCTCTTTACTGTGATATCTAAATAGTATGATGACAGGTTAACAAGTAGAAGGGTATCGTAACAACGGTACCCTTTTTTTGTTATGTAAGTAATCTAATACATTGAGTTTATTCGTTGTTTTACAAATTGATAAAACTATGGTATAATATAATTAAGGAGAAGGATATGGATAAGCCTATATATAATAAAGTAAAGGTGAAGATAACGGGTGAGAGTGCTAATGCGTTCTCTATTATGAACCGTGTATCTGTTGCAATGGAGAAAGCAGGTATTCCTTTGAGTGTTCGTAAGAAATATGTGAGAGAAGCTGCTTATGGCTGGAACTATGAAAATATGCTCAAAGTAACGAGTAAATGGGTATCAGTGAAATGATGGTTTTTGATAACTATCAACATTTAGAGGAGTACTGCCAGAGTGATTGTGCGCGCACAATCAAGGTAAAATGTGTAAGAACTTATTTCGGATACTGGTATAAAGTAGGTGAAATCTACGAAGTATACAATGCTCTGTATAATACCAGTTATGGACACCATTATATGGCAGCGCCATTCTCTGGCTCGGGAATAGGTATCGATGATGTGATAGTAGTATCATCTGATATCATAAACATTGCGGAGATTGTCAATATGTTTAAGGAGATTTGATATGCTGAAAATAATAAAAGAGTGTAAAGACCCCTCCATTCTGGTGCTCACTCCGCTTTCACCAAATCGGAAGATATCATCACAGACGAAAACATCGATACAGAGAAATAATATATCGTACGTATGGGCATCGTGGGAATCACCTCACTACCATGCCCGTAATGTGCAAGATGGTATCAATGCATATAAGAAAAAATATGGTTTACCAAACTACATTCAGGTATTGGATGATGATATAATTCTGAACCGACACACATTAGACAGATTCTATCACGTTATATTTGAGTCGCCTGACAATGTGGCTTTCGTCTATTGTCCATTCTCATACAGAGGACATATAAACATTAGTTTCCCTGCCATCGAATACGATATAAATAGATTGATGCGAGGAAACTGGATTTCAAGTAACTCTCTGTATAAGACCAGTGCCATAGAGAAGGTGGGAGGATTTGTTGTGGAAGATGACACTCAGAGGCTCAGCGATTGGGCGATGTGGTTTCGCCTGTATAAATATGGATACATAGGACAGTTGTGCGCTAACACCTCATTTGTTGCTGTGAGTTCTCCTAAAGACCTTTCATCGGGCAGCATTGAAGAATATAAGAGAGCCGAAGCCTTAGTCAGAGAGAGATACATAAATCCTATAAGGGAGAAGATGTAATGGATGACATAGTTCAATGCTGTAAAGCTTGCAATCGCAAAGCAATTGATTTTAGAAATAAGAGGGGAAAAGAAGTTGGTGAGAAAATCCTTGTAGTATGTGAAGGCGGTAATAGCAGAAGTGTTACGATGGCGTACCTGCTGAAACAAAAGTACAATAAAGATGCCCTTGCGTGTGGCTACAGATGGAACAAACCAGAGACGATGGAGATGCTCTATGAATGGGCCGAAAAGATATTTGCAATGGATGAAAAGGTTCTAGCCGCAATCCCTGATAAATATGGGTACAAAGTTTATCTCACTGATGTAGGTAGCGACAGATGGTTAAAAGTAAATAACGAATTACTAAGTTTGTGTGATAACTATTGTCTAAAAATAATCGTGGAACAGGTGAATAATGGGTAGATTTATTTGGCATAATGGTGAAATAAAACCAGAGTCGGAAGCTTATATGAGTGTGTACGACTCGAGCATTATGTATGGAAATGTATTCGAAATGCTCAGGTCATTCGGAGGCAACCATTTCAAGCTAAAGGAACATATAGAAAGATTATTCTATTCAATGGAGTATATCGGGATGAAGTGCCCGTACAGCGTGGATAAGTTGATTGAAGAGTGTATTATCCTGAGCGTGTGGAATGCCAATGACTTTAGCTTCGATGATGAGCACAGGTTGTACATAGTTTGTAGTTACGGCTCATTGAGCATCTACAAGGATGTAAAAGGAGTCGTCAATGGACCAAATATAATAATCACTGATTTCCCTCTTCGATGGACCGTGCAGGGAATGGGAAAGATATTCGATACTGGTATCAATGCCATAATACCTAAACAGCGTGTCATACCCAGTAATGTTTTGGATAACAAGGCCAAGCACCATAATAGGCTTCACTTCTTACGTGCCAATATTGAGGCTGGTAACTATGAAGGTGAAAATAACTGGCCACTTCTTCTGGATGGTGATGGTAACATTGCTGAGTTTACGGGTGCGAATTTCTTTATGGTGAGGGGAAATACTCTGTTCACACCAAGAACCACTCATATACTCAAGGGTATATCAAGAGAATATGTGAGAAAGGAATTATGCCCACAATTGAAGTTAAATTGTATAGAGGCAGACCTCACGGTGTACAATGCGTCATTTGCAGATGAATGTTTTGCAACGGCAACGCCATTCTGTATATTGCCAGTCGGCTCCGTTGCTGGCCATAAAATAGGTAAGAATACTCCAGGACCAATAACACGGATGCTTATAGACCAGTGGTCTGAAAATGTAGGAGTTGACATCCCAGGGCAAATCAAAAATTGGAATGAGACCGACAGTGGCGACATTACTACATCACCTTACAGGTGGAAAAAGTGAAAATAGAAGATTACCTTACACCACGACAAATGGAGATGTACGAAGAGGCATCCAATATTGCACGAGAAATTGTAAAGATTCCGGAAAGCTATGTGATTCATGCTATAGCCAAGACGCGAAAAAAGGATACTCTCTGTAAGAGAGTAGGTGTGTTGCGAGGCCGGGTTGATGATACAACAATTTTCAATTTTATGGCTTGGTCCAAGACATTCGGTTTTTTACTATACAATGATAGCAGCGGGATCAGAAAATGGTTTGAGAATTACATGAAGGAAGGGAATGCAGGTACAATATATAGTTTCGATGATATCAAACAGATAAATGACATATTGGAGCTATGCGAGAGCCGAGGTGTAAGTAAGAAAGAACTGGAAGATATTGTAAAGCACTTTAGAGATGAGTTCCTATCCAGGATAAAACTAATGAACTTTAAGGATAAGAAAAAATGAAAATAAGAATAAATAGTAAGGCCCACCAGAAACATCATTCGCATATCTGGTATTACAATCGGGTTGGCCAAATTCTTGAAGCTGTGTATGAAACAGATCCAAAATTAACCAAGGGACAGGGTCTAGTGAGGATTACAGATAAGTCTGTATCCGGGAAAAAGTATGCAACTCCAGATGTGTACGATATTATAGATGAGTACGAGCTACCGAGGGAACTATTCGAAACATTGGATTAAGCTATTGAAACTATAAGGAAAAAATAGCTATTTACATTATGACCAATTAGTGTTATAATATAACTAAAGGAGAATTAAAAATGGGATGGGATGATATATTAGGCGGATTTGAAGATATAATCGGTAATGTGAAAGACGAAAAAATTACAAAACAAGCACAGACTGATATTGAAGATGAGTGGGACACAGATGAGTTCTGGAGTCCAGAACCCGACAGTTTTTGGAAGAACAACACTGACGAGTGGAGAAATTAATCTTTTGCCAGCTCTTTGATCACCAAGGCTGCAAAGAATAATGTACTGAAGCCTAATAACATAGTAAACTCTTGTATCTTTATCACTATTTGATATATTGAATTGACATCTATAGCCTCTCCAAGTCCGGGGAGGCTAATTTTCATTTTTTCTAGATTAACATCATCGAGTGATTTGAGATTCACATGAAATGTGGAGTTAATGAACTGTAATGTCTTATCTTCAGTGCCTCTTTCTCTCACTCTACTTACGAAATCATACCATCCAATTTTCACTTGGTACCTGAGAACACTGCTACTCATTTTTGCCACCTTGCTGTAAAAATTATTGACGATATTCTGTGACATACTTTTACTTTCATGGATGTAAACTTCTAATCTTGCCATTTCTTATTCTCCAAATATTGCCAGCGACAGGGCAGTTTCATACGTCTCTTCTACGATGTAGTAATAGTCACACTTGAACATTATCTCACCTTTTTTCTTTATGGCTGTCTGTAAGTTTTTATTAGTGTAGGTTTCCAGCATTTTAGTGTATTTCTTAGATATTTGTTCATCGTCCATATGAGACGTATAGTGTAGGACCAAATCCTTATACCTAGGACTCCAGACATATTCATATTTTCCTATAGGGAAAAACAGACAGGTAGTGTATCCAAAATGACTGGCCAGGCCTCTGCTTCCTGTGCAAGCGACGCCATTTCTTACAGGCCAACCAAACTTCTTCGCGGCCATTTTATTGAAAATATCGTGAGACTGTACGTCGCTACTCTCAGGATTTCTGTCTTTGAGATGAGATTTCAATTTTCGTATCCCGGTGATGTCCCTTTCAACTCCTCTGTAGAGAAATTGTTTTATCTTCGTTATTTCCTTTATGAATGGCCAG
>Ga0315295_10004108_pt1 | contig 12387 bp, 11 predicted proteins | sample YL17G14_0_MG_FD_204453 | JGI IMG/M metagenome (GOLD analysis project Ga0315295, IMG submission 204453) | Sediment microbial communities from Yellowstone Lake, YNP, Wyoming, USA - YL17G14_0 | ecosystem: Environmental > Aquatic > Freshwater > Lake > Sediment | place: USA: Wyoming | collected... | reverse complement strand
GTTAATCGCCGTGAGCATCATCGAGCTGAGCAGGCCGACCAGCAATGCGCCTGAAACCGCCGTCCCGACCGCGGCGGCGAGGTTGTTGGTCGTGCCCCGCAGCGAGCCCACGTCGCCTGCGAGCTCTTTCGGGGAAGCCGTCACCAGCACGTTGAACAGCAGCGTCACCAGCGCGCCTTGGCCGATGCCAAAGATGACGAGCCCGATCAGTACCGGTCCCTCGCTCCAGTCGTTGCGAACCACGAAGGCGAGCCAGAGCAACGCGACCGTACACGAGATGAAGCCATAACGGCCGATCTGCCGAGGCGTCAGACGATCGAAGATCTTGACGACCAGCATCGCCGTGAAGAACACCGTGAGGTTGAATGGCATCATCGCAATCGCAGTCGCAAGCGGCGACCGACCCTGGACGATCTGGATGTAGAGCGGCACCGAGAAGTTCAGCATCGCCTCCAGCGCCACGACGGCAAACATGCAATAGACCGCCGCGCGCTCCTGCGGCGAATCGATCACCTGAAGGGCGAGCAAGGGAGTCTTTCCCGCCTCCTGTCGCCGGCGCGTCCACATCAGAAAGGCCTGTCCGAGCGCGATGCCGAGCACGATCAAGATCGGTGCAGGCGAAGCACCCGCGATACTGAAGGGCGCATTGGGGCCTGCCAGCATCAATCCCCATCGGTTCAAATTGTTGAAGCCGAAGCTGATCATGATGATCGCGCCGGCTGCCAGAAGGACGCCGAAGAGATCGATCTTCACGTCGGGGCGTCCCTCATCGGCCTTCAGACGGAAGCTTGCCAGGAAGACAAGGGCCGAAACGGCGATCAGGATGCCGAAGGCCGGGCGCCAGCCGATATGGGTTCCCAGCACACCGCCGATCACGAACGCCAGGACGCCTGCGCCGGCACGAGCCGAGCCCAGCGCACCGAGCGCCGTTGCCCTTTGCCTTCCCTTGTAATTCTCGGCAATGAGCGCCACCAGCGCCGGCACGATGACCGCGCCGGCCGCCCCGCTCAGAGCCTGGGCCGTGATCATCAGATTGGCCGTCGGGCTGAAGGTCATCAGCGCCTGCGCTCCGCCAAAGACGATCACGGCCAGCCGGAATACCCCTCGCGCCCCGAATCGCTGGACCAGCTTGGCGCCGAGCATCACGAAGCCCGCTACCAGCATGGAGTAGGTAACGATGCCGGTCGCGACCGTGGTCGGCGGCACGTTGAAGGACTTCACCATGCCGCTCAATGCGACCGGCAGGGAGGCGACGTTGAACGACATGATCGACTGGCCGAGCGCGATCGCGATCATCGGCACCCAGGAGTCCCGTGCCTCCGTGGCTGCACCTGCGGCTGGCGTTGCCATGCGTCTTCTCCCTTTGAACGTCTGGTGTGAATGTCTCGTGCGAGAGGATGTCGGCGTCACGCTTCCGGTCGCGAGACGAACAGGTCCATCCCGAGTCGCTGCGACAGGTACTTTGCGACCAGCTGTCCCTTGACGCTGTTGCCGGCCTTGTCGAGCGGCGGCGCGAAGGTACCGAGGCCGCCCTTCCCCGGAGACACCGTGACGATTCCGCCGCCGATACCGCTCTTGCCGGGCAGTCCGATGTCGAAGAGCCAGTCGCCGGAGGTCTCGTACAGGCCTGCGGTGGCCATCACCGCGAGCGCGTAGTGGCAGACACCCGGATCGACGACGCGCTCCTTGGTGACCGGATTGACTCCGCCGTCTGCCAGCGTCGCCCCCATGATGGCGAGGTCCCTGGCGCTCACATTGAGGGAGCATTGCCGGGTATAGAGGTCGACCGCTTCCATCGGCTCGCAATAGACGCGGTTCACGCTGAGCAAGAACTGCGCAATCGAGCGATTGCGGAAATTGGTTTCCGATGCGGACTGGAGCACTTCCTCGTTCATCGGCAGCTTGCGGCCCGCGAATCTGGACAGGCCATCGTGAATGTAGTTCCATTTCTCGGCCAGGGTCTTGCCGGGCACGAGGCTCGTGGTCGCGATCGCACCGGCATTGACCATCGGGTTGGTGCGCCCGTCCGGCATGCGCTCGATGCCCGCCACCGAGTTGAACGCAAAGCCCGTCGCATTGGCACCGAGCTTGGCGCGTGCCTCCTCGTGGCCGATTTCCTGGCAGATCAGCGCGAAGATGAACGGCTTCGACACGCTCATGATCGAGAATTCATGTTCGGTCTCGCCGACCGAATAGACGTTCCCGCCAGTACCGACCACACAGATGCCGAACAGGTCGCGCGGCACGCGCGCGAGCGCCGGATAGACCTGCGAGTTCTCGCCTTCGTCATGGGACTTGAAGCGCGCATGCGCGTCGCGCACGAGCTTCTGGATCTGATCTGGCGACGGCAGGCGTCCGGTGGAGACATAGCCCGTGTCTTCTTCGAGTTGCATCGCGCTCATCTCGTACCCTCGATGGTGGAAGCCATGGCGGTGTCGGACGTTCGGCGGCGGAGGCTAGAAGCGAACAATGGCGGCTCCCATGAGGCGGTTCGCGACACCGTAGCCGAGGCCGGCGGCACCGGTGGCTGCCGAACCGCCGAACACGTCACGCTTGGAGTAGATGTACTCGACGCCAGCATCCAGCCAGCCGGTATCCACGACGCCATCGTGCGCGACCGCGAAGGTACTCCATATGAGGTTGACGATCGCCTGCTGCATCTCATCATTCAGGGAGGTCGCCGAAGCCGTGCCGGGGACGAATTCATGCGCATAGGACGGATAATTCTGCCGCGCATAGGAATAGGCGAAGGTGCTTCGCCATTGCGGGGCCCAGAATCGCCGGTAAGCAACCGTGGCTCCGTAGGCCTGCAGGGCATCCTGCTGGTACTCCACGGTGGAAGAGGGCAGACCGAGATTGGAGATCAGATCCTGACCCGAGGAATTGCCCGCGAAATAGCGACCGATGCCCTCTCCATAGTAGGCCATCCCGACGAGCGAATCGCTGCCCAGGGATGCGGAGAGCCATCGCATCGGAACGCGTGCGTGGAGCGCGATGCCCCAGCCGAGCGTGCTTCGATTCACGACCGGCGGCGCGAGAGCCGTGCCGCCGGTGCGGATGGTCAGTTCCCGCAACAAGGCTCGCGTATCGAATTCGAAGCCGTCTTCCCGATAGGTCAGGCGGGCGAGAAAGTCGGGGATCGAATCGAAAGCCGGGCTGGCGTCGCCATTGAAGCTGCTGCCGGGGACGAAGATTCCCGCGACCGAAGTGAATTGCGTGTCCGGCGCCTCGATCGAGAACTGTCCGGTCCATCCGCGAGCCAGCCGCGCCGTCAAGCGCACCTGGGCTTGCCGCACGAAGGATTGATTGAGATTGGTCGAATCGATCAGCGTTTCGAACATGCCCTCGTTCCATAGGCTGTTCGCCTGGCCAACGAGGCCACGGAAGCTGCCGGTGCCGAGCTGTCCCCAGGCTTGCCGAAGCCGAAACACCAGGTTGTTGGAAGCCGGGGGGCCACCACCGAAGTCGCCTTCGATGCGCGTTTCGAGCGTACCCAGCCCGGTCGCGGTTCTCGTATCGAGGCCGATGCGGCTGAACCTTGCGGTCATGCCGAAATCGCCGCCTTGCTGGTCGGCGGGGCTGTCCACCAGCGGGATCGTCTGCACGGACGGGGTATTGGTCTGATTGCGCCCGTTGAGATCGATGTAGCCGGAGACCTTCGCGAAACCGTATACCCTCACCTCGGTTGGCGTTCCTGGAATTCGCAAGGACAGTCCCGGCAGGTCCGAACGCAGCGCATCTTCGTACTGTGCGCCCATCGGCTCGGGAGGAAGCAGGCCCTCGATCGGAGCGGCATAGGCCGCAACGACCGGCAATGGCCGCGGTTCGGGCTCCTTCGGCACCTCATCGAGGGTGGTAGCCGGAGCGGATTCCTTGGCCTTCTTGCCCTCCACTTCGTCGAGACGTCGCTGCAGCGCGTCGATCTTCCTTTCCAGTTCCTCGATCGACGGCGTCTGCGATCCAGCCGGCGTGCCGAAGCATGCCGTGGAGATCATCGCGCTCAGGAAGAGAGCTGTCAGGAGATCCAGACCGCCTTTCGAGGTCCGACAGGAGGGTCGTCCGGCAAGTGTGCAGGATTTCGGGGGAAAATATCACGGCGCTTGCGCCAAATCAAGTGACGACCGAGCACTTCCGCAAGGTGGCGCCGGCGCCCTGAGCGACCCCGCGAGAACCCAACCACTCGACCGCGACCGGATCACGAAGCTCGTCTCCACCATCTTCTCCGAGGACCTGCACGCCAAGCGAGTCGCCTCGCTGGCTGGTGGCGCGGTCGGGGTGCTGGAGGGTGCCGCCCTGGGGATTCACGCCATCGGCAACGCGCTCGCCATGGCGGAGGGGCTCAAGGGCAAGCACGCGGTCAAGCAGGTGGACCGGCTGCTCAGCAACGCCGGCATCCACGTATGGGACCTGTTCTCCAACTGGGTGCCGTACATCGTCGGCGACCGCTCGGAGGTGGTCACCGCGCTCGACTGGACCGACTTCGACGCCGACGACCAGTCCACGATCGCCCTGTCGATGATCACCAGCCACGGCCGGGCCACCCCGCTGCTCTGGAAGACCGTGATGAAGTCCGAGCTGAAGGGGTGGCGAAACGAGCACGAAGACGTGCTCCTCGAGCGCTTCCGCCAGGTCCTCCCCGCTGGCGTGAAGGTGACGGTGCTGGCCGACCGCGGCTTCGGCGACCAGGCCCTCTACGAGCTGCTCGAGGACCAACTCGGTCTCGACTTCGTCGTGCGCTTCCGCGGCATCATCCAGGTCACCAAGGCCGGCCGTGAACTCGGCGCCGTCGTCTGCGTGAAGGCCAAGGGCATGAAAGATGCCTGGCATCTGGCCACCAGCCACGGCGACCGGACCGGCGCCGAGATCGTGGAACTCTACGGCAAGCGCTTCACCATCGAGGAGACCTTCCGCGACCAGAAGAACCTCCGCTTCGGCATGGGCTTCTCGGACACCCGCATCGCCGACCCGGACCGCCGGGACCGCATGCTGCTCATCAGCGCCATCGCCATCTCCCTGCTCACCCTCCTCGGCGCAGCCGGCGAGGCCATCGGCCACGACAAGTGGCTCAAGGCCAACACCGTGAAGAAGCGCACCGTCTCGCTGCTGAGACAGGGTCTGATGCACTACGGCGCCCTCCCCAACATGAAGCCAGACATGATCGAGCCTCTCATGGCCAAGTTCGGAGAGATGCTCCGGGAACAACGCACATTCCGTGACATCTTCGGCCTCATTATGAGATGAGGGGATGGCCCAGGATCGGCACTGGACTCTGGAGATTCACACCTGGAACCGGGAACTGGTGATGCTGATGAAACCTCTGCTTGGCCGTAGGCGCCGCAATATCATGCAATCGCTGCTGATCATCGCTCTTGCACTGACCGGTATCGGCATGGCGCAAGCCCAGGTCACCGACCCTGCGACCCCGGCCAGGAGCGGCACGGTCTACACCGGCGACGTGATCGCCGGCAAGAAGGTGGTCAGTTCTCTCAATACCGATGATTTGGAGGCCGGCAAGAAACACCTGCTGTACTTCCGGGGTGTGCAGATGTCCACGGGACAGTACTGGTACGTGTCGGTGATCGTGGCCAAGGGGGCCAGGCCCGGCAAGCGCATCACGCTGACCAGCGGCGTGCACGGTGACGAGATGAGTTCGGTGCACACCGTACAAAGCGTCATGAGCCAGCTGAATGCGGCGAAGATGTCGGGCACCGTCATGGCGGTGCTGGACATTGCACGCCCTGCCATCGAGAGCATGCAGCGCCGCTGGCCGAGTTCCGGGCGCGGCTTCGAGCTGACCGACATGAACCGCGAATGGCCCGGCAACGAAAACGGCCTCGGTGCCGTCAGCCGCCAGGCCGGCCTGGTGTTCAACCGGCTGCTCCAGCCCAACACCGACCTGGCCATCGACTTCCATACCGGCACCACCGGCCTCGACGTATCGTCGTTTCACATCGGCGACATGAGCATGCCGGAAGTGAAGACCATGATGATGCTCTACCCCGTAGCCGCGATCTGGAACACCACGGCCTACCCTGGCGTGCTGCACAACGCCTACATCGCTGCGGGCATTCCGTGCTTCACCCCCGAAGTCGGTGTGGCGCGGCGGCTGGACCTGAAGGCGATTCCGATCTTCGTCGAAGGTACGCTGAACGTGTTCAAGCACCACGGCGTGATCCCCGGCGCGATCGGGCGCACTGCAGCGGATACCAACGTCTACATCGGGAAGAATGCGATGCCCGTGCTGACCACCCAGGGCGGCTTCATCGAACTGCTGGTCAAGTTGGAAGACGACGTCACCGTGGGACAGAAACTGGCCATCCAGCGCAACGCCTTCGGCGAAGTGATGGCCGAGTACACCAGCCCGGCGAGTGGCCGCATCGGTGGCATGCGCAGCGATGCCACGTCGGAGCCCGGCAACGTGCTGGTGTTCATACTGGCCGACGGTGCGACGGTGTCCGGGACGGCCACTTACTCGGAGTAGTCAGCGCTGGACAAGACATCCTGGAGCAGGGCGACCAGTTTCCGTAGCTTCGGTTACCCGACCCGAAAGACGGTTTGAACTCCCTACCCGTTCGAAGATCAGCCCGGACGGGAAGGTCGCCGCTGGAAGGCATCCTAAACCTTCCCGCGCGAGGTCTGTCGGCGGGTGGCGTGCCGGACGACCTGATAGCATCCAGGGGGAAACGCTCCCCGAGAAGTCCCACTACTACTGCCTCCCCGGCAGATCCTGGGGATATCCCGTGGCTCCTGGAGCCTGGGAACTTTCAGACCAAGGTTGGGAAGATGAAGAAGATCATCTTGATGGAAATGGTGCTCATCGGAGCCTCGATATTGGTCTTCCGAAGTGTCTGGGCTCTCCTGGATTCAGTCGCCTGGGCTTCGGGCGGTGTTGGACTTGCGGTGCTCCTGGTCATGGGCATCGTTGCTGCGGTCTTTGCTATGCGAAGTATCGAGGCACTTTCGGGAAAGGGGAGAGGGGGACTGGAAGACGGGTGAGCCTGCCCGCGCTCCAGCGCCCAGGCGTGGCGGTCGACATCCCGCTGCTGGCGGCGCGCTACTCCGTGGACACGCCCGACGCCAGCGTCACGCCCGACGTGCCGGTGAAGCGCACCTTCGAGGCGCAGGCCGCCGGCGTGGACCAGGAGCTGGACAGGTAGTTCAGGGAGCGAGCTCGACCAGGATCTCGTTGGTTCGCAGGAACCACGGCATGAAGGGCGGATCGTACCGCGCCCAGACCGGCTCCCCTTCCGGCCGCAGCCCGGCCTTCGCCATGGCCGTTCGCAGCTCGGCGAGCTTCTCGAGGTAACGCTCCTCGGACCAGCTCCCCGAGTATGCGAGCACGGCCATCTTGCGCCCCGGGACCTCGCGGAACCGGACGGCCGGGTCGAGCGGCTCGGGCAGCGTGGCCAGGGTGAACTCCGCGGGCATCATGAACTGGATCATCCACGTGGAAGGCCCGCGATCGGGTTTCTCCTGCTGGGAGACCGGGGCCGTCATGGCGATCTTGGTTCCCTCCTGCTGCGCCACGGGAGCCGTCATGGCGATCTTCCGCTCCCCCCGGTTCTTGCCGAAGATGTAGCCGCCGAGCCGGCGGAACCCCTCGTTCCCCGCCTCCTCCCGGGAGCCCGTCACCTCGGTCTCCGCGACCAGGTAGGGCGCGTACTTCCGCACCTCCAGCCCCTCGACCTGCTGGACGACCGTGTACTTCGGCTTCTCGGTGGCCATGGCCGGCTCCGCGAGCGCCCAGAGGGCAAGGGCCGCGGCGAGCGGCAGGTGGCGCATCATGGACCTTCATCTGTCGCCGCCGGGGCGTCCGCGCAACGCCGCGAAGGGCCGGTCGCCCCCTCTGCGGCGCGAACGGCACGGGGCTCCTGGCCCGCCGGGCCAGGCCGTGGTTTCATCCCCCACGAACATTGGATCCTGCAGGAGCCCCGCCACCATGCGTCTCGTCAGCGCCGCCGTCGTCGCCCTTGCCCTCCTCACCCTCACCGCCTGCGGCGGCGAGAGCGAGAGCGAGGACGAGGGAGGGCCCACCATGCAGCCGGGCTCGAATTGCATGTCCTGTCACCAAGGCGGCGAGGCCGGCCGCTTCACCGCGGCGGGCACCGTCTTCGCGGGGGGCGGCAGCAGCGCGCCCGGCCTGGCCGGCGCGGTGGTGACCATCGTCCCGAAGACCGGCACGACCGTCCGGCTGACCACCAACTCGGTGGGCAACTTCTACACGTCGGCGCCCCTCAGCCCGCCGCTCACCGTGTCGGTCTCCTCCGGCGGGCACACCAGCACGATGTCGGGCCCCGCCTCCAGCGGCGCCTGCGGCTCCTGCCACAAGCCGGCCGGGGCCGCCGCGGCCCGCGTCCACGTCGGCAACTGCAGCGCCTGTCACGCCTGACCCGAAGAGCTCAGGACGGCCCCGTGCCGACGGGACCTGGGCCTTCACCTGGTCGAGCGGCGTCCACTCGATCTTCTCCGGGCGGATCGTCGCCTTCCGGGTGGACGCGTGGAAGGAGCGGATGCCGGCCGACAGCAACCTGGGCTACCGGATGTCCGGGACGGGGACCTCCGCGGTCTTCGTTGATTCCACCGGCAGCAAGGTCTCCTCGTCGATGCCGCGGGCGTGGCCACGGAGTCCGCGGCCCTGTCCAGCGCCCCCACCGGCCTCGCCACCAGCGCGTGATCCCGTAGGTCGCGGGCTGAACGTGACGGGGCGGACCGATCAGCGAGCCCCGCGCGAGGTCAGCACCGCGGGTACGGTCTGAAAGCAGATCTGCACGTCCCGCCAGAGCGACCAGGAGGCGCGCGTCGCCGGCGACTTCTGCCCGTCGCGCCTCCTGATGAGCGCCGCGTCCCAGGGGATGACCGGCTCGGAGAGCCGGAGGCGGATGATCACTGTCCGGGGTGGCGGTTCCAGGCCTGGATCGCTAGGATTCCCCCACGAGCAACGCGGCCCGCCAGGAACTCCACGCCCTTGTCGACGCGCTGCCCGTCAGCGAGGAGCAGGCCGCCAGGCGCTATGAAGTCCTGCGGGACGCGAGCGATCCGTACGCCAGCCTGGACAATGTCGAGCCCCTCCTGGACCTGGCCGCTGCAGGCAAGTCAGTCGCCGCGGAGGATCTCGTTCGAGAGCTCCGGGCGGCGAGGTGGAACCAGAACCGCGGGGCTTCACGCGTTCGCGTCGAGGACGCGTTCTAGAAGGACCTCGGGGCACAAGCCACCTGAAGGCCGCCCCGAGGGCGGAGCTACTTCGGCATGAGGACGCTGTCGATCACGTGGATGACGCCGTTCGACGCCATGACGTCCGCCTTCACCACCGTCGCACCGTCCACCATGACCTTGTCGCCCTTGACCGCGATGGTCACCGAGCCGCCCTGGAGCGTCTTGACGCTTGTCAGCTTCACGAGGTCCTTGGCCGTCACCTTGCCGGCCACCACGTGGTAGAGCAGCACCGCCTTGAGCTTCTCCTTGTCGGCGAGCAGCTTGTCGAGCGCACCGGCGGGGAGCTTGGCGAAGGCCTCGTCGGTCGGCGCGAACACGGTGAACGGCCCGGGGCCCTTGAGGGTGGCGACGAGACCGGCCTCGCCCAGGGCCTTGGCGAGGGTCTTGAAGCTGCCGGCGGCGACGGCGGTGTCGACGATGTCCTTGGGCGTGTGCTGGTCTGCCCGTGCGGGAGCGGCGAAGGCGAGGAGGGTGGCGAGAGCTGCGGCGGAAGCGATCTTGATCTTCATGGTTTGAATCTCCTTTGACTTGGTTTTCGTCGTGCGGTTCGAAACGGATGGGCCCGACCCATTAGGGTACGCTGTCGAACCCATGATGCCTGGGGTCGGGCCGGGATGCCGAGCGGGTCAGTCGTGCGCCTCGCCGCGCGACAGGTCGCATTGACGGCCAATCTTGGTCACCTGGAGCAGGACCTCGAAGGTGCCGCCCGCCGGCGTCCCCACCGCGTAGGCGTTGTAGGCCCGGCCCGGCTTCAGCTTGAGGGTGTTGCCGTACACCTCGGTGGTGGTCCCGGCCGGGGCGATGGCGATCTTGTAGGTGCCGTTCTTCAGGTCGGCCATCGCCTGCTTTCCGTTGGCGAGATCCGGGAAGGCGACGGCGCCGTTCACCAGGACGTCCACCGGGCCGAAGTTGGCGCCGTGGCGGGCCACCACCCGCGCCTTGCCGCGGGTCCGGCTGGTGTCATTGGGGAACACCGACGCGGTCGGGGTGGCGGTCGCGGCTTCGGCAAGGTGGGCCACGATCGACACGTTGGCTCCCGGCGCGAGCATCAGGCCCGGCGCGGCGATGGCCACCGCGCCCGAGCAGGCGGGATCAGCGGCCAGGCGGACGTTCACGTCGTAGGTGCCGGGGGCGAGCTTCAGTGGCCCGGCGACGTCGCGGAACTTGAAGCTGGTGAGCACGCACGTGCCCCCCACCTCGACGTCCACCGGCAGCGCCTCGGCGGCGCCGAGATCCTTGCCGTTGATCCCGTGGACCACGTAGACCGTGGCCGGCTTCACCCGCTCGGGCCAGCCGGACATGGGGAGGGTCTGCAGCAGCACCTCGAAGGTCCCCTTCGACGGGGTCCCCACCGCATAGGCGGCGTAGACCGTGAACGGCTTGAAGCGCAGCTCCTTCTCGAAGACCGCCCCGGTGGTCCCCGCCGGCGCGATGGCGAGGGTGTGGTTGCCGGGCCTCAGCGTGGCGGTGCCCTGCTCGCCGTTGGTCAGGTCGGCGAAGGCGACCTTGCCGTCCACCAGCACGTCCACGCCGCCGAAGCTGGCGGCGTGGCGGGCGATGGCGCGCGACCGCCCGAAGGCGATGGTGACGTCGTTGGCGAACACCGACGCCGTGGGGGCGGCCGTGGCGGCGTCGTCGAGGTGGGCGACGATCGAGACGTTGTCGCCGGCGTCGAGCACCAGGCCTGGCGCGGAGATGGCCACGGCCCCGGAGCAAGCGGGCGTGGCGGCGAGCCGGACCTTCACGTCGTAGGTGCCGGGCGGGAGCGAGATCGGGCCGGCGATGTTCCGGAACTGGAAGTCTGTCAGGGCACAGGTATCGCCGACCTGGACGTCCACCGGCAGGGCTTCGGGGAGGGCGAGGTCCTTCCCGTTGATCCCATGCACCACGTAGACGGTGGCCACCGACCGTCCCCAGGAGGAGCGGAGGGCTTCGGCCGTTGCATCGGCCGGGGCTGCGGCCGACGGGGGATTGGAATCCATCGCGCCGCCGCAGGCGGCGAGGAGGAGGAAGGAGGCGAGGGGGAGGAGCTTGGTTGCCGTTCGCGTCATGGTGTGTCTCCGGGGCGGGAGTGGTAGCCGGTCTCATTAGGTGCGCGACCAGAACTCGTCCATGACAAATCAGGTACAACCCATCAGGGTATGGAAGTTCGACGGCGCGCGACGGCCCCTGGTACCTGTCGCCTGCCTGTGCCTCCCCAGTCTCCGATCTGGCTGACATTATTGACGATTCAGCCAGGGGCCCGGATTCTCCCCGGCTCGATGCTTTGCCTCCTCGTGACCCTCCTGCCGATTCTCCGCTCGGCCATGCGCTCTCGACACGATCTCGTGGTCGAGAACCTGGCCCTCCGCCATCGACTCGTCACCCTGGCCGCCCGACGACACCCCGGCATCCGGCCCGCCGATCGGGTCTTCTGGCTCCTGCTGCGCCGCTTCTGGAGCGACTGGGGCGAGAGCCTCACCATCGTCCGGCCCGACACGGTCGTGCGCTGGCACCGCGCCAACTTCCGCATCTGCTGGAACTGGCCGTCCAGGCGCGGCACGCGCTCCGGCCGCCCTCCCCTCCGTTTCCGCAACTGCGGTTACCCGACTCGAAAGGCGGTTTGTTTTTCCTACTCGCTACTCGCCGCGGTTACGGAAACTGGTTGGTTGCCCTGGTCCAGGATGATCTGAACTGGGACGACCGCCCCCGAGCTCAAGGGGTTGTAGAAAAAGCCACGTCATCGAAATAATAGGTTGAATTGGCGCTTCCATCACCCGATGTACCAAAATCGAAGAAGAACACGATCTTGTTATCATTGTTATTTACCGGAGGAAACAAGGTGGGCGAATTATAATCAAAAGTCAATTCCACCCATTCGTTTGCCTTGCCGATAAGGGCATCCGTTTCGAAAGCGCCACCATCAAAATCGGTAGAACTGCCTTCGAACTTCAACATCAACTTCTTGCCCGCAACGGGTGCCCAAACCTTTACTTTTACTTTCTTGTTGCTGGAAAAATCAATTGGCCCAGCCATTTGAATAACACTTCCCGCAAAGGGTTCACCTGGGTTCTTTATCAATTGTACCACCGTTGCACTTTCGTTGATGCCTGTCGGGAATGGATTCGGCAACACTTTCGTTACTGCCCCCCCAAAATCCTCAAACGGGTAAGCTACCGAAGTCGATTCAAAAGT
>Ga0315295_10004106_pt1 | contig 12391 bp, 9 predicted proteins | sample YL17G14_0_MG_FD_204453 | JGI IMG/M metagenome (GOLD analysis project Ga0315295, IMG submission 204453) | Sediment microbial communities from Yellowstone Lake, YNP, Wyoming, USA - YL17G14_0 | ecosystem: Environmental > Aquatic > Freshwater > Lake > Sediment | place: USA: Wyoming | collected... | reverse complement strand
CCGGGCCGAGTCGACGGCGCAGCTCCTGGCCGGCTGGGGCCTCCTGGGGGCTGCGGGCGCCTGGGTGTGGTGGAAGGCGGTGCCGAGGGAGGCACGCCTGCTCGCGGACCGCCGGGACGACTTCCTTCCGACGGTCTGCGGCGACGACGCCTGAGGCGCCGAGCGGGCGCGGCTACTGCGAGAAGCCCTCGAGGAGGTAGTGGTTCTCGATCCGCCGGAGCGCCAGGGCCATGGCAGCCGTGCGCATGTCGATCTTCTTGCCCACCACGAAGCGGCGGGAGTCGTAGAGCGGGGTCTTCTGCGGGCTGTTGGTGGCGATGTCGTGGATGATGCCGAAGTTGGCCTTGATCGCCCGCTCCAGCCGGTTGTTCACGTCGGCCTCGGTCCAGTGCTCCATCCGGAGGTTCTGGAGCCACTCGTAGTAGGACACGGTGACGCCGCCGGCGTTGCAGATGATGTCGGGGATGAGATCGATCTTCCGGTCGCCCAGCACCTTGTCCCCCTCGGGGGTGGTCGGGCCGTTGGCGGCCTCGGCCACCACCTGGACCCTGAGGTTCTCGGCGACGTCGCCGGTGATCGATCCGCCCAGGGCGGCGGGGATGGCGATCTCGGCGTCGAGCTTCCAGAAGTCCTCGCGGGCGACCTTGGTGCCGCCGGTGAATCCCTCCACCGACCGGCGCAGGTTCTCGGGCGTGGCGGCGTGGGCGAGGAGCGCCGGCACGTCCAGCCCCTTCTCGTTGTGGATCGTGCCGTAGGCGTCCTGGACGCCGACGATCTTCGCTCCCAGGGCGTGGAGGATCTCCGCCGAGGCGGTGCCCACGTTGCCGAAGCCCTGCACCAGCACCCGCTTGCCGGCCAGGCTCTCGCCCCGCCACCGGGCCCACTCCTCCAGGCAGTAGACCGTGCCCTGGCCGGTGGCCTTGGCGCGCCCCTCCGAGCCGCCGATGCGCACGTCCTTCCCGGTGACCACCCCGCGCATGGCGTGCGGCATGCGTTCCCCATCGGTGAACTGGCGCATCATGATGGCCATGATCTCGGGGTTGGTGTTCACGTCCGGCGCCGGGATGTCCACGTAGGGGCCGATGATGCTCTTCAGCTTGTAGATGAACCGCAGCGAGACGTGCTCGATCTCCTCCTTCGAATAGGCCGATGGGTCGATGCGCACGCCGCCCTTGGCGCCGCCGAAGGGGATGTCGGCGATGGCGGTCTTCCAGGTCATGTCCGCGGCCAGCGCCTTGAACAGGTCGAGCGAGACGTCCTTGTGGAAGCGGACGCCGCCCTTGTAGGGGCCGCGGACCTGGTTGTACTGGATGCGGTAGGCCTTGAACTTCTTCGGGCCTCCCTTCTCGATGCGGAAGAGGCCGCGCTTGGGGATGCGCAGGACCCCTTCACGAAGGGTGATGTCGGCCTTGAGAAGGGCCCGGCGGTGGAGCACGAGCTGACCGTTGGCGAGCGGCTCGAGGGCCTCTCCTGCCTTCACCGAGGATGCGGGCAGGTCCTTGAAGCGGGCCTCCTCCTCCTTGGTGACCGGGACCAGCCGGTCGCGGGTCTCGATGGTGATGTAGAAGATGTGCTCGAAGTCGGGCTCCTCGAGCTCGAGGCGGACGCGAGGGTCGAGCTTGATGAGCTCGGCCGCCCGGTAGAACGCCTCCATCGACTCGTCGAAGAGGCTCTTCCTGTGGTTGTCCTTGCGCGACGCCTTCATGGCGCACCTCGGGTGTGTGGGGATCAGGACGGGAACGAGACGATGCTAAGCCCGGTCGACTCGGGAATCAAACTCTTTGTCGGGCCACTTTGGGCTGGAAAACCGGACGGTTGAGGTCACCCCGCCAGGGAGCGAGCCACTGCCGCCTCGAGGAGCTCGGCGGCCCGCGACATGGCCTCCTCGACGGGCATCCCGGGCGGGGCTGCCGCCTCGATCCGCGAGATCCCGAGGGCCAGGACCTCGTCCGCGCCCGGCCCCAGGCTCCCCGACACGAGCAGGACCGGGACCCCGTGCCGCAGGGCGACGCGAGCCACGCCGATGGGCGCCTTTCCCATGGCGGTCTGGCGATCGGTGCGCCCCTCGCCGGTCACGACCAGGCTGGCGCCGCGAACGACGTCGTCGAACCGGGCCGAATCGAGCACCAGGTCCACACCCGGGACGAGGCGGGCCGGGGTGAAGAAGAGGAGCCCGGCTCCGAGGCCGCCCGCGGCGCCGGCGCCCGGATGCCGCGACACGTCCCTCCCGGTGGCCGCGCGCGCCACCTCGGCGAACCGCTCGAGCGCGGCGTCGAGCTCGAGGACGACCGCCGGCGTCGCGCCCTTCTGGGGACCGTAGACCGCCGAGGCCCCACGCGGGCCGGTGAGCGGGTTGTCCACGTCGCAGGCGACGAGCAGTTCCGTCTCGGCGAGGCGGGGGTCGATCCCGGAGAGGTCGATGGAGGTCACCCGGACGAGCGCTGCGCCTCCCTCGGGGAGGGGCTGGCCCCGGCCGTCGAGGAAGCGCACGCCGAGGGCCTTGGCCATGCCCGAGCCGCCGTCGTTGGTGGCGCTGCCGCCGATCCCGACGACGATGTGGCGGAAGCCCGCGTCGAGCGCGGAGCGAATCAGCTGGCCCGTTCCGTAGGTCGAGGCGACGCGTGGATCGCGGCGCCCCGCGGGGACCAGCGTCAGGCCGGAGGCTGCGGCCATCTCCACCACCGCCGTGCGGCCATCCCCGAGGACGCCCCATCGCGCCTCCACCGGGCGTCCCAGCGGCCCGCGAACGGTTCGCGTCTCGTAGCGGCCCCCGGTCGCCGAGACCAGGGCCTCGACGGTCCCCTCGCCCCCATCGGCGATGGGGACCTTGACGACCCGTGCATCTGGCCAGGCGACCCGGACCCCGCGCTCCATGGCCGACGCGGCCTCGATGGCGGAGAGGCTCCCCTTGAAGGAATCGGGAGCGACGACGACGAGACGGGGGGGCTGGTTCACGGGGCCGGTGTCGCGGAGGCCAGCTTGACGAGCTGCTTGCCCCGGTTCCGGCCCTCGAAGACCCGCAGCAGCGCGGCCGGGGCGTTCTCGAGCCCTTCCATCACGTCCACCCGGTCCTTCAGCCTGCCGTCGCGAAGCCAGCCGGAGAGGGCCGCCACCGCCTCGCCGGCGCGGGCCAGGTAGTCGAGGACGAGGAAGCCCTCCATGCGGCCGCGCTTCGCGATGAGGGCCAGGTAGTTGGCCGGTCCGGCGGTGGGTCGGGCGTCGTTGTAGTGGGAGATGCCGCCGCAGATCACGATCCGGCCGCGCAGGGCCAGCAGGAGAAGAACCACGTCGAGCGCGGGACCGCCCACGTTGTCGAAGAAGACGTCGATCCCCGAAGGGCAGAGCTCGCGGAGCCGCCTGGCCAGGTTCTCCGACTTGTAGTCCACGGCGCCGTCGAGCCCGAGGTCCTCGAGGAGGTAACGACACTTCTCCGGTCCACCGGCGATGCCGATGACCCGGCAGCCTGCGATCCTGGCGATCTGCGCGGCGGCCGCGCCGGTGGCGCCGGCCGCGCCGGAGACGACCACCGTCTCCCCGGGCTTCGGACGGCCGACCTCGAGCAGCCCGAAGTAGGCCGTGATGCCGGTGAGACCGAGGGCGCTCATCGCCGTCTCGACGGGAACTCCCTGCGGCACCGGCGTTGGCGAGGAGGAAGAGCCCGGACGAGCGATGGCGTAGTCCTGCCAGCCGAAAAGCCCCTGGACGAGCTGTCCTGGACGCAGCGCCGGGTGGCGCGACTCGACGACCTGCCCGACGGCGAAGGACCGCATGACCTCGCCGATCTTCACTGCTGGGAGATAGGTGTCCCCGGCCATCCAGCCGCGCTGGGTGGGATCGATCGACAGGTACAGGTTGCGGACCAGTGCCTCGCCGTCGGAAGGTTCTGCGGCGGGCGCCTCCGCGAGGCGGAAGTCCTCTGCCGAGACGAGCCCTTCGGGGCGACGGGCGAGCAACCACTGGCGGTTCTTCGGTCGGGTCATGGCACCTTCCTACTCTGCGCTACGGCCTGGCGCCCGGTGGGGGAGGGGCGCTGCCCGTGGCGGGGGACACGCCGATCGGGAATGGGGATGTGCCGGAGCCGGCCGGACCGGCAGTCGACGTCCCCATGGTGGGTGCGGACCGATTCAGGCAGGCGGGGGAGTCGGCCTCGGAGCCGACGCAGACGGCGCCCGGCGATTCGCAGAATCCGTTGCGCGGGTTGCAGATCGTGCCGCCGACGCACTGGGCGTAACAACCGCCCGCCGACTTCTGGGACACGGAGGCCCCCGCGGCGATGGCGGTGTTCACGGCGGCCGACGGCAGGGTGTAGGGCGCGGAGGATCGGCAGCCGGCCAGGGCGACGGCGACGGCGAGCCAGGAAGGCAGCCTTGCCGCTGGCGCCCCCAGGGGACTCACTTCCTCGGTCGGCGGGACGTGAACAGGTCCCAGGCGAGCACGGCCGCCATGGTCACGCCCAGCACACCGCCGACCGCGGCGATGGGCGAGTGGAAGATGCTCGCGGCGGTGAGGAGATGGCTGTCGACCACGTCGTGGACGAAGGCAACGCCGATCGCGAGCCCCGCGCCGGAGAGAACCATGGCCGGAATGTTCGAGGTCTCGGTGGTCGCGGTACGTGGCATGGCTTCCCCCGTGACAAACGCTAGCAAGATCAAACAGGGAAGGCGAGTCCGTGATCGTAGGGACAGAGGACGTGACGTTCCCCCCTGCAACTGGGCCGGAAGGCGGTTGAGGATCCTGCTTCCTTCCGGTCCCGAGGAAGGAGCCGGAGATGCGGAAGTCGAGGCTCACGGAGGGGCAGATCGCCCACGCGCGTCGTACGGCCCGGAGAGGGTCCGATTCTTCAGCTTCTTCGCGGCCTTCTCGCCCTTCGGCACGAGGTGCTCGGCGCTACGGAGAATTCCAGATGGAGTTGACCCACTCCTGGTGGGACCTCCTGGCGTCACCTGCCTGGAAGGGCTGCTCCGGCTCGGCGCTCGATGCGCCACGCCCGAAGCCATCCCTGGAGGGCGCCCTGGCCGGCGACGCGGCGGCTCCGGCGCGGAGCGTGAGCAAGGAGACCTCGGGAGCGGCGTTGATGCGCAGGTCCACGCCCACGTTGCCCACGCCGCGGTTCACGTAGAGTTGAACCATCTGGACCTGGTACAGCCCGTCGAGGTACGGCTCGCCGATGATCCAGCGGATGGCCGGCGTGAGCAGGGGCACGTTCACCTGGCCGCCGTGGGTGTGGCCCGACAGCACGAGCATCGGCGTCTCCCAGCTGGCCAGGGTGTCTGCGGTGCTCGGGACGTGGGCTAGGTAGAGCCGCGATCCGGCCGGAGCGCCCTTCATGGCTCGGGGGATGTCCGCGGAACGGGTCCTGAGGTCGTCGATCCCGATCACCGTGAAGGGAGCGTGGCGCAGGGTGAGCGTGGTGTTCTCGTTCTCGAGAAAGCCATACCCCAGGTGCTCGAGGGCTGCACCGGCCCCGCGCGGATCGACCCAGCGGTCGTGGTTCCCGAGCGTCGCGACCGTGGGCGCCTCCAGACCCCCGAGTTGCTCGCGCATGAGCGCCACACCGGCTCGGTCGTGGGACAAGTAGTCGCCGGTCAGCGCGACCAGGTCCGGGCTGAAGCGGTTTGCCTCCTCGATGGCGGCCCGGATGCGCTCGACCGGGGTCATCGCGCCGACGTGGAGGTCGGAAAGCTGAGCGACGCGCAGCCCGTCGTGTGCCGGGTCGAGACCCGGCACCACGATCTCGCGCCGTTCCGGCGTGACCTCGCGGCCGGCGGCCAGCGCCGGAAGGGGCGTACCGGCGGCAGCCGTGGCGACCGCGCCCAGCAGGAATTCCCGTCGGGTGAATCGTCCCATCTTGCTTTGAATACCGTGGGGCGCGAGGAAGCGCCATGCGTCTACGGGGCGACCCTCCCCCCGGCGTCACCTGCCCCCTGGAAGGCGTCCCGATTCCAGGGCGCTCAGAACACCACCGCGAAGCTCGCGAAAAGCGATCGATCCTGCCGTCTCGTCTCCTGGCTCCCGGCCGTTCCGCGGCGGTCCCGGAAGATGCCGCCCACGGCGAACTCGAGCCCCGGTTCCTGCAACCGGAACCGCAGCCACGCCCTGGCGTTCGTGCGGGAGTCGGTGAGCGAGATCACCTGGCCTTCCGGCCGAGGGACGAAGGGACCGGTCAGCCCCCAGAGCAGGTCGGTGTGGAAGGATGCGCCGAGCGCGGCCGGCCCGTACCGCACCTCGAGAGCAGGGACGAGGTGGAGGCCGACGGCGTAGTAGTAGCCCTGGATCGTGTCCACGGGCGGGAGCACCTGGCCCGGCGGAAGGGAACCCGGGGTAGGGTTGGCGAGCGGCTCGACGCCCCCGAAGTCGAAGGCGAGGTCCATCGAGCAGTCCACCTCCATCTCGCCTGCGAACAGCCTGACGCGCGCGTCGATGCCGGGCATGCGGACCACGGCGATCTGGTTCTTCGGCCCGTTGCCCGCGATGTCCCAGACGTGCGAGCCGAACTCGAAGCCGGCCGTCCCCCCGACGAAGAGGTCCCACCCGGACAGGTGCTCGCCGTCCCTGCGGAGATCCCGGGAGTAGTGACCGAGGAGCGCGGTCTGGGTGTCGAAGAGGAAGTCGACCGAGCGTCCGTGGGCCATGGTCGCCGTGAGCCCGATCGCCGAGACGTTTCCGTCCGTGAAGCCGAAGCCGGCCTTCCCCTCGTCCCCGTAGCCCGGAACGCGGAAGAGCCGGGTGACGAGATCGAACTCGAGGCCCGGATAGACCCCGCCACCCTGCCAGATAATCACCCCGGCGGTGCCCACGCGGAATTCGTGCCAGCCGCGCATGGCGGGGTCGCGCAGCGGCTCGACCTTGTCGAGCCAGTCGTGGAACTTCTTCATGGGGTTGAAGATCCAGGCGAGCGCCTTCGAGAGGCCCTTGGCCCCGTACCGGTCGAACCATCCGGAGAGCTGCGTGAACGCCTCGCCGATGGCGAGCCCCGCGACCGGCGTGACGATCACGTCATTGATCGACGCCGGCTCCTTGAACTCGAGGAACTCCCAGAGCGTGGAGGTCCCGACCGTCCAGAGGAATGCCTCCGGGATCGAGACCCGGTTGCTTCGAGCGAACATGTAATAGAAGGTCCCCGCAGCGGGGTGGCCGCCGAAGTTGGTGGCGAGCGCGTCCGCGTCGAGGTACCAGGAGTTCGGCGCAAAGGTGAGCTTCTCCCAGATGGTCGTCGCGGGGATGTTCGGGCTGGCCGGCGGTGGGTCCCAGATCGTGTAGCCGGCGAAGGAGAGCGCCGTCATCGAGAGCTGCTCGATGGCGAGGCGCAGCCGGAAGACCGGTGCGGGCGTCTCGTAGACGAAGGTGGCCCAGGGATCGGGCGGTGCCCATCGCGGCTCGGTGGCCGGCGACGGGTCGACCGCGGGCGCCGGATCGGCTGGGAACGCTCGACAAGGGGCCAGCACGGCCACGAGGCCCGATGCGAGCAGGAGGACGACCTTTTTTTTCAGGCGGAACCCCCTCCGGTCACCGCAGATTCCGATGCCAGTCAACCACCTTCCCCGCCGCCGGGCTATGTGCTTCTGGATGGTCGGTGGCACGACCCGCACCGTCGTTCGACAGAAGCCGCATTCGACTTTGCGTCGCCTTCGAGTGACCGCACCACGCGCAGGTAAGCCTCGGGGGTATCGAGAGCCGCGTTCCCCAGGCGGCAAGCGGAAGGCCGCGGCGCAACCGTGGCCATGGCTGAGCGTCTGGTGCTAAGTGGATTGCTCGGCTTCGATCGCTCAATTCAGGTGGCGCGGCACAGACAAAGCGAATCGGTCGCCACTCTTCAACGCTCGGGACAGCGCACTCGAAAACGCTCCGAGGAAGATGGTGAAGTCGGACCTCTTAAGCCAGTTGAGTTCCGAAGTGGCGAAGAAGAATTTCAAGTCGAGAGGTGGGCAGTATGTCGTCAAAGGCAGCGAGTGGAGGAACACATGATTCGGGCGCGATTGTGCGATCGGTCTACTGGGAACGCCTCCAGGAAAGAGCGTAGACGTAAGTCTTCCCGTCGCTCAGGCTCTTCATGGGTTGCGTCCTGATAGTGAGCAAGTCCCCGTCGCTCCGGAACTCGCGGACGAGTTCCGTCGCCACGAGACCGGGGTCACTGGAGACCTCCACGCGAACGGTCATCGTTCCTCCACGCATCGAGTACGTGCCGGCATAGGCAGTGACCGTCTGGAACAGCTTCGCCTGCTTCTCGACGAATCCGTCCTCTCCGCGGACCGCCGACTGCCTGCCTTGAGCATTGATGACCACGCTCATGTAGCCATTCGGAAGGAACAGGAGCAGGCCTGACGGCTTGTCGCCCCAGGGGAAGGTGGAAGTCCCCGTCGCCGGGTCTTCCCGTGCGTAGGAGACGAGTTTCCAGGCGCCGACAACGGAGGGCTCTGTGGATTTGGCAGGGAGGGTGACACCAAGCAGCAGAACTGCGAATGCGAGTCGAACGGCACGAAGGGCCATCGGTTCCCCCGCCATCTGATTGGTACGAAGCGGAAAGACTACCAAGCCGAAGAGCGGAAATGCCAAAGAGCACGTCCGACCCGCGTCGGGGGCCTCGCGGCAACCCGCCTCACGGTCGTTCAGTAGTACCCATCAACATACGCATACACATACGGCCCGAAACAAATTAAGGGGGTCTACGGTCCACTAACCGTAAACCCCCTTAGTCATGTACGAAATTTGGAGCCGACACCCAGAATTGAACTGGGGACCTACTGATTACGAATCAGTTGCTCTACCAGCTGAGCTATGTCGGCGAAGAGCAGGAATCGCGGGGCTTTCTAGCACCGCCCGGAGGCCCTCGCAAGCGCGACGGAAGGGTCATGGCACCGGCCGTTTGGCCCGGGGGGCGCCGTCAGAACGACTCCCCGAGCGTCACGTAGAACTGGGTCTCGGCGTACGGGTCGGGAGGATGGCCGGGAGCGAGCAGCCGGCCCAGCCCCTGGCCCAATCCGACGCGCAGGATCACCGGCAGGTAGAAGCCCAGGACCAGCTCGACGTCCAGCTCGGCGCCGGCGCCGAAGCGAATGCGCTGCTCCCAGGGGATGCCCTCGATGGGCACCCAGGCGTTGCCTGCGTCGAGAAAGGCGGCGCCCGATATCCGGCGGAGGAAGATCGGCCAGGTGGAGATGCCCCACTGCGGCGCCGCGATGGGGAAGCGCAGCTCGAGGGTCCCGCTGGCGAGGCGGCTCCCCTGGAAGATGCCGGAGGGATAACCGCGAAGCTGGTTGGGCTGCGCGCCGGCGACGGCGAAACCGAGCGCGCCGAGCAGCAGGCCGGCCACGTCCGGCGGCGGGATCCCGCCCAGCGAGAACGGGTACTGCCCGCCGAAGGTTCCCTCGGACGTCCCCACCGCCAGGTGGAGCGCCAGCACCCACTGCTTCGTCCAGGGCACTCGCAGGAATCCGTTCCAGGACACCTCGCCCCACACGTAGTCGTAGTCGCTCCCCAGCACCGGAGAGGTCACGCCGGACGCGATGGACGCCTGGAATCCGGAGATCCGCGAGATGCTGTTCACGAACTGGCGCGTGTCGTCGTAGGCGATGCTCCCGCTGATCATGCTCCGGAAGCCGTCCTGAAGGGGCAGGGGGCCGGGCGGCGGGTTGAGCGCCCGGAAGAAGGTTCCGCTCCAGCCCAGGGAGATCGAGAGGTGCCGGTAGAGCTCGCGGATCGGGACGAGCACCGAAGCACGGAGAGGCGTCCAGGCCTCCTCGTACACCCCCGTCAGACCGGGCGCGGAGTTGATCCATCGGCTCGAGGAGAGAAGGAGCGGCGTGCGCAGCCACTCCCCCACGTAGGCCACCTGGTAGACGGGCGAGGCCGTCCCGAAGCTCCAGCGAAGCTCGGCCGCCCAGGAGTGAAGCCCCACCACGTCGGAGGCCGAGCTCAGTGCACCCAGAGTGAATCCCGCCGCGTCCCATCCGAATACCGGCAGCCAGTAGCGGGGCAGGAGCATGGGCCACGGGTCGTACGGGCTGGACGGGTACCCGGGGTCCTGGTCGTAGGGGAGGCCGGCTGGCCGCGGCGCGGCGACCGGCGCAACGGGGTAGGGCGCCTCGGACAGCGCGAGACGGGCCAGGTCGTAGCCGGCGCGGGAGTAGGTGACGTAGGCGACCTGTCCACCATCCGGGGATGCAGCCGGCTGCATGGCGCCCATCTCCGAGCTGGTCACCTTCCGGATCGTGCCGGGCACGACGAGCAGCGGAGCCTGGGTCGGCCCGGGGCCGGAAGGCGGCGGACGGTCGGCCCCGGAAGGCGGGGGCCTCGGCTCCGGCGGCACGAGCGAGAGCAGGGTGTCGGGCTCCGGACGGAGGAGCCCCGGGGGAGCGACCTCGACGGGGCTTCCCCAGCCTCCGGCCTCCGCCTCGAAGAGGTACAGGTCGTAGACGCCGGTCCGGTCGGAGGAGAAGAGAAGACGGCCGTCCGGGAGCCATTCCGGGCTGGTGTCGATCGCGTCGTCGTTCGTCACCCGGACCACGCGACCGTCCTCCCAGACGGCCACGTCCCGGCGGGCCTCGATCTGGAGCTCGAAGGCGATGCGCCGGCCGTCGGGGGAGATGCGGGGCAGGTAGACCTGCGCGCCCGGGTGGTGAAAGAGGGTCTCGATGCGTCCGTCCTCGAGCCAGAGCCGTCGAAGCGCCATCTCGCCGGGGGCGATCCGCGCGACGTAGGCCACCCAGGCTCCGCCGGGACGGACGTCGGGGTCCGTGGCCCGCTCCCCGGTGGTGAGGCGCGTTCGGCGCCCCGAGTCCAGGTCCACGCGCCAGAGGTCGCTCCAGAGCCAGTAGTACCGGTAGTAATCCTGGACCGCGACGATGGCCTCGTTCGCGGAGAGGAGCGCGAAGGTGCCGTTGGCGGGGATGTCGGCGGCGAGCCCCATGTCCGCGCCGGCGGGCGTCGTCCGCCGGATTCCCTGGGGGCCGTCGAGCCCGCGGTCCCAGTAGGCCACGAAGCTGCCGTCCGGCGACCAGCGAGGATGGAGGACCTGGGCGCCGCGCCGGGTGATCCATTCGGGCGAGGTGACCGGACCCAGCCGGAGGCGCTCCACCTGCGTGTCGTAGCGCGCGCGCAGCGCCCGCCCGAACTCGCCCCAGAGGGTCTGGAAGTCCTTGCCCCCGAGGGTGTCCTCGGCCACGACCCCGATCGCGAAGGGCCACACCCAGCGCCCCTGCTCGGCCACGAAGTCTCGAAGGCCGGAGGCGCCGTATCGCTCGTGGAGGAAGGAGAGGAATCGGCCGCCGAGCAGGTACCACATGTTGCCGAGGGGCCAGTCGAGCGGTGGGTTGGAGACCACGTGCAGCGGGAAGAGGCCGCCCTCGAGGACCATCGCCCGGGCGTACATGTCGAAGAGCGCGCTGGCGTTGCGCCCGTGGCCTGGACCGGACTCGTGGAGCACGGCCATGCCCTCGGTGAGCCATGGGGGAACGAACCCGTTCGGCAGGAGCACCTTGCCGAACACGGAATCGATCAGGGCGGGGGCGCCGCTCCGGACGTTGACGTGGATGACGTGGACGTACTCGTGCGCCGTGAGCGAGAAGAGCCAGTCGGCGAAGTCGTTCAGCTCCGACAGCGAGTCGGGCGGCGTGCCCACGAGGTGGATGGCGTCGTACGGAAAGGCGGTGGCCATGCCGTTGGCGTCGTCGGTGTGATCGGCGAGGACCACCTCGGTCCTCCCGGCCGGCAGCGCGGGAAAGGCCGGAGCGAGGAGGAGCCGCGAACGCTCCAGCGCGCCTGCCGTGCGCTGGGCCAGCGACTCCTCCCCCTCGTAGAAGTGCACCCGGAAGTTCGGGGTCTCGAGCGTTCGCCAGCGGAGCGACGGATCGTACTGCGCTCCCGCGAGCCCGGGAGGTAGCACGAGGAGCAGCAGGCCGAGTGTTCTCTCGAATCGCGTCAAGGTTCGCTCGAGGGCGGGTGCCGATGCTAGACGACTGGATTACACTGCGCCAAGCGACATGGCTCCCGGGCACGAACATTCTTCTCACGCCGGTCACGACCACGCGCACGAGCACGCGGCCGCGGCGCACGGCGCGAGCTCCGCCCGGAGCGCCCGGCGCCTCGCCCTCTCGCTGGCGGTGACGGCGGGGATCATGGTGGCCGAGGCGGTGGGCGGCCTCGTCTCCGGCTCGCTCGCGCTCGTGTCCGATGCCGGTCACATGCTCACCGACGTGGCGGCGCTGGGGCTGGCGCTGCTCGCCGTCCGTTTCGCCTCCCGCCCTGCCGACGACAAGCGCACCTTCGGGTTTCGTCGCGCCGAGGTCCTCGCCGCCCAGGCCAACGTGGCCGGCCTGGTGGTGCTCACCGCCTGGATCGGCTGGGAGGCCGTCGATCGGCTGCGTCACCCCGGTATCGCCATCGCGCTGCCGGT
>Ga0315295_10004105_pt1 | contig 12393 bp, 11 predicted proteins | sample YL17G14_0_MG_FD_204453 | JGI IMG/M metagenome (GOLD analysis project Ga0315295, IMG submission 204453) | Sediment microbial communities from Yellowstone Lake, YNP, Wyoming, USA - YL17G14_0 | ecosystem: Environmental > Aquatic > Freshwater > Lake > Sediment | place: USA: Wyoming | collected... | reverse complement strand
GAAGCCGAAGACCCTTCGGGAGTCGGATCAGCCCATAGTACTCTGAGACGGTAGGGCCGTTCACATGGGGAAGGGGCTGACAGGCAGCCACAGCCCGCAAAGGAAACCTTGTCCGGCCATGCAGAGCCGGATCAACAAGGCCAACCTCCCTGCGGGGGATAGCCGAGACGAGTTGCGGAAGCGAGGCTGTCTGAAGAGCCCGGTGCGACAATACCGCACGCCGGGATCCGTGCGGGGAGAGGGCGGGTAACTGCCCCCTCTACCGCGACGGGCCGCAGAAAGTGGTGAAGAGAAACCGAAGTTGGTTTCTTGAAGATCATCTTAGCCTCTATAAGTGATATAGCAAACACATGAATGGAGGAGGAACTTACAATGTCTGACAATCTGCTCTGGGCCATAAATATCATCCTTCTTATCTGGGCTGGATATCTACTTCACTCGCTTTTTTGGCATGGGAAAGTACTTGGCAAGCCAGTGAGAATGAAAGAGGTATGGTCAAAGCAATCTCTCATGGAAGATATGGGCAATTTGGCTGACGGTTTCCGATCTGACTTGAAAAGGATTGTATTGGAGAAAGGAATTCCAGACTTACAGGTCTTTGAAAGTCCCATAGGTCTTGGTGGGAATGAGTATCTCATCTTCCAGAGAAAGCTTGGGTTGGGTTTGTTCACATCAATGGCAGTCTCCATGGAACCACATGGTGTAGACCTTGCGGTTGATGTTCGTCGAATGGAGATTTCCCTACTGGGAACAAGCAGTAATGTTCTACGAGTATTCTTCGGAATCGCGTTTATTGGAGCAGGATTGCTTACGATAGCATTGATGGGGGCAGGCATAATCCTGATAATAGTCGGCATCTTCCTTATCCCCTGGAAAGTAACATCAGCCTTGTCAAATGACTACAAGAGCAAGAGTGAGTTTCTTTCTTCCGCAGTTACTCAATCTTTAGACAAAGTACTCCATGCAAGAATACGTTGAGCCTGCTGATAGAACGAGAGCGGCCTAACACCGGCTCCAGCGGACAGCGGCTCCGCCGCTGAGGGTGAGCGTCGGCTTGCAAGAAGTGCGCGATAATGGTTGTGGCATCTCAGCCATCCCGCCGCTGCCGCTGAGCCAATCCGTTATGCGGCACCGTCTGCGGATCCTCCGCCTCCACCTTCTGCACGGAGTCCTCTATGAACACGAGAAGTGATGCAATGAGCCAGCTGCTGGACCAAGTCAATCGCGAGCTATCCGCGCGTGGCTTCCTGGTCTTCCCCGGGCGAGTAGGGGCCGAAGGGCCGACGGCCTTCTGGCCGGTGAAGCAAGGGATTGTGGGCTTCCTTGACCTTGCCGCGGCATTGGGAAAGCGAATGGTCTACGTTGATTCCGATGCGCTGACTCCAGATGACCTAATCGATGCGGTGGGCACGCAGCTCCTCGAAGTTCACGAAGCCCTGGATGCGGAGACGCCGGAGGAGTTCTTCGAACTGGCGGGGGCGTCCGGCGAGGCCGAGGTCAAGGACTTCCTCAGATTCGGCAAGGAGCACTACGGCCGGGTGACTCGCGTCAGCGTCGAGTGGGTCGACGAGGGTGTTGTCCACAGGTTATGGCAGTACGCCGACTGGCACAGGGCGCTGATGGACAAGGGGACGGAGGTTGCCGATCTCATCGATGCACTCCAGAGTGACCCGGAGTAGGTGCAGCGGGCAGGAGTCGCCCAAGCGTTGCGAGTCAGGCGAAGTGGCATTCCGCGTTGCGCCGCGCCAGTCCGGATGCCGCATACCAACTCGCTGCAGCCCTGGAAGGACACCAGGACACCAGGACACCTGCCCAGACCGCACACCTGCCCTCCCGAAGGACACACCTGCCCAGTGCCGCAGGTGCTGGGTCGGGACGATGTGGCGGGCGGTGCCAAGGGGTACTGGGTCTTCGACCGACCCGGCTGGCGTGCGGAAGGCTGGATCGTGCCTTGCTCGCCAGATTGCGCGACAACGGGTCAACCGTCGCCTGAGCCGCCGGGCAGCTGGCCCTCGCAAGCTCGGGGTCCCACGGGGATGTTCCGCGATGCTGCGCGAATCCCCTCCGGGGACGCTACGCGGAGCTCGAGGCCGTTGGGCGGCAGGGGGATGGCCCTGGAACCCAGAAGGAGCAGGATATGCCTAGTTGGCAGGCTCATGTCCTTGAGATCTACCTGATCATCAAGAGGCGCTTCTCGGACCAGTCGGGGCAGCTTGACGTCGCAAGAGAACGAGCCGATGTCGAGTCCATGGCTGGGATGTTCAAGCCCCTGCGCCCAATCCAGTGCGACCCCGTAGTGGCAAACGGCGTGCCCGCCGAATGGATAGTCCCTGAAGGCCCGCAGATGTCGCGCGCCATCCTCTTTCTCCATGGGGGATCGTTCAACTCAGGTTCTATTGCCAGCCATCGAACGCTTGCTGGCAATGTTGCGATCGCATCCAAGGGCCGTGCGTTGCTGATCGACTACCGCCTCGCCCCTGAGCACCCATTCCCGGCAGCCGTCGAGGATGCTGTGGCAGCCTACGAGTGGCTCCTCGGCCAGGGCTGTGCCCCCAGGCAGATTGTTGTCGCGGGGGACTCGGCCGGAGGGACGCTCACGTTGGCGCTGCTCATCCACCTTCGGGATCACAACAGGCCCCTGCCAGCCGCCGCTGTATGCCTATCTCCTGCGCCCGATCTCACCTTCTCTGGCGAGTCGTGGGTGTTCAATTCAAAGAAGGACCTCATGCTAGACGAGAGGAAGGAACGCCGCGCTATCGAGATCTATCTGAAGGGGGCAGATCCGCGTGCGCCTCTCGCTTCGCCCTACTTCGGTGACTTGCGAGGCCTGCCTCCGCTGCTCATCCAGATCGGTTCGCATGAGCTACTCCTATCCGACGCGACGCGGGTCGCTGAGAAGGCAAAGGAAGCAGGCGTTGATGTGACCCTGGAAGTGTGGCCGGAGATGCAGCACGAGTGGCAGTTTGCAGCGAAGGTTCTGCCCGAAGGCAAGCGAGCAATCTCAAACATAGGCGCCTTCGTGGAGGCCGTGTTGTCTAGGTCCGCCATGCGCGAAGGGATCCCTGCCGCCTGACAACTCGCCAGACTGTGTGAAGAGTCGGGCCGGTGGGGACCTATCCCTCAGGGTTTGCGCGGATTGACGCGGAAGTGGGGCCAGAGTGCATTGCAGGCGCGCGATCCGGGCTGTGAGTGGGAACGCGATTCGCGGTTTCGGGGTTTCCGCACAGGCTCTCGCTGCAGCTGATCCGCCGGGTGCGTTGTCCCGGGCTGCCCACAGGTCGCTTCCAGCTCCAAGCGTGCGTTGACATAAGTACGGTCGGATGTATAATAGGCGAGGGAGTATCCTCGGGCACCCACCACCGCAGCCTCACTGAAGCCAACGTCGCCAGCATGGAGCGCAGCCCGCGATGGGCGGTCGCGAGCATGGCGTCTGGATGATCCCACTGCGTCATGCCTGCGAGGCTCGCTCCTTGTGGGCCCAGACACCGGCCGTTCGCATGAATCCTCTGTCGTCGGCTAGACAGTGCATGGGCTTCTTGAAAGGGAGGTGAACGATGCCCAAGTTCCTTCGCGTCAACATGACCGACCAGTCCACCAGGTTCGAAGACGTTCCTGACAAGTATCGCCTGTGGGGCGGGAGAGGGCTGACCTCCGGAATCATCTCCGACGAGGTGCCCCCTACGTGCCATCCCTTGAGCCCCGACAACAAGCTCATTATCGCACCAGGGATCGTCGGTGGTACTTCTGCGCCCACCTCTGGTCGCACCTCCTTTGGCGGGAAGTCCCCGCTGACGGGCACGATCAAGGAAGCGAACTCCGGGGGGCTCTCTTCCCAGCAGATCGGCCGCCTGGGCCTCAAAGCCATCATCATCGAGGGTCAACCGGCGGAGAGGGGCAAGTTCTGGCTTCTGAAGGTCACCAAGGACGGTGCCCGGGTTCTCCCGGCCGATCACCTCAAGGGCAAGGGCATGTACGAAGTGTGTGACCTGCTCTGGAAGGAGCATGGTGAAGGCGTCGCAATCATCGGCATTGGGCCAGCTGGTGAGATGCGTGCGACGGCGGCAGGCATCTGCATCAACGACCGCGAGAACACCGCCGGCCGTTACGCGGGGCGCGGAGGCCTCGGGGCGGTGATGGGCTCGAAGGGCCTCAAGGCGATTGTCGTTGACGACAAGGGCGGCCCCGGGGTCGCTATCGCCGATGAGAAGAAGTTCAAGGCGGCCACCAGGAAGCTCACCGACGCCTCCTTGAAGCATGACCTCACCAAGAAGGGCGGGGCGCTCAACGCCTACGGCACCAACGTCCTCGCCGGGGTCTTGAACGAGGCCGGCGGCTACCCGACCCGCAACTTCTCTTCCGGGCGCTTTGAGCTGACGCATCAGATCAGCGGCGAGGCGAAGGCGGAGATCATCCACAAGCGCAACGGAGAAGGCATGACCGGGCACGGGTGTCACCCCGGCTGCATCATTCAGTGCTCCGATCGCTGGGCCAATCCCGACGGCTCTTTCAAGGTCTCGGTGATGGAGTACGAGTCCGTGTGGGCTCTGGGCGCCAACTGCGGCATAGGCGACCTGGACAAGATCGCCGACATGATCTGGGCCTGCAACGACGTGGGACTTGACACAATCGAGATGGGCGGCGCGATCGGCGTCGCCATGGAGGGCGGCCTGCTGCCCTTCGGGGATGCGGACGGCGCCATCAAGCTCATCAACGAAGACGTGCGCCGGGGAACGCCGTTGGGCCGCATCGTCGGCAGCGGCGCGGCACTCACCGGCAAGGCATTTGGCGTGTCGCACGTGCCCGTGGTCAAGGGCCAGTCCATGCCCGCCTACGAACCGCGCGCCGTCAAAGGGATCGGCGTGACCTATGCCACAAGCACCATGGGTGCAGACCATACCGCCGGCTATACCATTGCTCCAGAGATCCTGGGGGTTGGCGGGAAGGCAGACCCGTTTGCGGTCGAGAAGGCAGAGCTGTCGCGCAACTTCCAGGCCTCGACAGCCTTCATCGACACGAGCGGGTATTGCCTGTTCGACGCCTTCTGCGTCCTCGACATCCCGGAGGGCTTGGCGGGCATGGTGGAGTCCTGTGCGGCGGTCCTTGGCACAGACTGGACCGTCAATGACATCGGGCGCTTGGGGCTGGAGGTATTGCGGAAGGAACGCCTTTTCAATGAGGCAGCCGGGTTCACGAAGGCGCATGACCGCCTGCCCGACTACATGACCAAGGAGCCCTTGCCGCCGCACAACACGGTCTTCGACGTGTCGCCTGAGCTTCTCGATGCCGTCTATGACTTCAGCCGATGGCCCGCTGTTGAGAAGTAAGGAGCCCGCCCCTCAGCATCCGCCTTGTCTTGATGCAGGCGTTGGCGAGCAGGCTTGACGCACCACCGGTCAGGGCAGAGGTCCGTTCAGGGCTCGACCCCGTGGTCGAGCCCTGAAGGTGCCTGTGAGGGATAGTCCTTGGTCGAGGTGCGACTGTACGGTTCGCTCCGTCGTTTCGCCCCGGAGCCAGCCGTGATTGGAGAATCGATTGTTCGTGTACTATTCGTACCTGGGGAGACTGTTGAAGCCGTGCTGATTCGGCTTGGTGTCGACCCGAGTTTGCAGGTCAGCAATGTTTTCGTCAACGGGCGCTACCACTTTCATGCCCTGGGGATGCCTGCAAGCGACGGTGACCGCTTGGGCGTGTTCCCGAAGAACATGGGGATGCTCTACGTCTGAGGCGACCATCGCTCATCGCCTTGTCCTCGACTTGGGTACTCAGGGGGGTGATCCCGGAGCGGGGGGGTCTTGGAGGCTGTTGGCCGGCAAGCTGCTCCGTCTCGCCGTCTGGGTACCCCGGATCGCAGTACGATATGAGCGGCCTTGGAACCAGACGGTGTGAGGCGCCATCGTATCTGGCAGACTCCACGCCCCCACGCCGCAGGAGTTGCGCTCGCCATGATCGAAATCCATCTCTATGGCAGGTTCCGACGGTTGGCCCCCAACGCTGCAACTCTCGGCGAAGCGATCGTTTCTGTGCCCGTGGACGAGGGCGAGACGATCGAGACGGTCGTGCGACGCCTGGGCATCGATCCGAACGAGCTCAGTCACCTGTTCCTGAATGCAGAGTACTCAGGCATCCACCGTCGGGTGAACTCTGGCGACCGGCTGGGTGTTTTCCCCCGCGAGATGGGGCTGCTGTATCGACAGTACTTTCCGAAGATCGAGTGATGGTTGCTGCTTCGCGAGTATCCGATTCCCATCCTGCGACGTGATGCGTTCGACCTCACCTCCGGTAGCGGTTCGTGAGGCCTTTCGATGATCGAAGTTGATGTGCGGCTCTATGGTAACCTTCGCAGCCTGCATCCGGGGATCAAGCCTAGCGAGGCGCTGCGGTTGACGCTTCCGGATGAGGCGACGATCGCGCAGCTGCTGACGGCATTGTCCATCCCAAGCGAGACCGTCAAGATCGTGTTCGTGAACGGCGTTGTCTGCGAGAGCGGCCATGTGCTCGGGCATGGAGACCGGATTGGCGTCTTCCCGCCCATCGCCGGGGGTTCTGTCGGGCACGGCTAGATCCCCAGAGGCAGATGCCGGGTAGAATGCCCCTGCAATCGTTGTGGCGCCGGGACCGAACTCCCTCCTCTGGCATGCCCCTTCGAACCCCGCAGATTCCCGTGCACTCCGCAGCGGGCATCGGCCTGTAGTCCCGTGTAGCGTATCAGCTAGAGTGAGACAAATCGGGGCTCCAAGTTGAGACCCACTTGTTCGGCCTGGACGGTGATCCCGAAAGGACACCCGGTTCGCCCCCTCCGGGGATGCTCCCAGGAGGACCCTGGGACCGTGTGCGCGAGGCCGCAAGCCCCGGCCCGTCGGGGCGAGACGGCCGGGACGGTGTGCGGCGGCCTTCCGCGTGATCCGGCGGATCGTCCGGACAGTGGCTTCCACGCTCTCTCTCTTCTCCGGGTAAGGGGCTTCTTCATCACCCTATTTTGGCCGAGAAGTGTGTCTCAGCAAATCGCTCCTAATGTCCCATTCGGTCTGACGAGGTACAATCTGCAACCATCCCTGCCTGGGATGGCAGCGATCAGTGCAGATACTCTCCTCAACTCGCCTGGGCGGCTTCGAATTGGCTATTGTAGAGCTCGGCATAGAAGCCGCCGCGCGCCAGTAGATCTTCGTGTCTTCCCTGTTCCACAATGTCGCCGTCCCTCATCACCAGGATCAGGTCCGCATCGCGGATAGTGGACAGACGGTGGGCGATGATGAAGCTAGTGCGGTTCTGCATCAACTCAGCCATGGCCTTCTGGATCAGCACTTCGGTGTGGGTATCGACCGAACTGGTGGCTTCGTCCAGGATGAGAATCCTGGGGTCGGCCAGGATGGCACGGGCGATCGTCATCAGCTGCATTTGGCCCTGTGATATGTTGGTGGTCTCCTCGTTGAGCACCATATTGTAGCCATCCGGCAGGGTGCGGACGAAATGGTCCACATGAGCAGCTTTGGCAGCGGCTATGACTTCCTCGTCGGTGGCGTCAGAGCGACCATAGCGAACATTTTCCATGACGGTGCCGTTGAAAAGCCAGGTATCCTGCAAGACCATGCCGAACGTGCAGCGCAGGTCCCCGCGTGTGAAATCCTTGATATTGTGGCCGTCTACCAGGATGGCACCGCTGTTGACATCATAGAAGCGCATCAGCAGTTTGACCATGGTGGTCTTGCCGGCACCGGTCGGGCCGACGATGGCGATCTTCTGACCGGGTTTGACGGTGGCAGAGAAATCGTCAATGATGATCTTCTCCGGGTTGTAGCCAAAGTGAACGTCCTTGAACTCCACCCGGCCTTCCACGGTTGCCAGCCTTGCGGGGGTGGCGGTATCGGGTTCTTCCTCGGCCTCAGCCAGGAACTCGAACACACGCTCGGCCGCGGCGGCGGTTTGTTGAAGCACATTGGAGATGTTGGCAAGCTGCGTGATCGGTTGCGTAAACGAGCGGACATACTGGATGAATGCCTGTATATCACCGATGGTGATGGCGTTCTTGATAGCCAGGTAACCACCCAGAATACACACCCCCACATAGCCCAGGTTGCCGACAAAGGTCATGACCGGCATCATCATGCCGGACAAGAACTGCGATTTCCAGGCCGAAGAGTACAGAGTGTCATTGATGCCGTCAAACTTCTCGACGCTCCTTGCCTCGCCGTTGAAGGCTTTCATCACGACATGGCCCCCATACATTTCCTCAACATGGCCATTGACGTGGCCGAGGTAGTCCTGTTGCTGCTTGAAGTACCTTTGCGACCTGTTGACCACGACGCCGATAATCACCAGTGATAGAGGGACGATCAACAGGGCTACCAGGGTCATCAGCCAGCTAATGGTCAACATCATGATGAGCACGCCGATGACGGTCGTTACCGAAGTGATGATCTGCGTAAGGCTCTGGTTAAGTGTCTGACTGACCGTATCCACGTCGTTGGTGACACGGGAGAGTACCTCGCCGTGGCTCGTGCCGTCGAAGTATTTGAGCGGCATCCGGTTGAGTTTTCCGGCGATATCCTTGCGGAAGCGGTAAGTGATATTCATGGATACGCTGGACATGATCCAACCCTGGATATACCCAAACAGGGAAGAAAGGAGGTACAGGGTGAGGGTGATGACGATGATGCGCCCGATGTAGCCAAAGTCAATGCCGGAACCGGTTCCGGCGATCTGGCTCATCACACCCTCAAACAGCTTCGTCGTGGCCTGCCCCAGGATCTTCGGGCCAGCGATGGAGAAGATCGTGGAGGCAATGGCGAAGGACATCACGATGGCAATGGCTGCCTTGTAGGAGCCAAGGTACCGGATCAGCTTGATCATGGTGCCCTTGAAATTGTGGGGCTTTTCGCCTCTACTCATCATAGCCATCGGGCCGCCGCGTCCCATGCCCATAGGGCCGGGTCCGCCTGCTGGGGCGCGGCCAGTTGGTGTGCTGCTACCATGCATGTTCATGACAGTTCTTCCTTGCTGAGTTGCGATAAGGCAATATCCCGGTAGACTTCGCAACTCTCCATCAGCTCACGGTGAATGCCCTTGCCGACAATCCTGCCCTCGTGCAGCACAATGATCTGCTCGGCGTTCTTGATGGTGGAAACGCGCTGCGTCACGATCAACACAGTGCTCGAGCCGGTTTTCTCCTTGAGGGATTTCCGCAAGGCTGCATCGGTCTTGAAGTCCAGGGCTGAGAAACTGTCGTCAAAGATATAGATGGGTGGTTTCCTGACCAGGGCGCGAGCAATCGAAAGGCGCTGCTTCTGGCCGCCGGACACATTCGATCCGCCCTGGGAGATCTCGGCTTCCATTCCCTCCCGTTCTGAGAAGATGAACTCGCTTGCCTGGGAGATGTCGGCAGCTTCTTTCAGGGTGTCGGCGCTGGCATTTTCGTCGGCATACAGCAAATTGCTCTCGATCGTTCCGGAGAACAACATGCCCTTTTGTGGAATGTAGCCGATCTTGTTGCGCAGGTCGTGCTGTGTGACTTCGCGTATATCCGTGTTGTCCAGGTAGATTGCACCCTCGGTTACATCGTAGAAACGCGGGATCAGGTTGACGATGGTGGATTTACCCGAACCCGTGGAGCCAAGAAAGGCGGTAGTCTGGCCTGGTTTGGAGGTGAAGGTAATGTCGTGCAGTACATCCTCGAGCGCACCGGGGTAGCCGAAGCTCACATTGCGGAACTCGATCGTGCCAACGAACGGCTCATTGAACTGCTTGGGATCTTCCGGGTCTTTGATGCTCGGCTCGGTGTCCAGCACGTCGGCGATGCGGCCGGCAGACACCGAGGCTCTGGGCAGGATAATGAACATCATCGACAGGATGAGGAAGGCCATCACGATCTGCATGGCGTACTGCAGGAATGCCATCATGTCGCCGACCTGCATCGTAGACTGAGCGACCTGATGGGCGCCGATCCAGATAATCAGCAAGGACAGTCCGTTCATGACCAGCATCATCAGCGGCATCATGATGACTATGATGCGGTTGATGAACAAGCTGGTGCTGGTCAAGTCCTTGTTGGCCTTGTCAAAGCGGTTCTCTTCAAATCCCTGCATGTTGAAGGCCCGAATGACCATCATACCGGACAGGTTCTCGCGCATTACGAGGTTGAGCCGGTCAATCAGGCTTTGGATGATCTTGAACTTCGGCAGGGCAATGGAAAACACAACGACGATCAAGCCAAGAAGTGTAACAACTGCCACGGCGATGATCCACCACATGGACGAGCTCTTGCCAAGCGCCCTGATCACACCGCCGACCCCGATGATGGGCGCGTAGAAGACCATGCGCATCATCATGATGACAACCATTTGTATCTGGGTGACATCATTCGTTGACCGGGTAATCAGGGAAGCCGTGGAGAACTTGTTGAACTCGGTATTGGAGAAGCTCTCTACCTTCTGGAAAACATCCTTGCGCAGATCGCGAGCCGACCCGGCTGCTGTCTTGGCCGCCAGGAAACCGACGACCACCGAGCAGGTTATGGAGAGCAGCGATACCAGCAGCATCAGGACACCGGTATGCACAATGTAGTTGGTCTGGAGCCTGCTGGTGTCCAGACCAAGGGCGGCGTATTCGGCCCTGACTGCTCCGACCGCCATCTGGGTGATCATGCTGCCGCCCAGGGTGGCAAACCTCCGATCAATGGCAGCAGTCACTTGCGAAAGCCGAGCCGAGGGAAGGCTGGACAACAGGCCGAAGACATCCATTCCAGGCGGGAGCTGGGACAGGTCGAAGCCAAGGCCCTGGCCCATGGCGGCTGCCCTGGCTGGGTCGGCCATGACCTGCTCGATTGTGGAAACGATGAGTAGGGCCCTGCCCATCACCGGGTTCAGTCTGTTGCTTTCGGCCTTGTCAATCTCATTGAGCACATAGATGGGCTCATCGGCTAGGTTGGGGTATTCCTCGACAATCTGGGCATATTCGGGCGAGCTGCTGTCCACCAGGGTGTAATCGCCGAGCACAAGCGCCGTGTTGTCGGTGCTCATGAAGATGACGAGCTTGTTCATCTCGCTCTGGCGGATCGCAGCCGGCACGGCGTTTTCCACGCCGCCCTGCTGGATGCCGTTGTTGACGATCCTTGACATGTAGTCAGGCAGCGCCAGGTCGGCATTCGCCTGCACAAACAACAAGGCGATGGTGAGCAGAATCAAGAGAGCATAGGGTTTCAAGTATCTGGCTAGTCGCAGCATGGTTGTAGAGACTCCTCTATGGACACATACAAGCTGGTGCTCCAGCTCGGGCGCTTTTCGGACTGGCTGGCTCTCTCAATCAGGCAAGGTGTTCAGCTTGCTGGAATTGCCGAGCTACTCTTTGGTCTGGCGCGCTCCCTCGGTGAGCAGAGTGAGCGCCGCGACAATCATGTCTTGCTGTTCCCGGGTCAGGGCATCCGTGAGGCCCTCGATCCATTTGCTGCGGGCTTCAATGCCCTTCTCAATCAGCCTACGGCCCCTTTGAGTCAGTGCCAGTCGTTTGGCGCGACGGTCCACAGGATCCTCTGTCCGTTCGATCAGTCCCAATTGCACCAACCGGTCCACGGCCTGGCTGGCGGCAGCCTTCGTCACTCCCAACTGGCTGCCGATTTCGGAGATGCCGCTGTTCCCTCCGTGATACAAACGCATCAGAACACTGATCTGAGAAAACGACAGATCGGTTTCCTCCATGAAACGCCTGAAATCGCACCCCGAACGGTGCATGAAGACTTCCGACCATTCACGGATGACTTCAGCTATTGCTTTAGTCGGCGACATAATCAACATCCTTGATTAGTTAGGCGGCATTGAATATATCTCGATGCTCTCGACTTGTCAAGAGTGCGTTTCAGTCGACAACGAAAACGGTGTGTGCGCGCACGATTGCAGCAAGTCGCGCTCTCCGCCACCGCAGTCTCTCTCAGACGCATAAGCTCCACAGCGCCGAGGGTCTCAGGGTGCTCCCAGCATGCCACCCGGGGCGTTTGTGGTGCCGCGGTTGTGCCCCGTGAATGGCCTCCACCCTGGCGCATCTCTCCCCTCCGCTGACCTTCCATTTGACCCGCGAAGCGCCTCCGTCAGGCCGGGACCCATCGCCGCGCTTCGGGGATGGTCACCGCGAAGTCCGCCGCACGGACCGAACCGGAGGGGCGGTTTGTGGGGGATCCCAAGGCGCGTGCAAGCCACCGCCCCTAGCCGGGCCATCCGGCGCAGGCACCTCCCAACTCTGCGCGGAGGCCAGCCCGCCGCGATTCGCCGCGAGCGAAGCGAGCGAACTCAATGCCCTTCATCGTCTTGATGAGTCTTGTATGAGCGTGATGAAAGAGCCTTGGTTCCTGAGAGGAATCCGTAGATGTGGTGGTTGGGGCAAAGCCCCAAACACCACATCTACGGATCT
>Ga0315295_10004103_pt1 | contig 12394 bp, 7 predicted proteins | sample YL17G14_0_MG_FD_204453 | JGI IMG/M metagenome (GOLD analysis project Ga0315295, IMG submission 204453) | Sediment microbial communities from Yellowstone Lake, YNP, Wyoming, USA - YL17G14_0 | ecosystem: Environmental > Aquatic > Freshwater > Lake > Sediment | place: USA: Wyoming | collected... | reverse complement strand
CGCGTGTCCGGCCCAGCTCGCGCCGCCGTCTTCCGAGACGTAGATGCTGTCTCCCGCCACCGCGCAGTAGAGGCGGCCCTGTGTCTGGAGGTCCGCCTCGACTCCACGGATCGGGCCCGGGAACGTGGCGATCTCCGTCCAGGACCATCCACGGTCGTCGGAGCGATAGAGCACGCCGGAGTCCGTGCCCGTGCAGACCCATGGGGGATCGTCTGGGACGACGCAGAAGTCGAGCGGGGTCTCGTACGGACCGATCCCGGAGCCCTGGGACCACATCAGGCCATCGAGACTCAGGGCGACCCCGAGCCGTTCGGCCCCGGCGAGGACACGCCCGTTGTCGAGGATGGTGATGGCCCTGATGTGCGAGGCCGCCAGCCATTCCGAGGACCAGGTCCAGTCGGCGCCATCCTCGCTCCAGAAGAACCCGCGCTTCCTCGTCCCGGCGAGCAGGCCCGGGACCATCGCCCGGCCGACGGGTGCGAGCCTGGTGATGTCACGGAGTGACTCCCCCGCGCCGACGATGCGCGACCAGGATGCGCCGTCATTGGCGGAGACGAACACGCCCTGCGTGTCCGTGCCCGCGTACACGTTGCCCGTCGCCCCATCGAACGCGAAGCAGTTGACGGCGTCCGCCGGGCCGCCGAAGAGCGGGCCGAGGTTCCAGGTGACGCCGCCGTCGGTGCTGCGCCGGATGCCCTCCCGGTCCCCGGCCAGCACCACGTCGGGTGACGTGGGCACGATCAGCAGCGCCAGGACCGAGGTCGCGGAGAAGTTCACGAAGTCCCAGCTCGTCGCGCCGTCGAGACTCCGGTAGATCCCGAAGTCCGACGCCGAGAGCACGAAGTCGCCGTCGAGCGGGCCCACGCAGACCGCGTACGAATAGCCGCTGTGCCCGCTCTCCGCAGCGGTCCAGGTCGCCCCGCCGTCGGTGCTCTTGTAGAAGCGCGGCCCGTGGTAGGGCCAGGGCGTTCCGATGCAGCCGAGATACGCAACGGCCGTGTCCGTGGAGGAGAACGCCACGTCCTGCGGGATGCTCCGGCCTCCGGCGTCGTTCTTGATGCCGGTGCTCGACTCGAACCAGTTCTGCCCGCCGTCCACGGACTTGACGAGCTTGCTGCGCAGCTCCAGCGGGATGTAGTCCTCGCGTGCCTCGACGCCGGCCAGCAGCACCCGGGCGTCGGACGGCGAGGTGTTGATGCAGGTGACGAAGTACGAGGTGAGCCCGGCGCTGCGCGTCCAGGTCATGCCCTGATCGGGGCTCGTGAAGATGCCGCCGCCCTGCGTGGCCGCCACCAGCATCTGGAGGTCGGGGGCGATCCCGTGGGTGAGGCCCGTGATCGTGCCCCCGGGCGGGCCTCCCGTCATCCAGGTGATGGGCAGTGGTGGTTGCACCTGGGCCGCAGCCGGGGTGCCGGTCGCGACGAGCAGCAGCGCGACGAGCGCGGCCCAGGCGGCCGCGTGGCCGAGGAGCCCGGCCCCTCGCGGGCCAGAGGCCCTCGAAGACGAGGCTCGTTCCAGTGGAGTAGCGAAACGGACCATGCTCAATCCCTCCGCGGCCGCCGAGGCGGGGACTGCGGGGAGACCACAGCAGGCTCGCAGGGCATACCGGCCGGATCGGGACACCGGGCTCCGGCGGCGCCCCGGCGCGACCCGGGGGCTCGTGGGGGAGTTGCGGTGCCGGGATGCGTGACGGTCCCGGGCAGGAGGAGGTCCCCGCTTCGCTGACCAGGTGGATGGGGCCACTCCGCCCGATGGTGAGCGTCCGCTCTGCGCTCTGCTGCCGCAGGCCTCGGCGCATGCCGACGCCCCGAACGCTAGGCCCGCCGTCGGGTCGCGTCCAGCGGATTCGCCACGGATGGCGCCGCTCCGGCCGCGGCGACACGACACCGGCCTCGTGTCTGGAGATGGCACCCGATGCGTCCCGGGCTGGAGCACGCGGCGACGACGAGGAAGAGCAAGGGCCTGCGGGCGGACGCCTGGCGCGCCGGTGCCTCGGGCCGTCGCGCGAGGCGGCGTGCGACGAGTCCTTGCCGTGCACGCCCGGGACTTCGGGCCGACCGACCTCAGCGCCACGGCGCGCGAGGTGCCGGTGCTCCGGCACCGGGCCCGCGCCCGCCGCAAACAGTCGAGGCCGGGCTCATCGCCCGGCCCCGTGGCGCGGCGCTGCAACGAAGGGTCAGCAATCCTTGATACTGACCCGATGCGCTGTGGCTCACCGAGGGGTGGGCCACAAGGCCGTGGCCGTCGTGCGCCCCCGGCGCGAACGGGCCCGCTGTGCTATAGTCCGCCCAGACGCGCGTCCGGTCTGCGGGTTGCCAACAGCCCCGCTGATGCACTCGACCCCGTGGGCCTGCGCCGTCGAATCAAGGTCCCGAAGTGGTGCCCGCCATTCGTCTGCCCGCGCCGCCCGCTCGGCTACCTACTGGCCCCTCTGCCGGACGCGCTCCCCGCGCTCTCGATTGGCTCTTGACTCCCGCCCGCCGTCAACTCGTGACCGCGCGTGATACCTACCGCTTCACAGCCGGCGCGGGCGTGGCGTACTTCGCCTTGAGTTGGCCCCACGTTGACTGTGACACGGTGGGCGTAGGGGTGCCGCCGACCGTGTTGCAGACAAACTCCCACGTCCCGTCGCCGTTGAGCGAGGTCGAATAGGTGTCTCCGTTGGAGAGCATTGCCATCATGTTGTAGGCAGCGAGACCAACGGCCACGACAGGATCGGTTCCGGGCACGCCGGGATAGGTTCTGAGTCCCTGGGGATTGTTGTCGGCATAGAAGTACACGGTGCGGTTGACGCACGCGACCGTGGCCCTAGAGTACACGCTCTGGATATCCCAACTCGTGCATTGCGCCGCGGCGATTGTCCCGCCACCGAGTTGTGCCCCCGCGCTCCGTGCCCCGAGGTGATAGGCAGTCGCGAGGCACAGGAGCCCCGCGCACACGAAGAAGAACGCTCTGGCCTTGTGCATGACGGCCTCCGTTACTTCGCGTACTTCGCCTTGACGCCTCCCCAACTCGTGAGCTTCGTGGGTGTCGTCCCAAGCGCGCTGAATCCTTGGACGCGGTGGTTCTGGGTGTCCAGCACGTAGATAGTGCCGTCGCCGTCCACAGCGATTCCGGTCGGGCCATTGAACTGCCCGTCCCCCGTGCCGTACGTGCCCCACTGCGTCAGGTAGGCGCCCTCGCTGGTGAACACTTGGACCCGGTTGTTGCCCTGCTCCACCACGTAGACGCGGCCGCCACCATCCACCGCCACGCCTTCAGGGAAGCGGAACTGGCCGTTCTCGGTGCCGTAGGAGCCCCACTGCTTCAGGTAGGTGCCGCCGCTAGTGAACTTCTGGATGCGGTGGTTGTAGTTGTCCGCGACGTAGACTCTGCCGCTGGCGTCTACTGCCACTGCAAGTTCGTAGTTGAACTGACCGTCCCCTGTGCCGTAGGAGCCCCACTGCGTCAGGTAAGTGCCGTCGCTGGCGAACTTCTGGACGCGGTGGTTGTAGTCCGCGACGTAGATGTTGCCGCCGGCGTCCACCGCGACGCCGTTCGGGACGTAGAACTCCCCGTTCCCGCTGCCTTGCGTGCCCCACTGCGTCAAGTAGCCACCGGTGTCGGTGAACACCTGGATGCGGTGGTTCTGTGTGTCCCCAACGTAGACGCTGCCACTGGTGTTCACCGCCACACCGCCGGGGTTGATGAACTGCCCGTTCCCGGTGCCGTAGGAGCCCCACTGCGTCAGGTAGGTGCCGCCGCTGGTGAACTTCTGGATGCGATGGTTCTCGGTGCCCACCACGTTGTAGTCCGCCACGTAGACGTTGCCGCTGGCGTCCACTGCCACGCCTTCAGGGTAGTAGAACTGCCCGTTCCCGGTGCCCAGCGAGCCCCATTGGGTGAGATAGACGGGCGCTTGTGCGCCGACCGCCGTGGATAGCAGGCACAGGAGCCCCGCGCAGACGAAGAGGAACGCTCTAGCCTTGTGCATGATGGCCTCCGAGGGTGATGCGGCGCCGGATCGGCCCCTGCCACGCACGCAGAGGCGCAGACTCGGCGCCATGGTCTTGCGTCGTCTGCCCCTATCGCAGCACTGCCGTCCGCGTTGATCGCATGTTCCGGGCCTGGCTCAGCCGCACGACGTATACCCCAGGCGTGAGGTTGGCCCCCTCGGCGAGGTTGACCGCTTGCCTCCCGAGCCCGCCGACATCGCGCGCGGCGACACGCCGCCCGGCCACATCGATCAGTTCCAGCCTCGCTGGTTCCGCGCTCGCCAGCACGAACTCGACCGTTAGCTCCTTCACCCGCGATGGGTTCGGCCGCACCCCAGTCAGCGCGAACGCCAGCTTGACGGGCACCTCCACCCAGGTCTCGGCTGTCGCCTCGGTAGTGGCGCCCCGCTGGATCACCAACCGGTAGCCGTAGTGGCCCCCTGGTGTGACGCGCTCATCCCGGAACACGATCATCCCGTCGCCCCCCACGATGGGAACGCCGATGGCCGTCCAGTCCGACTCGGGAGTCCTTCGTTCAACCGATAGGGCCAAGCCTGGCCCACCGGCGGCGTACCAGGTGAGGGTGACGTGATCGACGTCAGCCTGCGCGCTCATGAGAGATACTGCGACCGGTGTCGGTTCATCGAAGCAAAGCTCCCATAGGTCATTCGCGTTTCCGCCGCCGCCGTAGACGAGCATGCGTCGGCCCAACACGTCGTAGATCACGCTGTGACCGCCCTCGAGGGCCGGGCCGCCACCAGCCGGGTGCAGCAGCGCCCATGTGGCCACAGGCCCGAGACTCAGTGACCACGACTCTGCCGATCCGCCCCACCAGTGAGAGACGCCCTGCATCAGCATGCGATCCGCCAATGGGTCGTACACCAGGGAGTGGCCTGCTTGCACTCCAGGGACTGGATCATTCGCCGTCAGGAGGCTCCAGGACGGAACGCCCTCAGCGGAGAGCGACCATAGATCGCCGTAATACCGGCCGGAGTTGTATCCACCGAAGAGAACGAGTCGGCCGCTTCCGGGGTCGAACGCGAACGGAGCTAGGGTTCGGGGCGTGGGCCAGGGGTCCGATCGAGTGACCGGACTCCACTCCATGTCGCCGCCGAGGGAGAGCGACCAGAGGTCGTCGTGGAAGGAATCCCAGTCCCAGTGCCCCCCGAACAGGAGCATCCGATCCCCGACTGGATCGTAGACCGCGGCCGGCATGTCGCGCCCCCGGGGCGGCTCCCCACCAGGCGAGAGTTCACGCCATGCGGGCGGGTCCCCGAGCGAAAGCTCCCACGTGTCCTGGTACCGTTCCGGATGATCGGCAAGGTAGTAGCTCACGCCACCCTGGAGCACAAGACGATCTCGCCGCAGATCCAGCAATACCGCAGCGCCTACGCGCCTTGTCGGTCCGGGGCCCTGCGGGACGATCTCGGTCCACTGCGGCTCGCCGGTCAAGCGCAACGCCCACAGACGCAGATCGCCAGTGAGCAGGAGCATTCGACCACGCCGTGCGTCGTAGAATGCAGGGGCGTAATGCACCGGTCCGGGCATAGACCAGGTGGGCAGGATCCGGGTCCAGGCCAGCGCGTCGCCGAGTGAAAGGCTCCAGGCGTCGGCCATCCAACCCTGATAGCAGTTGTAGCCGGCGAAGGCGATCATGCGGCGGGCTGCTGCATCGTATGCCGCGAGATGAAAGAACCTGGGCTCGGGTGGGTCTCCCGCGGGCATGAGTTCCTCCCACACGGGATCACTCCGCAGCGGCAGTGCCCAAACATCGGCTGTCTGGGAGCCGAAGTTGCCTCCGAACAAGACCAAGCGGTCCGCTCCTGAGTCATAGATTGCGGTCATGCCGTCGCGTGGGCCAGGCGACGCCCCGGACGTGATCACCCTCTCCCATGCTGGCGTACTGCCTAGCGTCATTCTCCAGACATCGTCGAAGAACGCATCCCCGGTCGGCCCACCGGCACCGCCGTAGATGACCATCTGCTGCCCCACCGGATCGTAGACAGCGGCGTGATAGGCCCGCACGCTCGGCGCGGGCTCGCCGGGCAGCACGCGCGACCAGATGGGTGGTCCGTCGAGCGATAGGGCCCACGTGTCGTTCCGCCCGTCACCACCGAAGATCACCCAGCGCCTGCGCAGCGGGTCATACACGCCGGAGCAGAACAGCCGACAGCCCGGCGTGTCACCCGGTGGCGACAACTGGGTCCAGTGTGGCATGCCGTCAAGCGACACCTCCCACAGGTCATCCAGAATCTGTCCGCCGTCGTTGCCCCCGAAGAGGAGCATGCGGTTCCGAATCGGATCGAACACCGCCCGGGCAGCATCGCGCGGGCTCGGCCCCTCGTTGTCCGTGACGATGGGCACCACCGTCGGCGGACCATCGAGCGTGATCGACCACAGATCGTTGTGGAAGCCGTCAGGTCCGTACCCGCCGAAGATGATCATGCGTCGCCGAATCGGGTCGTAGACGGACTCGGCGTACGTCCTCGGCCGGTAGCCGCCCGCAGTGGGCAGCGCCGTCCAGTAGCCGTAGTCGGGCGAGAGGGCCCACAGGTCGGAGTACACGTTCGCGCCGTTCCACCCGCCAAACACGATCATGCGTGAGGAAGCCGGGTCGTAGATTGCCGTATGGCCGATCCGCGGCAGGGGTCTCGCACCCTGTGGCTGCAGCAATGTGCCGGTGATGCCGTCCTCCAATGCGAACGACCACGCGTCACCAACGAGTGGAAGATCCGACGTGGGGCCAGCACCGCCGTAGACGATCATGCGGTCGTGGGTCGCATCGTAGACCGCGGTGTGCCCGATGACCCCGCGCGGCGCGTCGTTCCGCACCGGAAGCCGACTCCACATCTGCTCAGGCATGAGCGAAAGTGCCCATGCGTCTCCAGCGAAGATGGACCCGAAGTCGTAGCCCGCGAAGACCACCATGCGGTCCCGGACCGGGTCATAGATGGCCGAGTGGAAGTTCCGGGCCGTCGGCTCCTCGGTGAGGCGTCGGACGAGCGACCACTGCGCGACTGGTCCCAGCGAGAGGCTCCAGACATCGTTCAGTGCCTTCATGGCACCGTCTACTGCCCTCGTGCCGTTCGTGCCGCCGAAGATCAGCATGCGGTCATTCGCCGCATCGTAGGTCGCCGTATGCCCGCTGCGAGGCAACGGCCCCTCCGTGGCGGGATTGATTCGGTTCCAGGCCGGACTCTCCCCTAGGGATAGGGCCCAAACGTCGCCGAACTGCTCGATGCCGTCCCAGCCGCCGAAGACGATCATGCGGTCGTGAGCGGCGTCATAGATCGCCGAGGCACGACTGCGTCCAGCTGGCGCCTCACCCGCGACGGATAGCCGCGTCCACTTCGGTGGTCCGTCGAGGGGGAGCTGCCAGACCTCGTTGCGGTAGTGCGCGATGTCGTATCCCCCGAAGGCGAGGAAGCGACGCCTGATCGGATCGAAGATGCCGGCCGAAGCGTCGCGAGCTGTGGGACCAAGAGGCGGGAGTTCCTTCCAGACCCCGTCGGCCGTACTCACGACGCGCGTCGGCGATGGTGGTCTGGGTGCCGGAGTGAAGGTGGGCCGCACAGCCCGCTGTGCAGGGCCGACAGATGAACCACGCACACCACGCCGCCAGTCGAACTGAACCGTGTCTCGCCCGCCCGACTCGAGACTCCGCCGGACGCTGTCGGCATCCACAGGCAATGGATATGGCGTGGCCACCTGCGTCGAGCGTGCAACGCGGAGGGTCATGAGCCCAGCATCGCGACCGCCACCACGGCCGCCCACGACGACGGTTGCGAGGGATACGGGTGCGAACGCCACCACGCCAAGCAGTGCACAGGCAGACGCGCGGGACCAAGAGCGCATGGCGAACCTCCGGGCCAAGGGGTACCCGGCGACGGCCCGGCAGCTCGGGGGAGGTCAGGAAGGAGCGGGCGACCGTCGGAAGAGCTGACGCTTTGTTCGCTCTGGAGCAAAAAGAGCCCACCGCTCAGCATCAAGCGCGCCAGCCGCCATGTGGGCGTGGCCGACTCGGCGGTCAGTCACGACGAGGTCGTCCGTCCGCCGGTGGCCTTCGAGGCGACGACGATTCTGTGGCTCACCGGTCGGTGGGCCACACGCTTCCCGGCGTTTCCGGAGGCGCGCGCAGACAGCGGCCATCACCCCGGTTCCGTGCAGGGGCGGTTGGAATGCATGGTGCCGCTGGGGCCGGCCCAGGGGCTAGAATAGAGGCCCCAGGGAGGTCTCCTGGCTCCGGAGGCCGTCATGCACAAGGCTAGAGCGTTCTTCTTCGTCTGCGCGGTGTCGGTTGGTCTCGCCCTCCTGCTGCCTTACCCAGCCACTGCGGCTTGGCCAACCGATCCCCTCGTGAACGTTCCGCTGTGCACCGCCACCGGCAGTCAACAAGTCCCCGCCATCGCCTCGGACAGCGTGGGCGGGGCCATCGTCGTCTGGGAGGATTTCCGCAGCCTCTCCTCCCTCTACGCCCAGCGGATCTCTGCCGCGGGCACGGTCCAATGGGCGGCCGACGGCGCGGCCCTCTGCACCACCGCCAGCGATCATTCGGGCCCCAGGATCGTCGCGGACGGTGCGGGCGGGGCCATCGTCACCTGGTACGACAACCGCAACGGCAACTGGGACATCTACGCCCAGCGGATCTCGGCCAGTGGCACGGTCCAGTGGACAGCCAGCGGTGTGCCCCTTTGTACCGCCCCCGGCAATCAGCGCAACGCCAATATTGCACAAGACGGCGCGGGCGGGGCCATCGTCACCTGGCAGGATGGGCGCAGCGTCCCCGGCATCTACGCCCAGCGAATCTCGGCCGGCGGCACGATCCAGTGGCTCGCCGACGGCGTGGCCCTCTGCACCGCCACCGGCGGCCAGTCGGTCCCCGCCATCGTCTCGGATGACACGGGCGGGGCCATCGTCACCTGGGGCGACTACCGCAGCGGCAACGCCGACATCTACGCCCAGCGGGTCTCGGCCGGGGGCATGTTCCAGTGGAAGGCCGACGGCGTGGCGCTCTGCACCGCCACCGGCAATCAGTCGTACCCCACGAGCGTCTCGGACGCGACAGGCGGAGCCATCGTCACCTGGGGCGACTACCGCAGCGGCTACCCCAACTCCGACATCTACACTCAGCGGGTCTCGGCCGCTGGCACGGTCCTGTGGACAGCCAACGGCGTGGTCCTTTGCACCGCCACCGGCGCTCAGGAATCCCCCGCCATCACCTCGGACGGTGCGGCCGGCGCCATTGTCACGTGGCACGACGCCCGCAGCGGCACCTCCGACATCTATGCCCAGCGGATCTTGGCCGGCGGCACGGCCCAGTGGACGCCTGACGGCGTGGCCCTCTGCACGGCCACCGGCAATCAGACGGGCCCCACCGCCACGTCGGACGCCGCGGGCGGGGCCATCGTCACCTGGACCGACTCCCGCAGCGGCACCAACGATATCTATGCCCAGCGCATCTCGCCCGGTGGCACGGCTTCCTGGCCCGCCGACGGCGTGGCCCTCTGTGCCGCCACCGGAGATCAGAGGTGGCCCAGCAACATCATGGATGGCGCGGGCGGGGCCATCGTCATCTGGATTGACGCGCGTAGCGGCAACTACGACATCTACGCCCAGGCCGTGAAGGCGAACGGGGAGCTTGGCGGCGTCGTGAGCGTGCCTGGCGAAGCAGCCCTCACCCTCGCGTTGGATCCCGTGCGCCCGAACCCATCGCAGGGAGGCCCGCTGACGGTGCACTTCACGCTCGCGAGTACGACAGCAGCCTCACTCGAGCTGCTCGACGTGGCGGGGCGTCGCATCGCCGCGCGCGAGGTGGGCTTGCTGGGCGCGGGCCGGCACGCGCTCGACCTTGGCGCGGGCACGCGCCTCGCGCCCGGGCTCTACCTGGTGTGTCTGCGGCAGGGCACGAACGTGCGGGTGACGCGGGTGGCGGTGCTGAAGTAGCGCGAGCGACGGCGAGCAGGAATCCGCGGCCAGGACTCCGTCGCGGATTCCAGTGCTCCGGCCCCACGACCAGCGACAATCGCCGCGCGAACAGACGTGGCCCACCCTCCGGTGGGCCACACCGGGTTGTGGTGAAAGGGCAGCGGCTTCTTGGGCAAACAAGGCGCCCGAGGGACTCACTCGGCAGAGCACCTGCCTTTCAACTCGACCACGCTAACCGCCGCCCGAGCCGAGAACTCGTTGGAATGCAAGCGCCCCCGTGGGTTACCGCCACGGGGGCGTTCCTGCTCTGGGGCCCCGAGAGGCCCGAAATGGACCCCAGAGGACATCGAGAGTCACCCAAGTCGTCACCCGCAAAGCTCCCTGCCTACTGGGACGGGTGGCCAGATCGAATCGGCGAGCAGCGCTCTTCTGGACCGATTTGGGGACCCAGGCAGCACGGGACCGTAGCCGACCGTAACCAAGGGGGCAGACGAGCGAGTTCCTCACGTAAAGCCGCACAAGAACGAGCAGAGACCGATGGGTCGAAGCCGCTGGCCGGTGGCGCGAGTAGTCGTTAGCATGAGGCCGAAGCGCTCGGCGAGCCTTGGGGCTCGCAGTGTGACGCGTTGAACGAGCGGGAGTGTGCCTTATGCCGAATGACCCCATCAGAGGGGGCGGCGACGACGCCGCTAGCGCGCAGGCGGAAGTCCATAGGGCATTCGGCCAAGCGTTCGCGACTGCACAGCGTCTTGAGAACAATGTCGTAACGCTCATCGTCGGGTTAGGCGGTGTGGATTATCACGATGTGCATTCGGCGCGCGGACACATCGTGGCCCTGCGCGGCCTGACGATGGGCGACCTCGTGGGCGAAGTTGAGAGACTGGCCGAAGTGGCGGGCCATTTTCAGGATGAAGCCCTGCTTCCAACGCTGGACGCGGCTGTTGACCTGCGCAATCAGCTGGCGCATGGCTTTTTCGTTGAGAATCTGGTTGAGACTTGCACCGTCGAGGGCTGTCGCGATTTGGTGCGGGAGTTGGTGGAGATTGACCGGCGTCTAGCAATCGTGTCAGACCAGGTCGTGGTTGCGTTGCGCGGTATTCCTGGGCTGACGTACGTGGAGAATGACCGCGAAGCGGAGGTACTGGGCGCCCTTGTCACGGGGGGCCGGTCGCAGGGGTACGAAGCGTTCATGAAGCGGTTCACCGCGTTGCCGCGTACCGTAGAGGTCACCAACATCTACGTGGCCGAAAGCAAGGGCCTGACCGAGTCTGGGTATCGTCCGATATTGGCCATGAGCGATCACAGGTTGCTTACCATCGGGGCTTACGGACTCTGTGCCTTCGTCGAAGATGCGCCCGTCGTGCTAGGTGCGGAGTTCGACCGAGGGAACGGGGAATGGACCACGCGTGTTGGCGTTCCGTGCAAGGTGCGAACAAAGGTGAAGCTCTCGATGCCGTGGCACTACGATGTGCCACTCGCCGGTGGGTGGCGTTTGGAGGTTCGGCCCGGCGGCGGGGATGGGGCCTTGTTCAAGTGGACGCTCCTGAAGAGTGAGTGACCTTGGCGTGTCAGTGGTTGGAGAAGGACGGCGCTCATCATGCATCCTGGGAACGGGCCGTTCCTGCGGCGGCAGTTCAAGGCCGTGCAGGGGCAATCCACAAGCTGAGCAGGCCCGCCTCCTACCGTCGCGGCCCTGACGCGGCGTGCCTAATCGGAGTTCAGGCTGCGCTCGACATCCGCGACGGACTTCGTTGCCGCCCGGGCAAGATGGCGCTACCGTCACCTCGTGAAGGTCCTAGGACCAGCTACATATCCGCCGTGCGAAGGGGACACCCTGTTGCCTCACCAACTGCCCTGAGGAGCCCGTGATGAGGAGAGCGAAGAAGAAGGTTGCCAAGAAGAAGGTAGGCAGGAGGTCGCGAATTGCGCCGATACGGCGGAGGGTGGCGAAGAAGAAGAAGGAGAACGGGGGCAGCACGAACACCGGCCCACGGGTTGGCCAAGGCGAGGATTAGGAGTGAGGCTCAGCGACTACAAGAAGGACTTCCACGACTTCTCGGCCAAGGCGAGCGATGTCGCACGCTCTGCCGCCTTCGCCGGGATTGCCCTAGTCTGGGTGTTTCGGCTTGATTCGAAGCCAGTACTTAATCTGCCGAGAGGCCTCCTCGCGCCAGTGGCGCTCTTCGCGCTAGGTCTGGCGCTCGACCTACTTCACTACGTGACAGCGGCAGCAATCTGGGGAGGGTTTCACTTCTTCCACGAGAGGCAGCTCCGGAATCCCCAGACCGATCCTCTCCTGAGCCATTCATTCTGGTTGCCACTACCTCTCTACGTTCTCTTCACACTCAAGCTCGTCGCTGTCGTGTCTGGCTATGTGTTCGTGGTCGCGTACCTCTGGCAGCAGTGGTTTCCAGGCGCACGATAGGAACCCGTCTCTGCAGTTGTCTCACACGAGACCCCTCACCCCGTGGTGCGGCTGTACAGGAAGGATAGCG
>Ga0315295_10004102_pt1 | contig 12395 bp, 12 predicted proteins | sample YL17G14_0_MG_FD_204453 | JGI IMG/M metagenome (GOLD analysis project Ga0315295, IMG submission 204453) | Sediment microbial communities from Yellowstone Lake, YNP, Wyoming, USA - YL17G14_0 | ecosystem: Environmental > Aquatic > Freshwater > Lake > Sediment | place: USA: Wyoming | collected... | reverse complement strand
CAGAGCTGTTTATCATGCCCTCCATCTCACTAAACTCTATCTTTGTTATCTTCCACGGCGACTCCAGATTCAGTGCTCTTGTGAATAATGACTCCAAAACTTCCATGAATATTCTCCTTGCCTTTTCCCCTCTATTCTAATCAACCCACTTGAAATGAGAAAGAGCCAAAAATTTAATGAAAAACTGGAAGAAGGTGGCGAGACAATTAGACTCAAGATTACACTATATGAGGCAACTAAGCATAGTTTTGGAACGTATATGCATAACAAGTTGGGTGTTACCCTTGAGATTTTGCAGAAACACTTTGGGCACGAAAAGATAGAATCGGTTCTTAAATATACGAAGTTGCAAGCCGTAGACACCTTCAGGGAAATACAGGAGAAAAGAAAGAAGGTTGTCAGTATAAGGGAAGGCATAAAATGACATGCATATCTCGATCTAAACCGTCAGTAAAGAGATTTGCCTGCAATACAAGTGGTTGTTAATATTGAACAAATGGCGATAGCGTGGTGGGTTCGATTCCCACACGCTCCCGCCATTTAGAATCAATAGGTTAGGCTTCTTCATAATAAAGTCTCCGTCTCCCTGCTATGTCCATGGGTCACCGTATTGTAACCATAATTTGTAACCTTTGGAACCTTTCTATGGCTTCACGATGAAGGCTTGTAACCTTCTCCGATGCCCTTCTTGAATCTGTCTCGTTTAACTATGTTATACCGGTCGAATACGGCCCTCGATTGCATCTTTTCTCATTTCGAGAGCTATAATAGTTCACCCCCACCCTTACCCTCCTGGCGAGGGGGAGGAAATTGGATTTTTGGTGTGGAGACACGTATATGCGTGTCTCCACACCTCTCAAAAGGTCTCCCCTCCCCTTGCGGGAGGGGACTACGGGAGGGGACTAAGGGGAGGGGGGCTGAACTATTACCCTAATTGTTAATGACGAACGCACAATGAAAGGTGAATCATGCAGTATGAAATCGTTACCATCTTCCCCGGGATCTTTGAGGCCTATTTTTCTGAGGGGATCATCAAGAGGTCCATACAACAGGGACTCATCACGGTAAAGGTCCACAACCTCAGGGATTATACCTCGGACAAGCACAGGACAGTTGATGACTATCCCTATGGAGGAGGCCCTGGCATGGTGATGAAACCCGAACCGATTTTCAGGGCTGTCAAGTCTATACAGGCAGATGGAGTTGATACCTGTACCATTATGCTCACCCCACAAGGGGCAAGGTTCCATCAGGAGATGGCGGTCAAGCTCTCTAAGGAGAAGAGGAGACTCTTATTGTTATGCGGCAGGTATGAGGCAATTGATGATCGCGTGAGGAATATGCTTGCTGACATGGAGGTATCGATAGGTGATTATGTGTTAACTGGCGGTGAATTACCTGCATTGGTTATAATAGACTGCATTGTGAGAGTTCTCCCTGGTGCCTTGGGAGATGCGCATTCGGTGGAAGAGGAGTCCTTTTCGTGGGGCATACTCGACTATCCCCATTACACAAGGCCATCAGAGTATGAAGGGTTGAAGGTCCCTGATGTCCTCATCTCTGGCAACCATAAGGAGATTAACCGTTGGAGAAGGAAGGAAGCCCTGAGAATGACATTGCAGAAGAGACCTGACCTTTTACAAACGATCTCACTCTCAGATGAGGATAAGATCTTGTTATCAGAGATAGAGGAGGAAGTAAGATGAATCTGATACAGGCTGTTGAGGAGGGGTATAAGAGGAATATACCCTCTTTTAATGTGGGAGATACACTGAGGGTCTTCGTAAAGGTTGTCGAGGGGGACAAGGAGAGGATCCAGCCCTTCGAGGGAGTTGTGATTGCGAAGAGGGGTGGCAGTATCAGGGGAACCTTCATGGTCAGGAAGGTATCATTTGGTATCGGTGTCGAGAGGATCTTTCCCCTTCATTCTCCCTCCATAGAGAAGATAAATGTGGTGAGGAGGGGCTCTGTGAGGAGGGCAAAGCTCTACTATTTGAGGGAGAAGAAGGGCAAGGCCGCCAAGATCAAAGAGATGGAGAGAGAGAAGGTTCAAGCAAAGCAGGCAAAAGCAGAATAGAGTGGGCATCTACCGCTACGACGAATCCCTGAGGAAGAGCGGATACTCGATTATCGCTGGTATCGATGAGGCGGGGAGGGGTCCCCTTGCTGGTCCGGTGGTTGCTGCAGCAACAGTCCTTCCCGGGTACGGAAGGATCAGTGGATTAAGGGATTCAAAAAAGATTCCGGAGAAGGAGAGAGAGCCTCTCTTTTGGGATGTCCTTTGCACCAGTCTCGATGTGGGTGTAGGCATCGTGGATCATGACACAATAGACAGGGTGAATATCCTCCAGGCGACACGCCTCGCCATGGAGATTGCCGTTAACGATCTCTCGCGTGTTCCGGATCTTCTGCTTATAGATGCGCTCAGCCTGCCTGCCGTGATGGTCCCACAAATTTCGCTGATAAAAGGTGAGAGCAGGAGTGCCTCAATTGCTGCAGCCTCGATCATCGCAAAGGTCGTGAGAGATAGGATTATGGAAAACTATGATGCCCTCTATCCTCACTATGGGTTTTCGAAACACAAGGGATACGCAACAGAGGATCACATCAGGAACATCTCTCTCCATGGACCCTGTCCAATCCACAGGAAGAGTTTTAGACCTGTCATATCCATCCCGCTCCCTTTTTCTGGCCGAGGAGGATAGATGGATAGGGAGAGAATAGACGAGGCCCTTGAGCTCCTCTGGTACCTCGATGAGGAGAAACGCAGCGATCTCGAGCAGTTCAGGATGCGCTCCGATGATCCGGAATTTAATGAGCTCTTCAAGGCATTACGCGAAGAACATCTCATTACTGTGAAAGAATCGGCAATCAGCCTTACGGACAAGGGCCAAATGCTCGCGAGGGGATTGATACGGCGCCATCGACTCGCAGAAAGGCTCTTCACGGATGTCTTCGAGCTCAAAAGTGAACTCGTGGAGTCGGACGCATGCAAAATGGAACATATTCTGAGTGAAGAACTGACAGACAGCGTATGCACCTTTCTCGGCCACCCCCCTGTTTGTCCGCATGGGCAACCGATACCAAAAGGAGAGTGCTGCAAGAAGTATCAGGTCGAAATCACCCCTGTGGTGGTAAGGCTGTCTGACTTTGAAGTCGGTTCAACGGGGAGGATTGTCTTTATTATCCCTTCTGAAGTAGCGAGGATCAGCAGGCTTAGTTCGATAGGGATTGTCGCTGGAAGCAAAATCAGGCTACTCCAGAAGTTCCCCTCCTTCGTTATCCAGATCGACGAGACGACCGTCGCCATAGACCCTGACATCGCCAAAGAGATACTGGTAAAGAATGCCGCTTAAGGCCAAGGAATTCTGTTACTTCGAGAATAAGTTGAACCACCTCTTCTTATTGAAGAGCTTCACGAGGGAATTCTGAACTTCCTGGAGGTTTTTTACCAGTTCAGAGTTCTGGTTTCTCACTTCCTTTAGGTCGTTTGACATTGAAGAGAGACCCTTTTGCATACCCGACAGTGCCTGCATGATGTCTTTGAGCCCTTGTTCCATTGAGTGCGACAGTGCGGCAGGGGGGGATGAGGTCTCCGGAGTTAGGCCAACAGAAACACCAGCCACCACTTCCATAGGCTTTCCCTCTTCCTGCATCTTGGTAACTGTTTCTGCCAGGGCGAACGTCTCTTCTACCTTAAAGGCGTCCTTCTCGGGTATCTTGAGGGCGATGCCTTCCTCACTGGGCGGGGCGATGTCGACCTTGTGCCTCTGGGAGAGATCCTTGAGGAGGGCCTTGGTGATCATCCGGAAGGTTTCCTCCACACCCTTCCCGAGGGTCGCCGAGGACTCGATGAATTGACTGCCCATCTTGTTCAAGTCACTGTTCAGCTCTTCAACGGAAAGGATGTTCGGGAGGTCCCTCTTGTTGTATTGGATCAGGAGGGGGATGTCATCTGGATTGATGTTGTTGGCCACAAGGTTTTCCCTCATGTTTTCAAAACTTTCGATGTTCTGTTCCCTCATCTCCCTCTGGGAATCGGCAACAAAGACGATTGCATCCGTCCCCTTCAGGACAAGCCGTCTGGTGGCGTTGTACCGTATCTGGCCGGGAACGGTATAGAGCTGAAACCTCAATGAATAATCCCTTATCTTGCCGAGATCGATAGGGAGAAAATCGAAAAAAAGCGTTCTGTCAGACTCAGTGGAGAGGGTGATAAACTTGCCCCGTGTCGTGGGGTTCAGAACAGAATAGAGGTACTGGAGGTTCGTCGTCTTCCCGCTCAGGCCGGGCCCGTAATAGACGACTTTCAAGGTGATCTCTTTTGTGACGGAGTTAAAAAAAGCCATATCACATTATAGCATAAACACCGTTTCTTGTATAGTTCTTTACCCTGTACATGGCATCGTCTGCAAGCTTGAGGAGTTCTTCCTTCGATTTTGCGCGCTCCGGGTAGGATGCTACCCCGAAACTGGCGGTCATCCTGATCAAATATCCCTCTTTTCGTAGGAAAACATTCTGTTCAACCGCTTTCCTTATGCGCTCCGCAACCTTCGAGGCCACGTCAGGCGGTGTCTGGGGGAGGACGATGACAAACTCGTCACCGCCGTAACGGGCGACGATGTCGAAGGAACGGAGGTTTCTTATCAACAACTGTCCCAACTCGACGAGGATCTTGCTTCCTGTGAGATGCCCGAACTGGTCGTTGATCTGCTTGAAATAGTCGATGTCCATAAAGATGAGGGAGACAGAAGTCCGGGAACGCTCGCACCTCTGGATCTCAAGCTCGATCGTTCTATTAAGGTAACGGGTATTAAAGAGTTTCGTGAGGTCATCGGTAATCGCGAGCTCCACCATCTTTTGATGAATGGATGTCATCTTAATCACGAGGGCGGTATAATCTGCGATATTGACAAGCCTATCGAGGTCATCTTGGGTGAAGGGCTCCCCGGTAATCTTGTTCCTTAACTCGATCACCCCTACCACCTGTCCCTGAGTCTTGACCGGGATGCAGATGAGTGACTTGGGCTTTATGCTTCCCCGTTCATGGACCACCTTGAATCGGCTGTCCTGCGAGATATCGGGAATCAGTACCGGGACGCCTTCCTTTGCTACCCACCCTGGCATACCTTCCCCCGCCTTAAGCCTGAGTTTCTGTTTCCGCTCTCTCTTGTTGGCTGTCATGTCGAGAACAAGCTCTCCGGTCTCCTCGTCTAAGAGGTAAATAAACCACGACGCTGCTTTTACGGCATCCTGCGTCTTTTTCATCACTGACAAAAGCATCTCATGGAGATCCATATCGGAGACAAAGATCTTTCCCACATCGTTGGAAAAATCTATTGTTCTCTTCGCATTGGTGAGGGCTTTATGCAACCTTTCATTTTCGAGCTGGAGGTTTTTTAAGGAAAGGAGATAGGAGGTGCAGCAAAGCAACTCATCGGGATCAGGGTTATGGAGGTTAAAGGTCATGGGCATTTTATGGTGCGGCTCTCTTTTCTGAATGAACTGCTCAGAGGATACGAGGAGTTTCGGGACATCCTGAAAGAGAATCACGAAGTCATCGAATTGACTCTCCTCCTCTTGCTCCTTGTCGATGATGAGGAGAGAAGCCTCCTCTTTCGAACTCGATAGTGCTTCCCTGACAGACTTGAAGCGCAGGACGGTACCATGACTGCTAAGGGCGTCCAGATTCCTGTTGTCTGTGACACCTTCTCCTATCAGGAATATCTTATCCATTTATGCCGCAACATTTCTTGTATTTCTTTCCGCTTCCACAGGGACAGGGTTCATTCCTCCCGATTTTCTTCCCCCTCGTCACCGGCTGACCCGACTCAGGACTGTCTCCCCTGTTATACCTGATCGTCTGCCTTGGAAGGGCATGCGGTCTCCTGCTGCTCTCTTCTTCACGTACCTGTATCTTGAAGAGCCTGCTGAGGGTCTCCATAGAGATCCTGCCTGTGAGCTCTTCAAACATCACGAAGGCTTCTTTCTTATATTCCGTGAGAGGGTCCCTTTGTCCATAACCCCTGAGGCCTATCCCTTCCTTCAGGTGATCCATGGCGAGGAGGTGATCTTTCCACAGGCTATCGAGGACCTGGAGGAATATCACCTTCTCAATGTAGTGCATCATCTCGCTGCCGATCTCTGCCTCTTTCTTTTTGTACGTTTCACTGACTATGGATGAGAGGGATTCCTTCACGGATGTGGTATCCGGGAGAACATCATTGGGCGTGACGGAGAAAACGCTGTAGAAGGCATCCCTGAGACCCTTCATGTCCCACTCCTCACTGTGCCTGTCTGCCGGGCAGTATATCTGTAACATCTCATCGATCACGCCCTCAGCCATCTCGAATATCCTCTCCCTGAGCACCTCTCCATGGAGTATCTCGCGCCTGAACCCGTAGATCTCTGTCCTCTGCTTGTTCATGATGTCATCATATTCGAGGAGGTGCTTCCTGATGTCAAAGTTGTGAGCCTCTACCCTCTTCTGAGCGTTCTCAATCGCCTTGGTCACCATCTTGTTTTCTATCGGCACATCCTCTTCCATACCGAGACGCGACATGAATCCCGAGATCCTGTCTGAACCGAAGATCCTCATGAGGTCGTCCTCAAGTGAGAGATAAAACCTCGAAGACCCAGGGTCTCCCTGTCTACCCGAACGGCCTCTCAACTGGTTGTCAATACGGCGTGCCTCGTGTCTCTCTGTACCGAGGATGTGGAGCCCACCGTGGTGGACGACCTCCCCCCTGTCTTTCATGCACAGATCCTTCCATCTCTCCAATGCCCCTATCCACTCTTCTCCTGTGTACTCCTTCTTCTCCCTCAGAGAGTCCCGCGCCAGCCCATCCGGATTGCCGCCGAGGATAATGTCTGTGCCCCTTCCAGCCATGTTCGTTGCTATCGTGACGTTTCCGTTCCTGCCCGCCTGAGCAATGATATCAGCCTCTCTCTCATGGTACTTCGCATTCAGTACGGAGTGGGGGATTCCCTTTTTCCTGAGCATGGTGCTGAGCATCTCTGACTTCTCTATTGAGATCGTTCCGACGAGAACGGGCTGGCCCTTCCTGTGCAATTCATCTATCTCCTGTATCACGGCATTGAACTTTGCCCCTTCCGTCTTGTAGATGACATCGGGGTAGTCAGTCCTGATCATAGGCTTGTTTGTAGGGATAACGAGGACTTCGAGGTTATAGATCTTTATGAACTCCTCCGCCTCTGTATCCGCCGTTCCGGTCATGCCTGCGAGCTTATGATACATCCTGAAGTAGTTCTGGAAGGTGATAGTGGCGAGGGTTTGGTTTTCGCTCTCGATCTTCACTCCTTCCTTCGCTTCCACAGCCTGATGGAGACCATCGCTCCATCTTCTTCCGGGCATGAGCCTTCCCGTGAATTCATCGACGATGATCACCTCGGTGTTCTTCACGACATAGTCAACATCCCTCTTGAAAAGAGTATGTGCCTTGAGCGCCTGGAGGACGTGGTGCACAAGCTCGATATTGGAGGGGTCATAAAGATTGGGCGTTCCAAGAAGACGCTCCACCTTCACATTCCCCTCTTCCGTGAGAATGGCTGTCCTCGCCTTCTCATCGATAGAGTAATCGACATCCTTCTGCAGCCTCGGAATAATCTTGTCGATCTTGTAGTATTTGTCCGTGGAATCTTCGGAGGGCCCGGAGATGATGAGAGGAGTCCTCGCCTCATCGATTAGGATGCTGTCCACTTCGTCCACTATCGCATAGTTCAGCTCCCTCTGGACATATTGGGAGATATCATATTTCATGTTGTCCCTGAGGTAATCAAAGCCGAATTCATTGTTCGTTCCATAGGTAATGTCGGCATTATAAGATCTTTGCCGCTCTTCTTCCGTGAGCCCGTGCACAATCACGCCGACTGACATGCCGAGGAAGTCGTATATCGGCCCCATCCACTTGGCATCCCTTCTGGCGAGATAATCATTCACGGTAACCACATGGACCCCGTTGCCTGTCAGGGCGTTGAGATAGACCGGGAGGGTTGCCGCGAGGGTCTTCCCCTCTCCGGTCTTCATCTCTGCGATCTTCCCTTCGTGGAGCACGATTCCACCGATGAGCTGGGCGTCAAAGTGCCTCATTCCGAGGAGTCTCTTCGAAGCCTCCCTCACCACGGCGAAGGCCTCAGGGATGAGGTCATCGAGGCTCTCGCCCCCTTCGAGCCTTCTCCTGAACTCCTCGGTCTTCTGTCTAAGTGCCGAATCGCTGAGGGAGGAGATTGCTGGTTCAAGAGAATTTATCTTCTCGATGACCGGCGCAATCCTCCTCAATTCCCTCTCGTTCTTCGTCCCAAATATCTTTTTGAGGAATACCTGAACCATTGTTTAATGATAAAAAATAATTTCTGTTAATTGCAATCCTTTAAACTGTAAATCACCTCTGACCCCTCCCGCCTGAGGGTGACCAAAGAGTCCCGAATGCTTTCGGGATTTCAAAAAGATGAGTGAGGATGGATTGTCGTAGTTTGAGTGTCTCGCCGGAGATATGAGAACTATTGCCCGGTGTGGATCTGACAATAGAGTCTGCTCATTGTACATTCGGCACACTCAAACTGGAGGATAATGTGGTTGATTCCCATCATCCTCAACACCTCTTCGATCTTTTTCCTGATCCCTTCAGCATCACTCAGCTTTTGGTCATGTACCCACACATGGGCGGTGAAGGCGATACGCTTGTGTGCGACAGACCAGATATGGATGTCATGAACTCCCAAAACTTCAGGTATCTCACACAGCTCCTCTGCAATCCGCTCAACATGGAAGCCCTGGGGGACCATCTCAAGGAAAATAGTGAGTGCCTCTTTGACAACCCTCACACCGCCCAAAAGGATGATGATCCCAATGAGAAAGCTTGCAATGGGGTCCGCACGGACCCAGCCGGTGAGTAAGATAATAAACCCGGAGATGACTGCTCCTATTGAAGACAGCGTATCCCCCAGGATATGGAGCCATGCGCTTCTGATATTCAGGTCTTCGTGTTCCCTTCTGAGAATGAATGCAATCAAGAGATTCCCGAAAAGGCCGAATCCTGCGACCATAAGCATCAGGGGGGTGTCGATCCCGGGGTGAGTAAAAAACCGTTTGTATGATTCAAAGAAGATGAATACTGCGATAATAAGCAGGCTCAGCCCATTGATCACCGCGGCCAGGAGACCAACCCGCTGGTAGCCGTACGTTGCTCTGTAATCCGAGGGCTTCCTGCCTATCCTTGCCGCGATGATGCTCAGGGTGAGGGCAAAGGCATCGGTGAATATATGCCCTGCATCGCTGAGGAGCGCGAGGCTATTGCTCACGATTCCGCCGATGACTTCTACGATAAACACGATGATGGTTACCCCGAGGCTCAGAGTGAGACGCTTTTCGGCATTCATAGTCATTGTGGATTATTGTATGTTGATCTTATGGGCGAGACAGCCTGCGCCGAAGCCGTTGTCAATGTTCATAACTGCAATGCCCGGGACGCAGGAGTTGAGCATGGCGAAAAGGGCAGTGAAACCGCCGAGGCTCGTCCCGTAACCAGTGGATGTGGGTACCGCGATGATTGGTTTGTCTGTCAATCCTCCAACCACTGAGGGCAAGGCTCCTTCCATTCCCGCCACAACCACGATGACCCTCGCTGCTGCGAGCCGTTCCCTTTTGACCAGTATCCTGTGGAGCCCTGCGACCCCTACGTCATACTCAATCTCTACCCCGCTTCCGAGGACTGAAGCGGTGACGGCGGCTTCTTCAGCGATGGGGATATCTGAAGTCCCCGCGGAAATGACGAGCACCCCCAGTTTCTTTTTTTTTGATTCGCCTCCTACTGCAATTATTCCTGATGCAGAGTAGAAGACCGCCTCCTTGAATCCTATACCTTCATAGACATCCCTCGATGCCTTTGTGATGAGGAACCTTCTGCTGCTGCGGTACATCGACTCTGCGATGCCCCTCACTTCATCGATCCTCTTGTCCTTCGCGTAGATCACCTCAGGAATTCCCTGTCTCAGATGCCTGTGGTGATCTATCTTCGCAAAGGTGATATCCTCATAGGGAAGGTGCTTAAGGTTTTCGAGGGCCTTTTCGACAGAGAGCGTCCCGTCCTTTACCATGGCGAGAATCTCTTGTATGCGGGAGCTATCCATGAAACTCTGTCTTTAGTGCTCGATTCATCAGCTCTTCAACGGCGAGTGCCGGATCTTTACCTTCATAGATGACCTTGTACACCTGTTCTACGATCGGCATCTGGATATGGTATCTATTCGAGAGTTCATAGGCCGATTCAGAGGTCTCCACCCCTTCTACCGCGCTTTTCGTCTGGGAGAGGATATCATAGAGCTTCATCCCCTGACCGAGCTTCCTGCCGAGGGAATAATTCCTCGAGAGAATCCCCGTGCACGTGAGGATGAGGTCTCCAATGCCGCTCAACCCTGTGAAGGTGTGTTCCCGTGCACCCATGGCAGTCCCGAGCCTAATGATCTCTGATAATCCCCTTGTGATGAGTGAGGCCCTCGCATTGTTGCCGAGCTCGAGTCCGTCGGATATGCCAGAGGCAATGGCGATCACGTTCTTAATGGCACCCCCGATTTCAACACCGAGTATATCATCGTGGGTATATACCCTGAAGTAACCGGTAGTAAAGACCTCCTGGAGAACTAACGATGTGAATCTGTCTTCGCATGAGAGGGTAATCGCTGTGGGAAGTCTCCTCGACACCTCCAGGGCAAAGCTAGGACCCGAGAGTACCGCAACCTTGTGGTGAGTAAGACCCCTGATAATAGAAGAAACGGTGAGGAGTGTTTTTCTCTCTATTCCCTTCGATGCGTTGATAATAACGGCCTCTGGATTGATAAAGGGAATAGCCTCGGCCATGACGGCCCTCATATGCTGTGTCGGAACTACATTGAGTATGAATCTTGTATTCCGGACAGCTTCTCCAATATCGTTCGTGATAACAATATGCTCGGGGATCGGAATCCCTGGCAGGAAGAGGCTGTTAATTCTCTTTTCCCTCATCTCCTGGCAGAGTTCCTTCTCAAATACCCAGAGGGAGGTATCATACCCCTTTTCCGCGAGGAGGCATGCAAGGGTTGTTCCCCAGCTCCCCGCACCGATGACGGCAATATAGCTCATCCTGTCGGAAATAATAGTTGCTATTACTTTGGAGTAATTGTCATGTCGTGGACGTTACCGGCGAATAATGAAACTCCCCCTTTTTCCCTTTTTTTTGAATCCCGAAAGCATTCTGGACTTTTTGGTCCACCTCAGGCGAAAAGGGTCAGGCGGTTCTTCAGATTATATAGAGTATTATACAATATCTTTTTACTATGCAGTCTTACTATTAATGATAGGGCAATCCTTACCAAAGCGTCAATCGAAACTTTGTTAAGTATTTCTTATATAAGGCCTTGATAGATCAATGGATAATTCTTTTACCATCAAATTAACCCTGCCTTATGCCTGGTTTCTCCCACGATATCCCTTTCTTTCGACATTTCCTATCTTGGTTTTTATGACACTCATAAGCCTCTTGATCACGTCCGGCTGTAGTGGCCCTGAACCTTCAGGGTATAATTATGAAACAATCGACACCTCACGCGAACCCCTCCAGACCGCCTACAAGGGAAGTGAGTATTTCACGCTCATTGTAAAGGATGGATCATTTACGATAAAGCCTGCGGCTTCCTATAAGGTATCGGCGATGGTGGCAGGAAAGAAGCAGTACCCCTTCAATTGGGAATCAGATATCGCCCCCTTTGATTTGGCTCTCGCATGGGGAAATCTGGCAGAACCTGAATACGATAGATATATGACCTACAGCCAGGGAGACCGATGGTATTTTTACCACTATGGACCGGGGCTCCATCTCGATATTCCCTATATCGTGAGCCATTCTTCAAACAACCATATCATCCCGTCATCGGAGAATGTTCTGAAGACGATCAGGTCACTCAGCAAGAAGGAGAGGATCACCATCGAGGGTTTCTTGGTAAATGTGAGTGGCTCCTATAAAGGGAATCCTGTCTCCTGGAATTCAAGTCTTTCACGTAAGGATACCGGTGACGGATCCTGTGAGCTCTTTTATGTGAATAAGGTGAGCATCGGTGATAAGGTATATGAGTGACTAAAGACAAGGTGTTGTTTAAACAAGCGAGCAAAAAGAGAGGCAGACCAGAATCTCCCTTTCCCTATCCGTCCAGTAACCTTATCCGTTTTTTAAGGTATTCTTCCAGCATGAAAAGCGTAGTGAGTTCCTCCCCTGCTACCTCCTGCACCCGTACCAGTTTCCAATGCTCGATCTTCTCGCGAAGCCTCCTGCAAAGGAAATTCACACAGATCACATGGCGTGCCGTGAGCATACAGCCTTGCTCCGCGAGAAAGTGGCATGTTC
>Ga0315295_10004101_pt1 | contig 12396 bp, 10 predicted proteins | sample YL17G14_0_MG_FD_204453 | JGI IMG/M metagenome (GOLD analysis project Ga0315295, IMG submission 204453) | Sediment microbial communities from Yellowstone Lake, YNP, Wyoming, USA - YL17G14_0 | ecosystem: Environmental > Aquatic > Freshwater > Lake > Sediment | place: USA: Wyoming | collected... | reverse complement strand
CTCTTTGAACCTCTACGGGCTCATGTTTCTGTTCCGTCCCATCACGCTTATTCTTTTGATCATCACGCTGGCCACCGTTTTATTTCCAGTTTACAAAGACAGGGTAAAGAAGAAGACTGCTCGAGGGGGGATAGGATGAAACTTCAAGGCAAACACTACTTCGACATATTCTGGATCCTCTTTTTTGGGGGGATCATGATCACGGCCTTTGGTTACCGCTACAAAGCCCGCCTCATCCCGATGGTTGTGACCCTTCCCTGCCTTGCTTTTGCTATCTATCGATTCATTGTGGATTTGAGGGGTAAAGAGGAGGGGGGTGCTACCGGAGAAGACATACTCTTACAGGGCATTAAGGAGAAGGTAGAGGGAGTTTCAGTGGGGTTCAAGCAAAAATCGAGGATGAAACTGACTGCGGCAGAAAAAAGACGACGTTTGCTTGATATCAGTCTCTGGATCTTGATCTTCCTTGGCTTGATTTTTACGGTGGGGTTCCTCTATTCCATTCCCATCTTCACAGTTGCATATATGCGCATCAAACGGGAGAGCTGGGTTTTGTCGGTCTTATGTGCTGCAGGTCTCTGGGTGGGTGTCTACCTGGCCTTCGTCGTTGGCACCAGAAGTTATCTCTACGAAGGTCTTCTTGTCCCGCTCTTAAGAAACCAATAGAATCGGATTACTGATTGAGATCGTTCAGGGGGCCGTCCAAACCCGGCCCCCCGGAGCCCTCCTGCCCGTCCGCCTGCGCAAAGTGGGCCAAGTTCTTGTGCTTGATGTGCACTTGATTTGTAAGCGCACCCACCCTTCGGAGAAATCCTATGACTCTTTTCCTGAACAACGATGAGGTAAAACAACTCCTGACCATGGAGACGACTTTGGAGGCGCTGGAAAAGTCCTATACTCAGATGATACATGGAGAAGCAGTCTGTCGGCCCCGCATCGACCTCCAGATTCCCACCTCCGATCCTCAAAGAATTTATCAGTGGGGGACGATGGAAGGCGGGTCGTCCTCGGAATATTTTGCCATTCGCATGAAATCCGATGTCCTTTATGAGCAGGAGTATCAAGGGACCCGTACGCTGGAAAAGTATTGTGTTCAACCGGGAACATTCTGTGGCCTCATCTTTCTTTTTAGGGTGGATAACGGCGAACCCCTAGCCATGCTTAACGATGGCTATCTCCAACACATGCGTGTAGGCGCAGATTCTGCGTTGGGCGTGAAGTACATGGCCAGAGACGACGCGCAAGTAGTTGGGGTGTTTGGATCGGGAGGTATGGCGCGGTCACACATCGATTCGATCCGGCTCGTGAGAAAGATCAGGAAAATTCAGGTCTACAGCCCTACAAAATCTCACTGCGAAGCCTATGCACATGAGATGGAAAAGAAATACGGGATCGAGACGGTAGCACTCGACGATCCTTTGAAGGTTTACAAAGGGGCCCATATCCTTGCTGGTTGTACGGACGCAAATGTCCCCATTATTTTTGGCAAACATGTTGAGAAAGGGACACACATCATCTCCGTGGGTGGAAGGCCTGATGAGGAAACCTTTCAAAAGATAGATCGATTCTTGAGGCTTGGAAATGCAACTGCTCCGCTCAACCAGGGCGTGATCACCAATGAATTTCTTGTCTATGCGGCGCCAAAATTGAAAGGAAAGATCAAACGACCTCACACATTCACCGGTGGGGTGGTAAGGCTCGTGGATGAAAAGAGAGTTGTTTATCTCAAAGACATTCTCGAGGGGAAGAAAGGGCGACACTCTCCGGATGAAATTACCTATTCCGAAAGAGGGAATCTTCAGGGAGCCCAGTTCCACGCTGTGGCAGGGCGTGTATATGAATTAGCTAGGGAACGAGGAATTGGGAGAGAGATTCCCACTGAATGGTTCCTGCAAGACATCCGAGATTGAAGAAACAGTAACGATGGAATGCCGGAAGAATGGAATACGAAAAGAATGAAGTGCTGGAGTAATGGAGTAACGGAGTAATGGAGAAATGAAAGAGTGGAATAATGGAAAAATAGAAGAATAAAAGAGTAAAAAACTGGAATAGTGGAGTCATGGAATAATGGGGAGAATATCCGGAGCCCGCGCAGTGGTAGAGGTTTTCAAAGAAGAAAACATTCGTCATGTCTTTCATCTGCCAGGATCACAAATCATTGATATCCTAGATGAAATCTACCAAAGCCCGATTCGAGCCATCATGACCCGACATGAGCAAGGCGCTGCCTTCATGGCCGACGGTTATGCTCGGGCAACTCGGGGAGTAGGTGTTTGCATGGCCACGGTTGGTCCTGGAGCCGTGAATCTCGTCTCAGGAATAGCCGCTGCCTATAAAGCCTCCATCCCTGTGATCGCGATCACCGGCGTTCACGATCAGAAGATCTTGGAGAGAGACTCGTTTCACGAGATGGACCAGGTGGGCCTTTTCAAACCCATCACGAAGTGGAGTGCTTGCGTTAATCAACCGGAAAAGATTCCGGAGATGCTCCGGAAGGCGTTCCGAATAGCCTTGACGGGTCGCAGAGGACCGGTTCATCTGGCCATTCCCAGCAATGTCTCAGAAGGAGAAGTGGATTTCCAGGAAAGTTCTCCCTCAAGATATCGCGCGGCGATTCCATCGGCCTGCCCTGAGGACTTCGCCGATGCAGTCCTCAGGCTTCTCGAGCAGGCCAAATTCCCAGTCATCTTTGCAGGGGGAGAGGTCCTGTGGTCCCGGGCAGGAGGAGATCTTGTCCGACTGGCTGAGGCGCTTGAAATACCCGCCGTCACCACTCGGGATCACCCGGATGCGTTCCCGAACAGACACCCCTTGGGCATGGGCATAATAGGAAAAGGAAGGGGTGAGGCTGGTAACCGGGCCATGAAGCGAGCCGACCTGATCCTTGCACTCGGAGCAAAGTTTGACTATCAATCCACTCGGTATGGCTTCGACATCATTCCGGAGAAGGCCAAGATCGTTCATGTCAGCATCAATCCAGAGGAGGTGGGTCGCGTCTATCCTGTGGAGCTTGGGATGGTCTGCGACGTGGGGCCCGTGATTAGAACGCTTCTTCTGCGAGGTAAAGAGAAGAGGCTGAACTTCGGACTGAGAAAAGAATCGGAGCAAATCAAACTCGAGAGTCAAAAAAAGAGGGATTCAGAAATTGATTGGAACAGCCTTCCTCTTCGACCCCAGGCCATTGTGAGAAGCCTAAGGGATCAACTGCCTCGTGAGACGATCGTGGTTGTGGACGGGGGAAACTTTGCCAAGCACGTGAGGCGGCATTTCGACTTCTTCGAAAACGACACATTCCACTATCCCGATGATTTTGGGTCTGTGGGAGCCAGTTTCCCCATGGCCCTGGGAGTGAAGCTCGCTAAACCAGAACAGCCGGTCGTTTGTCTAACTGGAGATGGGGGTTTTCTCCTCAATAGTCAGGAACTGGAAACGGCCGTTCGCGAGAAGATCAATGTGATTGTGGTCGTCTTCAACGATTTTGGATTCGGGAACGTAAGGGCTTATCAAAAAGAAAAGTTTGAAGGACGAACCATGTGTGATTTTGATAATCCGCCTTTCGGAGAGTTAGCTCGACTCTTTAAAGCGGATGGGGCTCAGGTCAAAACCTTAAATGAACTGAAAGAGGCAGTCCAAACTGGATTGACCTGTGGGAAGACTTATGTGATCGATGTGACGATGAGTCGGGAAGAACTCCAGAAGCCGGGTTTTCTGACAGAATAGAGATTGATCCCAGAGGTACGGACAGTCTATCCATGGGTGTAGAAAGGGAATGAAAGAAGGGGAGGAAACTCCGTGAGGCAGACGATGGAATCAAAATACATTGCAGCCCCACGAAACAAGAAAGGATGGGGAGTGGAGAATATCCCTTATCCCAAGGGTGAGGCCCTGATCGAGGCGAGGTGGGATCTCTGCATCGGTTGCGGTTTGTGCGAGATTGCCTGCTCCATGTATCACCACGGGGTGATCAACCGTGAGCTTTCCCGGATTCGTATCTTTCGCTATCTTCTCCCGGCTCCCAAATCGGTCCAAAATGTCTGTACACAGTGCTCCGAGAGGGAGCGTGAGTGTGAAAAGGCCTGCCCTGTGGATCCGCCGGTCATTCATTACGACACAGAAAAATTCCACATGGTCGTAGACGAAGAAAGATGTCTAGGGTCGAAATGCGGCAAATGCTTGAAAGCCTGTCCTGCAGAGATCCCTCGTTTCTATCCTCCCGAGCATAACTACGCCATGGTGTGTGACCTCTGCGAGCGCAATGGAGAACGGCGACCTCAGTGCGTGGAGATCTGTCCCTCTTTTGCGCTGGAGTACATGGAACCCCAATTTCCGCAACACCTCCAGAGGATTCATCCGGATGAAAAGGCGGACTGTCTGTCTGAGAGGCTTCAGCCATTGCCCCGAAACAAAGCCCAGGTCAGTCCTGAAGAATTATTCGGAGGTAAGAAACAAGATGGGTGAAACTCGGTTCAGCCTTCTTGAAATTGACCTGTCCACGGGTGAGAAGCAGAAGGTCGATGTCACCGAGGATGTACGGAAATATGTCGGTGGGAGAGGTCTCGGAGCAAAAATTCTATGGGACTGCGTGCCAGAGGGTACGAATCCATTGAGCCCTCAGAATATCCTCTTCTTTGGGATAGGGCCAATCACCGGTTTCTTGGGGTCTGTGACCAATGTGAGCGCTCTTTCCCCTCTGACGCTTCTCAGGGGCCAGTCGAACATGAACGGCCACTTCGGCATCGAGCTCGTCTATGCAGGCTACAATGGAGGAGTTCTTCTGAGAGGGAAAGCTGATCGGCCGGTTTATGTTTACATCAAGGATGACGACGTCGAGATCCGGGATGCTTCTCATCTCTGGGGCCGATGCAATCCCGATCATCAGGAGACCCTTCGGCAAGAGCTGAGAAAGGAGCTGGATGATCAGAATTTCAGGATCGCTTCCATCGGACCGGCCGGGGAACATCGGGTGAGAAATGCCACTATCGATCACGACTTTTATCACCATGCGGCACGGCTTGGGATGGGCGCGGTCATGGGATCTAAAAATGTTAAAGCCATTGCCGTGAAGGGGACGAAGGCTCCTCCGTATCAGAATCCGGGACTCCTTTATCGTCTGTTGCTCCAGTGGGTGAAGGAGAATTGGGAGGAGCGAGTAGGCCGGCGCAGGTGGGGACATAGCGTGAGCGCGCCGAAACGGTATTATCAAACCCGCGAAGGGATAAAGAACAAACAACTGGGCTGGGATCCCCTCTGTGACTTAAGCAATCCATTAAAGCTCGAGCAAGGGGCTAAACTCTGGAGCGATTCATGCAATCTATGCCATGTGGGGTGCAAGGTGCCCTATATCAGGAGGAAACCTCCTCTCGCTCCGACGATTGGAGAACTCAGGCACGACAACGCAGGTGGATGGAATGCGAATGTCATGATTCCAGGCTACGATGTTCAGACCTATCTGTCGACGTATGTCGATACCCTGGGGCTTGATTCCGAGGATGTTTCCGGGGTGGTCGCTTGGATGATGGAATGTTACGAGAAAGGGTTGGTGACAAAGGAAGACCTAGACGGGATCGAACTGACCTGGGGAAACCTGGAAGCGATCTGCGCTCTCGTTAAGAAGATTGCCTTCCGGGATGGGATTGGCGATAAGCTGGCAGAAGGACTTAAGCTGGCTCCGGATTGGATTCAGAAATCAGAGAGAAAATACGCCATGACCCATAAGGGTGTGGCGATCACCTCCTATGAGCCCCGTGGCAGTCTATCGGACGCCATTGGCCTTGCCTTGAACCCAGTGGGAGAACTCCACGGGGGGCGGGGCGATCCGGTGCGCATCATGTTGGATTCCTTAACTACGTGTTCTTTTCTCCGACATGATATCCCTGAGGTCTTTGGAAGTCTCGGCAACTGGGGCAGATCCATGCTAGAAGGCGCTTGCGGATGGAGAGTGAGTGAAAAAGACTGGAAGAACTTGGTGCTCAGGGTCTCGATCATGGAACGGTGCGTGTGCATTAGGGAGGGGTACATTCCTATTCGGGACGACACCCTCCCGGATCGTTTTTTTGAGGAAACGATCCACAACAAGTATGGTGAACCCAAGGTGTTGAACCGAGAGAAATTCTTGGAGACGAGGAAGAAGACATACCTCGCTTTCGGGTTGAATGAAGACGGAATTCCTACCAAGAAAAGTCTCAAAGGGCTAGGCATGGATTTCGTCATTCCAATCCTGAAGAAGAAACTCGGCAAGAAATTGGAGTAATGGAAGAGTGGAATATTGGAGTAATGGAGTACTGGAGTGATGGAATGATGGGTAACCCAGTACTCCAATAACGCAATACTCCACCACTCCAGTTTTCTTCAGGGAGGCTACCATGACATTGATTCTGAATAATGACGAGATTGATCAGATTTTGGACATGGAACTCTGTCTGAACATTCTGGAGGATCTGTACCGAGAATATGGTGACGGCAGAACCGTGGATATTCCCCGATGCGATGCAGTGGTTCCATCGAAGCTTCCGGACCACGTGTATGGTTTGAAGACGATGAGCGGGTGCGTTCCCTATTTTGGGAAGGCAGCCATTCGCCTAAATTCGGACACCATCTATCACCCGACGATTGATGGAATTCAGAGGAGAGTAAAGGTGCCTGCAGCTTCTGGGCAGAAATGGGTGGGTATGGTTCTTCTTTTTGATATTGCAAACGGAGAACCGGTAGCCATCTTCCCTGATGGCATGATCCAGAGGATGAGGGTGGGAGCGACGAATGGGCTCGCTGCCAAATATCTTTCAAGGGACGATTCGAAGATCTTAGCGTTGATCGGTTCAGGCTGGCAGGCCAGCGGCCAGATTATGGCGTTTTGTCAGGTGAGGAAGCTTGAGGAGGTGCGTGTCTATAGCCCGAATGCCGATCACAGACAGTCGTTCTGTAAAGAGATGGAACCTCAAGCGAAGGTTAAGATGATTCCCGTCGGGTCAGCGGATGAAGCTGTTCGCGGAGCTGACATCATTGCGGCAGGCACGAGTTCCATGGTTCCTGTCCTAAAGAAAGAGTGGCTTCAACCGGGAATCCACGTGAGCGCGATCAAAAAGCAGGAGATCAGTTGGGAGGTCATCTCGGGATGTGATCTCTTCTTTCTCCACACGAACCGAATATTCACACAGACCAATTATTTCATGGAGAGCGACAAGGAGCCGAACCCCGAAGTGAAAAAAGGGTGGTGGTCTGGAAGACAGGAAGAGATGCTGGTTAAAAAGGTATTTCCAGACATGGGTGACCTTTTAACAGGAAAGGCTCCAGGAAGAACCAAAGCAGATCAGATCACGGGTTTTTTGAACAACGTAGGATTGGGGATTCAATTTGCGGCCGTCGGGGCAAGAGTGTGTGAGATCGCCGTGGAAAAGGGCCTGGGCCGCACCATTCCCACGGATTGGTTTCTTCAGACCGTCCATCCTTAATCCTGTCGTTGACCGGCAAGTGCCCCGTAATCCCGCCCTTGGGGGCGGGGTCAAGGGGCACACTATAGAAGGAAGCTACCTTACCGGGAAGCCGCGCCCTTTAGGGCGTGGAGCTTCATTCTGTTTCGGGCGTCATGATTGATCGGTGAGGGGTGATGAGATCTGTGTCTAGGGAGGTCATGCATTCGTGTTAGTTATTTGCGATCGAAGTGAGATCAGAGAATCTTTGCGATGGCTGTTCTATTTGCGCTCATCACGAATCTGACCTACGGGTTAGATGCTTATTTCGTCCGCAGGGGATTGATGAAAAGCCCTGCCCCTTTGCCAGCCGCTTTTATCACGTTAACGGTTAATATTTGTTTCTTTATCGTCCTATCCATTCTGTTTGAACCCTTGAGTCAACTGACATGGAGCTTGGTTTACCTATTCGTCATTGCGGGCATTCTTGCGCCGGGGGCTGCTCGCCTCCTTTCTTATCGCGGGCTCGAGACATTGGGAATGTCCCTCTCCGTTCCAATCATCAATGCAGAGTCTCTCTTTTCTGTGATCCTGGCCGTTATTTTCCTGAACGAGGCGATCACTTTTGTCATCGCGACAGGAGTCCTGAGTATCATCATTGGCCTCATTCTCTTAGGTCTTGAGTCAGGTCACAAACAGGAATCCGCTGTGGGGAAGAAGATTCGGTACCGGTATCTTTTTTACCCCGTAATGGCCTCTGTGTTCTACGGCCTTTCGGTCTTTTTTCGAAAGCTCGGTTTGAATACGTTGGGGTCGCCAATTCTCGGTGCCACCATCACCTCCGGGACCTCATGGGTCATCCTGACGGTATCGTTGTTGGCGGGCGGTCACGTGAAGCAGTTATCTCAAGTGACGAAACAGAGTTTCATCTACTTTTTGCTAGGAGGTTTGGCAACCTGCATCGCATGGTATTCGTTCTTCAACGCTCTCCACATCGGTAAGGTCAGCATCGTTACCCCCATCGCCACAAGCTACTCTCTTGTGACTCTCTTTTTCAGTTATGTGTTGCTCCGAAAAGTCGAACGAATCAATCGAAGGATTGTGGCAGCCACGGTTCTTGTCGTTGGGGGGATCATTTTATTGTCTCTTGCAAAGTGAATGAGATGCTTTCTTTTCCCGATTTGGACCCGTGATTTAAAAATCATGCCGTATTTTGTATAATCTGTCTGAAATAGAGTGGGCCGCCCCAAGAGCACAAACTGAAGAACGGGAGGAGCAAGGTGATCATCCAAGGGAAGATGGTTCATCCGGAACGTCTAGTGAATGTCATTGTTGACGGAGTAACGATCTCTGGGGTGAATCCTGTTGACAAGAGGACCCCCTATGATTTTGGAGGCCCGGATTACTATCTGTGCAGCGGATTCTTCGATCCTCAGGTGAACGGCTACGGAGGAGTGGATTTCAATGGAAAGGACTTGAATCCAGAGAGGCTTCATCAAGCGGCCATCAAGCTAGCGTCCTCAGGAGTGGCCCGGTTTCTTCCGACCCTTATCACCGCTGCTCGCGAAAGGACCGTCAGGCAGCTAAGAATTCTGGCGCAAGCGATTGAGAGGGATCCTGTCTTCGAACACATGTGTCTTGGTATCCATCTGGAAGGGCCTTATATCTCACCGGAAGATGGGCCAAGAGGGGCCCATCCCCGAGACTTCGTTAGACCTCCGAACTGGGATGAGATTGAACAGTTTCAAGAAGCGTGCGGGGGTCGCATTCGGTTGATTACCCTGGCCCCTGAAATAGAGGGGGCCTTCCCTTTTGTGGAGAAGTGTGTAGAAAAGGGAATTGTCGTCGGAATCGGCCATACGAATGCACCTGAAGAAATCCTGGAACAGGTATTCCGGGCCGGAGCCCGAATTTCCTGTCACCTCGGCAATGGAGCCCACGCGGTTCTGCCGCGACATCGGAATCCTATTCAAAAACAGCTCTCCATGGACGGGCTCATGGCAAGCATCATCGTGGACGGAATCCATCTCCCGGATTATGTCGTAAAGAATTTCGTTCGTGCCAAAGGAACGGACCGAGTTCTCTTGACGACGGACAGCATGGCAGGGGCGGCCGCCCCTGCTGGACGATACACCCTGGGAGATCTGGAGGTGGAGGTGAGAGAGGATGACCGGTCCGCACGGTTGCCCGGGACTCCTTACTTGGCGGGATCGACTCTGACGATGAACCAGGCTGTCAACAATGTAATGCAGTTCACGGGGGTTGACGTCGCGTCAGCGATGCAGATGGCTGTTCAGAATGGAGCCAAGCTTTTCCCGGACCTGGGTCAGATCGCTCCCGGAGCTTCGGCGAATCTGCTGCTCTTCGAATGCGTGGGGAAGAAAGTGGTGGTTCACTCCACCTGGGTTCATGGCGAAGAAATGTCTGAAACCTGGGAGGGAGTTCGTTGTAAGGGAGGCTAAAAAATAGAAAAATCAATATCTCGGCAAGAATGAAACCAGGCCCGCAAGGATGGTTCCGGAAGGAGAGCCATCCTGAAAGGGCCAAAGACAAATGAATAACAATTTCTTCACAGCTTCTGAGGAATTACAGAAAGAAGGAACAACAACGATGGCATTGAGAGAAAGATGTTTGGCATTTCGTCCGGGGAGAATCGGTAACCTCGAGATCAAGAATCGATTTGTTCGCTCAGCCACTTGGGAGAACGCAGCCAGTGAGTCCGGTCATGTCACGGAACCCCTGCTGGACATTTACCGGGGTCTAGCCAAGGGGGGAGTGGGACTCATTATCACCAGTCACAGTGTCGTTCATCCTCGAGGAATGACTGACCCGAGAATGATCTGGATTGCTGATGATTCCTATACCCCGAGTGTCAGGAAATTGGCCCGGGCCGTTCATGAGGCAGCTTCTGATTGTAGGGTGATGATTCAACTGACCCACTCAGGCAGACAACCCACGCCAGGAACAGGCGTTGAACCTGTGGGGCCGTCTCAGGTCTACGATGAGTTTAGCAAGCAAACTCCAAGGGAAATGACCCTGGGAGAAATAGAAGAGGTCATTGAGGCCTTTGCGCATGCCATTCGCCGGGCCAGGGAGGCTGAGTTAGATGGGGTTGAGCTCCACGGAGCTCATGGGTACCTTCTCAGTTCTTTTCTTTCTCCTCGAACCAACAGGAGGAAGGATCAATACGGGGGCTCAGTCGAAAACCGGTGCCGCATCGTCCGCGAGATTGTTGAACGCGGTCATAAAGAGGCTGGCCGTGATTTCCCAATCCTCATCAAAATGAACACCGTGGACTACCTACCCGGAGGGGTGGACATCGATGAAGCCAAGAAGGTTGCGGAGTGCCTCAACCAGATTGCCCTTGCCGCATTTGAGATGAGCGGGTGCACATGGGAGACCATTACCCGTAGCGAAGAGGAGCTTGGATTCAAACCTTCTTCAATCCCCGAAGCACGGGGCGACATAAAAACGAAGGAACAGGAAGCCTATTTTTGGCAATATGCAAAAGAGATCAGGCAGGTTGTTGACAAACCAATCATTTTGGTTGGGGGGGTAAGGTCCATCGACAAAGTAGAGGAGATCCTCGAGGAAGGGTCTGTCGATTTCTGCGCCATGTGCAGGCCCCTCGTGTGGGAGCCCGATCTGCCCAACCGGTGGCTAAGAGGAGAGGGAAGCGAAACCGCTGCCTGTATCTCTTGTAACAAGTGTATTCCCGAGGAGGGTTCTCTTCGCTGCGTGTTCAAAAAATAGGGACACAGAGGCTGTCCCAATTAGAAAAGTTTGCCTCTTCCTTGTGTTAATATGCGTGAACGTACTTAACCTAAGTTAAGAATTGTAATAGTAGTTAACTTATGTTAATATCTGCGCATTAGGTTATCACAATCACACAGGGTGAGCCATGGTCAGCAAAAAATACCTCACTATTCCTGAACTCGCAAAACTTCTCGGGGTCAGCCGCATCGCAATCTACAATCGGGTCAAGAAGGGACAGATCCCCGCCATCAAGATAGGCAGGACTTACGTTATTACGGACCAAGAAATTGCAGGCATTCTTGGCAAAGAGGTAACGAGAAGAGAAAAGAAAAGGATCGATGCCGCTGTCCGCAAAACAGTGCAGGAATATGGAGAAGTCCTGAAGAGATTGGGTAAAGAATAGTGAGAATGATAACCATAGCGGAGGTAGAATACCTTGCCTTCAGACTTGCGAAGGAGCATCTTTCTTTCGACGAGCCCATACCAGATTTCTCTACCCGGTTTCCGAATGTGCTTGAAAGCTGTGTGCTAACCCCGTTTCAGAGATTCTCAGGCAAGGCGTTGTATCCAACCCTGGTGGCAAAAGCTAGTATTCTCTTCTACCTTTTGATCAAAAACCATCCTTTTCAGAATGGAAACAAAAGAATTGCCATAACCACCTTGTTCACATTCCTGCATGGTAACGGCAAATGGCTGAAGGCTGATACCCAGGAATTGTACAATTTCACAGTTTGGGTAGCACAGAGTCCATCGCAGTTCAAAGACCAAGTTGTCGCGGCCATACAGAAGTTCATCCGAGATCATCTGACGGATACGGAAGAATCCAAGAGGACTATTGAGGCATCTGCTGATCGCAGCACCTGATGGCAGTCGTTAGCTATTTGAAATCACCGGGAGAAAAGTGTCATAGAATGTTCCAGCCCCTCAAAGCAAACTCATCTGTGTTGTATAAAACATATGGCAAGGAAGTGTTCGTATGACAAGAAAAGTATTTTGGGAAGATCCTTACTCAACTCAGATTGAAACTCGTGTTATCAGCGTGAACGATAATGACATTACCGTGGAGGAGACGATCTTCTATGCTTTCGCCGGAGGACAAGAGAGTGATCATGGAACGATCGGAAACAGTCGTGTTCTCCAGGCTCGGAAAGAGGGTAAAGAGATTGTGTATACGTTGGAGAATGGTCATGGCCTGAAACCTGGGGATCGGGTCAGGATGACTATCGACTGGGAA
>Ga0315295_10004099_pt1 | contig 12401 bp, 13 predicted proteins | sample YL17G14_0_MG_FD_204453 | JGI IMG/M metagenome (GOLD analysis project Ga0315295, IMG submission 204453) | Sediment microbial communities from Yellowstone Lake, YNP, Wyoming, USA - YL17G14_0 | ecosystem: Environmental > Aquatic > Freshwater > Lake > Sediment | place: USA: Wyoming | collected... | reverse complement strand
CCCGGCGGCCGCCTCGATGTATTTGAGGTCCGTTCCCCCGTCCGCACGCGGAGGGGTCCCCACGCATATGAATGTGATTTCGCTCTCCATTATGGATTTCTCAGCATCAAGCGTGGCATTGAGCCTCTTCCCGAGGTTTTTCACAAGGAGCGCCTCAAGCCCGGGCTCGAAAATCGGGCTTTTTCCGGAGTTTATCAGCTCCACCTTTGCCCTGTCAACATCTATGCAGGCGACTTCGTTCCCCAGCTCCGCAAAGCAGGCGCCCGTGACTATCCCCACATAGCCGGTGCCCATTACCGAAATCCTCATCTCATCACAGAATAATCTATTTTCCCAATGTGGTTTTTAAATATTGGCTGGAAAAACCGACACATGAAAATTGCGCAGGCGGTGCACCTCTTCTTTCCCGCAACCGGCGGGATAGAGCACCACGCGCTCCACCTTTCCCGGGAGCTCGCAAAGCTGAAGAACGACGTCACCGTATACACGACCAGGATTGCCGGAGCCCCCAATGATGAGAAAATAGATGGTTTTACGGTCAGGCGCTCCTTCTCCATAAATTTTCCCATCTTCTCGTCCGTGCGCTTCTCCCCCGGCGCCTTCCTCGCGCTCCTGAGGAGCAATTCGGACGTATACGCTTCCCATGGATACGGCTCCCCGATGCCCCTTTTCACATCTCTCGCCGCGCTCATCCGGCGGAAACCATTTGTATTCACCCTCCACGGCTACCCGAAGCTCAAGGGAAAGAAGAGGCTATTCCAGCTTTTCTACAAATATTTCTTCGCCAGCATATTCCTCAGGGTCGCAAAAAAAATCATCGTGGTCTCCAAATCCAGCATAGGGGACATAGAGAAGGAGGTGGACAAGTCCAAGCTCGTCTACGTGCCGAACGGAATAGATGAGGATACATTCCAGAGCACCCCATTCGAGGACAGGAACATAATAGCATACATCGGGAGGCTTGACGAGTACAAGGGCGTGGACCTGCTCATAAGGGCATTTGCGAAGGTGCACAGGAAATTCCCCAATCTCGAGCTTTACATAATAGGAAAAGATGAAGGAATCAGGAAAGGCCTTGAGGGGCTTTCCAACTCCCTAGGGGTGAAGCCTACCTTCATGGAGGCCCCCTATGACAAGATGGGCGCCTTATACTCAAAACTCAAGGCGGTTGTCCTCCCGAGCAAATACGAGGGCTTCTCGCTCGTGTGGCTGGAGGCGATGGCCTCGGGCAAGCCCATGTTCTCCACCCCGGTGGGGGACGCCCCCATCCTCTTTGAGCAGGCGTACGGCCCGGAAAAGGGAAAGTTGCTTTTCGAAACAGAGGGAGAGCTTGCGGAAAAGCTCGCCTATTTCCTTGAGCACCAGAAAGAGTTCAGGAAGATAGTGGAGAGGGCCGAGTATGTAGTCAAGGAGGAGTATTCCTGGGAGAACGTCGCCAGGATAACGAACAGCCTCTTCAAGGAGCTTGTGAAGTGAGCCACTTATAGTATCTATTAAGCCCCTCGTCTATCCTTACCTTCGGCTCCCATCCCAGCTCCTTCTTCGCCTTGGACGCGTCGGACATGGTGTCAACGACATCCCCGCGCTGGTCCTCCTTATGGATTATCTTTGATTTGCTCCCGCTGATTTTGATTATCTTGTCCGCAAGCTCCTTCACGGAAATCCTGTTCCCGCCCCCGAGGTTGTAGGGGCCCGTCTTCCCCTTTTTCATCGCAAGCATCGTGCCCTCCACGATATCATCGACATAAGTGAAATCCCTGGTTTTTGAGCCGTCCCCGAGCAGCTCCAGCGGCTCATTTTTCATCGCCTTCCGAAAGAAGGAGTTTATCGCAAGGTCAGGCCTCACCCTGGGCCCGTATACTGTAAAATATCTCAGCATCGGGATTTCCATCCCATAAAGTTCATGGAAAACCCTGCACAGGTGCTCCCCGGCCAGCTTGCTCACCCCATACGGCGAGATGGGCTCGGTAGGATGTTTCTCATCAAAGGGAAGATAGTGCGTCTTCCCGTAAAGCGAAGAAGAGGATGCGAACACCATCTTTTTTATCCCGGCATCCCTGGCCGCGACCAGCACATTCAGAGTTCCATCCACATTTACGGAAATGGTCTTCTCCGGGTCCTCCACGGACGCACGCACGCCTGCCTGCGCAGCCTCGTGAATCACCAGCTCCGCGCCCTCCATCGCCCCCCTCACCGTTTCCTTGTCGCGCACGTCCCCCTCCACCAGCCTGTACTTCCGGTTGCCTTCATTTGCCCGGATGTTTTTCCTCTTGAGCTCGGAAGAGTAGTACGGGTCAAAATTGTCCAGCACAACCACCTCGTGACCGTCTTTCAGCAGGCGGTCGCATATGTGGCTGCCTATGAACCCCGCCCCTCCGGTGACCAGGACATGCATAGAGAGCTTATCCCTCCGACACTTTTAAAGCTTTATTAGATTAATATGGCAATGCTTAAGCCGCTGAGGTGCAGGAATGAATAGGTGGGATGCTTTTTTTGACAGGGCCATGCACGAAATAGCAAAGGAGAAGGTGGTGCGCGATGTGGGCGGAGCGAAGCCGTTCCACAAGGACATGGCCAAATACCGGGAGCTTTTTGCGGGGTGCGATTACAAAACCGTAGACGTTGATGCCAAGGCAAAGCCGGATATCGTCGGGGACATCCACAACCTGGGGATACCGAGCGACTCCGTGGACGCGGTAATATGCAGGTCCGTGCTGGAGCACGTTGAGGACCCTAGGAAGGCGGTTTCGGAGCTCAGGAGAATTCTCAGGAAAGGGGGGAAGATATACGTGTCCGTCCCGTTCATACATCCGTACCACGGCTCCACCTACAAGGATTACTGGAGGTTTTCCCGGGACGGTGTGGAGCTTCTGTTCAGGGACTTTTCAAAGGTCGAAATAGAGCACGTAAGGGGATTTTTCGGTTCGCTCGCCATACTTTTTCCCCCTCCGGCGTCCTATGTGCTGGTCCCTTTAGGTTCCTGGGTTGATGGATTCATCGGCAGGAGGAACATAGCCTCAGGTTTCAATGTCTATGCGGAAAAATGAACAGGTGCACGCATGAAATTTGAAGAAAAAAAGCTCAGGATAGGCCATGACGATTTCACTTTCAAATACGCCCGGGCCGAGCCCCATCCCTGCGGCTGCGTGGGCATAAGCCCGGACAGCCTCGAAATTCTCCTTAACGGAAAGAGGATGCAGGTTGATGACGAGAAGAAAAAAAGGGCGGCGATGCTCTGCGAGCGCCTGTTCAACATAAAAAGCGAATATACCTACGGGAAGATGAAGGAAGCTGGCGTAAAGACCGCGGTCCTGCTCAAGGACCTCGCGGACGCGATGGAAAAATACTACAAGGTCCAGATCGGCCTGGTGCTGAACCCGGAAAGCTCCGCAGGCGAGCTGGAGACGAGGACATTCGAGGACATCGTGAGGGACATAGTGAGCGAACTTGCCTACATGAAGAAAGATGTTGCCGAATCCGCGGGCCGTGACGCATGATGCGTGAGATGCCGTTGGTGAGCAGATGAAGGTACTCCTCATAAACCCGATTTTCAGCGGGCTGGAGTTCGATTCAGACGCGGCAAGCATACCGATAGGCATAGCATACGTCGGCTCTTATCTTGAGAAGAAGGGCGTCTCAGTAAAGATAGTGGACTGCCTCACCAACCAGAATTTCATGGAGGAGATACAGAGGGAGCTCCCCTCCTGCACCTGGGTCGGGATGAGCGTGATGACGACGCAGGTTCCGCATGCGCTTTTCCTGTGCAAGTATGTAAGGGAGCTGGACAAAAAAATTCCGATAGTCTGGGGCGGGCCGCACCCCACCCTTTTCCCCGCGCAGACCATAGTGGACGGCAGGGTGGACATAGTCGTGCGTGGGGAGGGCGAAGAGACTGCCCTCGAGCTCACCCATTCCATCCATCTTGGCGAAAAGAAGCTGGACGAGGTTCGGGGAATATCCTACAAATCTCCGGACGGGCGGGTGATGCACACCGCGCGCAGGAAGCACCTGGACATGGATTCCCTTCCTTTCCTCAATTATGACCAGCTGGACCAGAAAGTCCTGAAGAAGCTCACAGTCTTCCCCTCCCACACAAGCAGGGGATGCTCGCACAGGTGCGCATTCTGCATAAACCCGATAACCGGATGCGGATGGAGGGGAATGAGCCCCAAGAGGGTCCTGGACGAATTGGAATACGTCACCAAAAGGTTCCCCTCCCGGCTGGTGCGCTTCTGGGACGAGAATTTCTTCAACAGCCCGAACAGGTCCAAGGAGATAATGCAGGGGATTCTGGACAGGGGAATTAATGTCAAGTGGGAAACAACCATCCGCGCGGATTACTTCACAAAAGTGGTCAGCGATGATTACCTTTCTTTAATAAAGAAATCCGGCTGCTACAAATTTTCCATGGGCGCGGAGAGCGGCTCCCCGCGCATACTGAGGATGCTGAAGAAGGATGTGACCGTGGAGCAGCTGCTGCTCTCAGCAAAGAGGTCCGGGGAGTACGGGATAGTCCCCGAGTACTCCTTCATGATAGGCATGCCCAACGAGGAGAAGGCGGACATGCTCAAGACCCTGGACCTCATCTACAAATTATACGAGGCAAACCCCAACGCGGAGCTCATAGGCCCGCAGCCCTTCCGCCCGTACCCAGGGTCGCCTCTGGACAACGAGTGCGAAGCCGCCGGCTGGAAATCCCCGGACAGCCTCCAGGCCTGGGCAAACCTCATACAGTACGAATGGAACTTCCTCGCCCCAAGCAACTTCCCCTGGGTGAAGGACCCGGATTTCGTGGAAGCCCTCTGGCCATACCTTAATTTCGCGCTCACGCCGCAGGAACGCCTAATGGAAGGGGGAATCAAGGTGAACAGCCTCCTCAAGAGAATTTTCATATTCGCCTCAAAGGCGAGGTGGAAGATGCATTTCTTCGATTTCCCCCTGGAATACAAGATAGCCAAGAAATACCTCGAGTCCAGGACAAAGAAGATGAAGACGTGCCCATTCGACTCCAACGGCCAGGTGATTGGATAAGGATACTGGTAATCTCTCCGCTATTCCCGCCAGAAATAGGGGGCCCGTCCACATATGTGGTCCCTCTGGCCAGGGGACTGTCCTCGCGCGGGCACAAGATAGAGATACTGACCCTTGCCGAGGCCCACCCCAAGGAAAAATACGGCCTTGAGGTGTTCAGCGTGCTCCATAAGGAAGGGGCCGCGGTCCGGGAGACGAGGCTTCTCAAGTCAATAATTTCCCGCGCCCGCAATGCGGACGTCATCTACGCACTAGATGTCGCCGCAATCGGCATGCAGAGCATACTCGCGGGCAAGCTCCTGGGCAAGCCGGTCCTGGTCAGGTACGCAGGCGACACGGCATGGGAAAAGGCCCGGAGGGAAAAGAAGTCCGCGAAAGAGCTAGAGCCGTTCCTCAGGAGCCCGGACGCCAACAAGCTGATTGTCCGCCTCGAGAGGTTTGTCCTGAAGAACGCCGCGGCGGTGATAACTCCGAGCAGGTACCTGAAAAGAGTGATTGTGGATAACTTCCACATTCCGGAAGGGAGGGTGCACTCGATAAACAACGCGGTTGAGGATGTCGCCCCGCTCCAAAAAAAGAATTTCTCCATTTCCTACGGTCGTTTCGTCCCGTGGAAGCATTTCGACAGGATCATAGAGGCGTTCGCAGGGATTCCCAAGGAAAAACTGATGGTGGTGGGCGAAGGCCCCCTCGCGAAGGAGCTCGAGGCCATGGCTGAAGGAAAGCCGAACATCTCAATTGCCGGGAAAATGCCGCACAAGGAGCTGATGTCCACGCTCGCAGAATCCAAAATATTCATATTGAACTCCTCCTATGAGGGAATGGCCCATTCCATACTCGAGGCATTCGCGGCAGGCACGCCCGTAATCGCCAGCGACATAGAGCCGAACCGGGAGCTGATAAAAGACGGCTTGAACGGAATCCTGGTCCCGCTCGAGCCCAGGGAAAGGAATGTCTCCGCGATACGCGAGGCGGTCATGAAGCTAAGGGACAAGGAATTTGCGGATATGCTCGCCAGAAACGGCGGCTCAAAACTTAAAGACCATTCCTGGCCCAACATAATACGGGAAACAGAGGAGGTCCTGCTTGGCGTTGCGCCAAGGCGCAATCCGCGCACCGCCTAATCTTCATTTTTTTTCGTTTACGCGCCTTATGAAAATGGCTGGAACCCCGGCAACAACCGTAAAAGGCTCCACATCTTTTGTCACCACGGCCCCGGCGCCTACAACGCTGCCCTCGCCGATTTCAACGCCTGGCAGGATAATGGCATTTGCGCCTATCCAGCAGTTTTTTCCTATGACAACCTTCTTCTCCTCCCTTGGGAAGAACCGCTCCAGCTGCTTGCTTGGGCCGGAGTGCGTGATGATCATGGCTCTCGGGGCGATCGAGGCCCCGTCCAGTATTTCAACCAATTCCGGGCGCATCGAATCTATGAACACCTCGTTTTCTATGAAAACGTTCCTGCCTATTTTCGTCCCTCTGGCGGCATAAAACATCTTTCTGAACCTGCCTATCGGCGCGTGCATCGCGATGGTCAAAAATACTTGGTTCAGGAATCTGGCAACAGCGTTCATGTTATCACCTTTCTAGCGATTGAGGGGCTCAGGAGTTCTATTATCGGGGCGGGCAGCCTGCCCCAGGCATTCCGTATCAGCGAGCCCTTTGCCGGCGCGTCATCATCCAGGCCGAAAAAGTACCTTGGTATGTCAAAGGTTTCGCAGCCCCAGCCCCCCTTGAAAACCTCCAGCGTGGAGCCTTTCCTGGTCCCGCCAAAATCATAGAATTTTTTTCCGTTGCCTGCGGCGGACTCCACCGCGGTCCAGTGCAGCAGGTTGTTGGGATAAAGGCCGAAATATTTTTTGTCGCCTCCGCCCATCGTGTAATGCGAGACCTCGCCGTACTCCAGGTTGATTATGCCTGCGACCACCCTGTTTTCGTGCATTGCCAGGCGCACCGTAATCATGTTTTTGGGCGACAGTTCCTCGTGCATGTTCTTCAAGAACGAGAAAGGGACGCAAACCGTGAGATTTCTTTTCATGGTGTCCACATACAGGCTGTACAAAGCCCGCAAATCCTCTTTTTTCCCGTCAACCACCTTGACGCTCTTCCTTGCTTCTCGTATCGCCTTCTTGTTGTTTGCCCTGAACTTCCCGTAGATGCCCTCAATATCCTTGTCCAGTGGCAATATATATGTCCGCAGGTCCAGGTTTGGGCCCAGGGCGGGCTCTCCGGCCATTCTTTTTTGGATGAACGGATGGACGTTTATTTTGAACGAGTAGTCATTTTTCCTGGATAGCTCCAAAATCTCCGCCATCATGCCCGCGCCGGAAAATTTCTTTGACAGGACCACGGGCCCCCCGTATTCCGAAAACGGCAGGGAACTCATGTGCTTCTTCCCGTTCCTTGAGAAGAGATAGAACGGGATTATTGCGGAGTCGCCCTCCCGCGATTCATACCTCATGTACTTTGGCGTTAACCAGCTAAAAGTTTTCGTAAGCACGTTCCTCCACTCCCAGGTATGGAAATTGGTATGGAACGCGGCCTGGCCCAGCAGGGCTTCCCAATCCGTCCTAGTTTCTATTAGCTCCATCATCGGTTTCGCCGCCTATGCCTTTCATAGATTTTTTCCCCTGAGGCCATCTCATACCCATATCCAGCGAGCATTTCAAGCAGCTTGTTTGCGTACTCAATAAAATTCGCGTTGTTCCATCCAACCGAGCCTTGCGGGCACATGTCCCAGCTATGCAGGTTTATGCATATGAACTCCGGCCTATGCACCATCAGCAGGATTTTGTAAAATTCCGGCTTTAGGCCGCAGATCCACTTCCCGGATATCGGGACCCCGAGAAATAGCGGGCTGACAGGCAGCTCCAGTATTTTCATCGAGCCTATTTTTCTGTAATCTGATTCGGATGGATTGTAGGGGATAGACGGCGCACGCCCCTTCCATCCCGGATAGCTCTTGAACGGGGGATAATTTGGCATCACGCTGCTGTCGTATGCAAACCCATGCCTTTCCAGGATGGAAATCTGCATGTTGTCTATGTTGTGCTGGACCGCCCTGTAGCCCAGCGGCTTTTTTCCAAGCAGGTCCTGGTGCGCGCTCAATGTTTTTTGGATGAAATCAATGCGCTTTGCTTCAGTTAACGAGGTTAATGGCTGATGCCTGTGCCCATGCGACGCTATTTCATGGGATTTGCCCCACCCGACCACCTTATCCGGAAAATTCTCAAGGACCTCCCCGGTGACAAACAGGGTGGAGCTGATTTTTTTTCTTTCCAGGGATTTCAACAACGTCCCGAGGCCCTCAACGCCAAAAAACTGCGGCTTGTCATCCGGGTTCTTTGGCAAGTCGGGTTCGACATCAATGCTTACCATGCAGGTACGCGGCAGCCAATCACCAAGTCAGATCACGTATTCCTTTCGTTTGTCTACGATATGATTTTTATAGATATCCAACTTGCCCCCGGCCGGGTTGCTTGTGATACATTTTTATATAGGATTTTTTAGATAATCTCGATGAAAATCCTAGTGACCGGAGGGGCAGGGTTCATCGGTTCCCATATTGCGGAGGAGCTGGTGAAGCATAAGCAGGATGTCCGCATCCTCGACAATTTCTCTGCCGGAAAGCTGAAGAACATAAGGCACTTCGAGAAGAAAATAGAGCTTCTGGAAGGGAACATCTCAGACAAGGCAACGGTGGACGATGCCGTAAAAGGATGCAATTATATCTTCCACCAGGCGGCCATGGTCTCAGTGGAGGAGTCCATAAAGAATCCGGTGAAGGCCTGGGACATAAACATAAAGGGGACGCTCCTTGTGCTGGGGGCGGCATCCCGGATGGGGGTGAAGCGCATGGTACTCGCCTCTTCCGCGGCCGTGTATGGGGACACCCTCGCCCTCCCGAAAAGGGAGGACGGCGCCCTAAGCCCGAAATCCCCCTACGGGGAAAGCAAGCACATAAACGAGATGAATGCGGAGAAATATTTCAAGGATTTCAGGCTGCAGACAGTCTGCCTGCGCTACTTCAACGTATACGGCCCGAGGCAGGACCCCAATTCCCCTTATTCAGGAGTGATCTCCAAATTCGTATCCGCGGCCCTCAGGAAGGAGAGGCCAATCATCTACGGGGACGGCGAGCAGACAAGGGATTTCGTTTTCGTAAAGGACGTGGTGAAGGCAAATCTTCTCGCGATGAGTGAAAAGAAGGCGGCTGGCCAGGTATTCAACATAGGGACCGGGAAGGAAACCAGCATCAATTCATTATGGAAGGAGATAAAGAAGCAGACGAAGAGCAGGCTCGTCCCCATCCATAAGGACCAGAGGGCGGGGGACATACGCCGCTCATTCGCAAGCATAGTGAAGGCGGAGAAGGTTTTGAAGTACAAACCGCAATATTCTTTAGAAGAGGGCCTTCGGGAGACAATAAGGTGGATCAAGGAAACCTCCCGTTCCTGACACGGCTTGGAAGGTTTTTCTATTGATTGAATTTCCAATCATATGATTGGATTTCCGATACGTTTAAATATCCGGGCTTGGCATCCATTTCATGGTCTCGATAGACAAGGCCAAGGAGGCGCTCAGGCCCTTCTTTTTCGCCCCCAGCAAGCCCAGATATATACGCCAGATCGCAAAGGAAAGCGAGCTTTCCTACGAGCGGGTCCGGCACTACCTGGCGGAGCTGGAAAAAATAAGGGCGGTGGAGGGGAAAGCGAAGGGCAAAATCAAGGAGTATTCGCTAAACAGGGGGCACGAGTTCATACTCAAGATATTTTCAGTGCTTGAAATGGAGCGGCGGCAGAGGTTTTTCTCAGGCAACCCGAAACTCGGAGTATGGCTGCAGGGCATCATGAAAGAGGCAGGAAACGCTGGTCTGCATTATTCCATCCTTTTCGGTTCCGCCGCAAGGGGCGAAGCGAAGCCCGGGAGCGATATAGACCTTCTCTTTGTCCTTAAAGCGAAGGAAGGCGGCTTTGAGAAGCATCTCAGCGGCATTTCAAAGAGAATGGAGGCCATTTCCGGGCTGCATTTTTCCATGCACGTGGTTTCCCTTGAAGAACTGAAATCAAGATGGAAAAAGGAGCCGTTTTACGCCAGCATGTGGCTGGACCATATCGTGCTGTACGGCGATGAGGAATTTTGGAGGGATGTGCTTGAGATGGGTGAGCCGCAATGATGCCTATTGAACGCTGTTTTGAAGGGGCTTCCAACGTGCCGAAAAGGCTTCTTAAAGTGCCTGAAAGCCCGGAAAAGGCGGAGGAGCATCTTGAAAAGGCGAACAGGGACCTGGTTGCCGCCAAGCTCATGAGCGACAACAAATTTTTTGACTGGGCCATAACCTGCGCTTACTATGCGATGTACCACGCGACGATGGCCAGCCTATGGCTGATCGGCATAGAAGCCAGGTCGCATGAGTGTGCAATCGCCGCTTTCGGCGCATTTTATGTAAAGAACCAAAAAGTGGACAAGAAATACCTTGAATATGCCAGGAGAGCCAAAGAGCTCAGCGGCAAATACGCCGACGCACTTGGATATGCCAAAGCCGAGCGCATCAAAGCCTCCTATGGTCTGGGCGAGATAACATCCCAGGAAGCGGGCAGGGTGCTGGCCGAGGCGCGGGATTTCGTGGCAGAAATAACCCATATAACCCACGAAGCCAGGGGATTTGGATACCAGAGGATGTGATGAGAGTGCCAAGTGATTTAAAAAATTTGAAAATGATATGCAGGATAAAACGGGGTGGATGAGTGGCAAAATATTTCGGAACCAATGGGGTAAGGGGGACGATTGACTTTGTGGGGCCGGAATTGGCTTTGCGCGCAGCCCAGGCAATAGGCGCTTATTTCGGAAAGGGAAAAATACTTGTAGCCAGGGACCACCGCCTCACAGGGGAGGTGCTGAAGAATGCCGTTCTCGCGGGTTTGCAGTCTGTCGGCTGCGAAGTAACGGATCTAGGTATCGTAACCAGCCCGACCGCGGAATTCATGCTCAAAAAACTCAAGGCTGACGGGCTAATCATAATTACCGCATCCCATAATCCGCCCGAATACAATGGATTGAAGGTAATAGATGGAAAAGGCGTTTCCGTCTCCCGGGAGAGGGGGGAAGAGATAGAGAAGCTCATGGGAAACGTGAAACTTGCAGGCTGGGATGCCATAAAACCCGTAAAAAAGCACGAAAGCTCGGTCCGGGAGCACATGGATGCGATGAGGAAGCTCCTGCATACGGAAAAAATCGTGAAAAGGAAGCCATTCATAATTTTGGATCTGGGCAACGGAACCACGGCAACAATCGCCCCCCAGTTCTTCAAGGAGCTCGGATGCAAAATCCTCACCATACATTCGCACATGGACGGCCATTTCCCCGGAAGGTCTTCCGAACCCAGGGAGGAGAACATCCAGGAACTAATCAAAATGGTGAAGGAAGCCAAGGCGGACGCGGGAATCGCGTGGGACGGGGACGGGGATAGAGTAGTTTTCGTGGATGAAAAGGGCAATTTCGTGGTCGGTGACAAGGTTTATGCTTTGTCGGTTCTGCTCAAACTGAAAGAGAAGAAAGGCGACGTGCTAACTACGGTCGCGACCAGCAAGGCGGTGGAGGATATCGCTTCCAAATTCGGCTGCAAAACCATATACACAAAGGTGGGCGCCCCATACATGAGCGAGGAGATGGCGAAAGGAAAAGCCGTCATTTGCGGCGAAGAAGTGGGCGGGGTCTGCTGGCCCGAGCTCTCCCTCGCAAAAGACGGGATTTTCGCAGCCGCAAAAATAGTGGAGGCGATGTGCGAAAAACCGCTTTCGGAATTGCTCAAAGAGGTCCCGGCCTACTACAACGTTAAAACAAGGGTGGAATGCGGCGAGAAAGGAAAGAAAGCCATTCTCGAAGGGGTAAGGAAGTCCGCGAAGCAGAAAGGTCAAAAGACAATAGACATTGATGGCGTCCGCCTCACTTTTGACGATTCCTGGGTAATAGTAAGGGCATCCGGAACCGAGCCCTACATCCGAATCTTCGGGGAAGCGAAATCCAAAGACAAGGCTGAAGCTCTCGTGAAGGAATACGAAAAACTAGCGAGGAGCCTTATCTAAAGCTCGCCGACCCTTCTCTTCATCTTCTTTTTGAGCCTGCGCCTTTTCTTCTTTACCCACTTCCAGCGCATGCGGCCCTTTTTCTTCCACTTCCTAGGTCTTGATCCCAATCACTCACCATCTAAAAGAGTAGAAGAATTTCTTGAGGAACAGTATAAAAAGCTATTTATCCCCAATCCTTTTGATGAAGGTCTGCATTTTCTTCGATGTTGATAATACGCTATTCCCAACGGCCGAGTTCGCGGAACTGGCCAGGAGGAACGCAATCCGTGAGATGATAGAGAC
>Ga0315295_10004098_pt1 | contig 12401 bp, 11 predicted proteins | sample YL17G14_0_MG_FD_204453 | JGI IMG/M metagenome (GOLD analysis project Ga0315295, IMG submission 204453) | Sediment microbial communities from Yellowstone Lake, YNP, Wyoming, USA - YL17G14_0 | ecosystem: Environmental > Aquatic > Freshwater > Lake > Sediment | place: USA: Wyoming | collected... | reverse complement strand
AGGTGTACATTGGAGCATAATAAGAATAACTCCAATTCATCAGTCAAGTGGCCTCTAGAGTTCAACGTGACTTTGAAGGAAAAACTATTCAAAGATGACCCTCCGCAATGGATATTCATACATCCTAATAAACCTCCCAATAAAGGCGGATACCCTCACCAACTTCATAAATTACCACTGTCTGAATTTCCAGTAACTCACAAAATCAAACACGCAGGTATATTGGTCACTTGTGTAGATGGACGTAGTAACGCGGTTAAACAGAATAACAGCGTAATAGGAGCATTTCATCGATTTGATGGTACCGATAGGTTTGGCTATGTGAGATTTTATGTTGGAAGTGCAGGGAGAACAAATAGAAGTTATACTCCACAAGGGCGAGCCTTTGTTCAATGTTTTGGAGTATCAAGAGGACAAGAAGAAGAAAAAGACTTGAAATTACAGATTTATAAAGACGGACCAAGTGAACCTCATATTTTCAAATTTATTGAATAAGGTTGATAGAACTGGTAAAACCGACCGGACGGCACGCCTGCTGAAGGTGGAGCACCTTCTCTACCAGAATCGCATCAATCGTCACACGGATGCTCTACCTTCTCAGTTGCCAATACTACTTCTGCTGGCGACTTAATACGACTAAATTACGCTTTATTCTGTTGACAGTTGTAGATACAGGGGGTAGAATTCAGGTAATCGTTGTAAAGACCTGAGGAGGTGTGGCCAATGGTAGAGATGACTATTGATAGCATTCGCGTTAGTATGGTGAATTACCAGCGTGTTGTCATACTTAAAGAAAAGGGGTCGGAGCGCTACTTGCCCATCTGGATTGGCCCGGCCGAGGCCGATGCCATTGCGGTAAAGCTGCAGGGGGTAACCGTGCCGCGTCCCTTAACGCATGACCTTTTACGCACGGTGATTGATGCCCTGGGAGCTACGGTTAACTCCATTGTCGTTAGCGACCTGAAAAATGATACCTTTTACGCCAGGATTATCCTCAATGTTGACGGCGGCCAGACCGAAATTGATTCCCGCCCCAGTGATGCCCTGGCGCTGGCCGTAAGGGCAGAGGTACCCATCTTTGTGGAGGAAGCAGTTCTGGATAAAGCCAGTATCATGCTGGATAAAGAGACCGGCAAGCCCATCCTGGAAAATGAGGAAACGCCGGAGGAACCTAAGGCTCCCGGTAAGGACAAGGGAAAGAAAGTCAGCGACGAAGACGTTAAAAAGATGTCGGCGTTTTATGACTTTATCAACACCCTTGACATGGAGGACTTTGATAAGCGTAAATCGTAGTGTGCACGCTTTCCTAAACAGCTTCGATGGGGACTTCATAAAGTTCTTCAGTGCGCGCCGATAGGAAAAGAACAAAGTAGAAATATTAGCCCTGCGGGTGCAGAGTCTTATCGGGCTTTGCCGGAAAAACGCAGGGCTAATTCATTTTAATTGCGTGAATGGCGATTGCGGTAACTGAACGGCAATGAAATGAAGTCAATCCGCGACAAAACCCCTGCCATTTATGAATACGAGAGTCTAATTGTGCCTCAGCTTCGGTAGCCGGTTTCGCGACGGCTATTACCGTCTCGCTTTATTTTCGTTATTCTTCTTGTTCAGTTCCAGCAGTCCCGGTATAGCTTCGATGACCATCACCCTTTTGCCAAGGTCAATGGACCTCACGACGTCCGCCATCGCTGGGATGAGGATTTCGCCCTCTTTACCTTTAACAACGTATATATCGTTTGCCGTGGACGTTAAAATACCGGTAACCGTGCCGAGTTCTTTACCCCCCGTTGTTACGACCCTTAGCCCGACAATCTGGTAATGGTAGTACTCTCCTTCGGGAAGGGGTCGGGATTGGGCGGGGCTTATTTCCACGTACCTGCCGGTAAGTTCCTCCGCCGCATCGAGCGTTTCGATGCCCTTGACTTTGACGAGGGCGTTCCCCTTGTGCCACTCGGTGCTCTCGATGGTCATGGATTTCCCGTCAATATAGATGGTCTCACCCGGGTCGAAGCGTTCCGGGAAATCGGTGAGGATGCTGACCTTGATTTTCCCCCGGATGCCCCAGGGGGCAAGAACCTGCCCGATGGTGATGAAGTCTGATTCGTTGTTTTTCATTGAATATAAATTCCAATACCAAACTCTAAATTCTAATCAATAATCTGTCATTGCGAGGAGTCCTTCCCTTCGGGGAAGGACGACGTGGCAATCTCCGGATTAAGAAAAGCTTACTCTATCGGAGATTGCTTCGCTTCGCTCGTCCCGATGGAATCGGGAACGATTCGGCATGTTTGTTTATTGTAGTGTTGGGTAATGGAATTTGTTTGGTATTTGGTGCTTGGAATTTTCCCGAATATATTTTGAGCCTGCACGGGAAGCAGGCTCTTACTGTCAATTATGAATTTAAATGCAAAAAGGATTTTCGGGTACGCTTAACTCCCGGTCTTTGCCGTTTCTCCTTCAGGATGAATCCTTCTGGTGGGTCGGGGAGGGGGAAAGACCGAGGTAATTTTGGATTTTACGGGTGTGATGAGTAAGTGACTTTTAGATTATTTCGAGTGTCACTTTGGTGCCGGCTTTGGCGGCTTTAACGCGGATTAGGGTGCGCATCGCTTCGGCGATGCGTCCCTGTTTGCCAATTACCCGCCCCTTGTCTTCATCAGCGACCTGTAGCTTCAGCACGGTTCCTTCTTCACCCTGTTCTTCCGTAACTACTACCTTGTCCGGTTGGTTGACGATTGACTTGGCGATGAATTCGATGAGTTCTCTCATGCTATCTCCTTGGTCTTGAACTTTTCCATGATGCCCGCCTTTGATAATAGTCTTGCTGCTGTGCTTGTTGGCTGCGCCCCCTTCCGTAACCAGCTAAGTGCCTCTTCTTCGTTGATGACTACTGTTTCAGGTTCCGTCAAAGGGTCATAGTGCCCGATTACGCCAATAAAAGCACCATTTCGCGGTGCCCTGGAATCAGCCACGACAATGCGGTAACTGGCCTTCTGTTTGCCGCCCACTCTTCTTAATCTAATTTTTACCATTGTTCCTCATATTCTATTTTAACGGTATTATGCCTGATAGCAGGACTGTTGTCAACTCTGCGCTCTGTGCCTCTTTTATTTCACCTGACAATGAGTGTCATTGTCGGACTTGTTCCGACAATCCAAAGCATAAATCGTTCCCCTTCCTTATCCCTCATTCAATAGGCCATTTCGGGATAATTGCGTCTATCTCCTTCATCAAGCGGATGCCCGACATTTCTTTAAAAAATCTTCCAGCTTTGCCATCGTATCTAAGGCTCCATAAGGCGCGAGACCAAGTATCTTCGCTATGACAAATTCGGTTATCTCTGTGAACATAACCGCATCGTCCAGGATTGCATTATCGGGAAAGTATCCAAAATGAATGAGCCTGTTTCTGATTTCTGCCAGAGACTTGATTCGCCCTCTTGCGGAATCGTCTATTTCATTCTTCAAAGCGTACGTTACTAGGAGAAATGCAATCTTCTCAAACGAACTGATTTGTCCTATTTGCTTACTAGAAAGCCAATTACTATTAAGAATAGAAAACAAGTGCTCCCATATTGTCCAGCACTGAATGAATACTGTTTCCAGAGGCTGACGCCTAAAAGCTTGCCGGGCTAAAAGCAAGAAGTGACCGTTTTGATATTTACGTTGCCAATCTTCACTCCTGACCAATGAATATACTTGGTTAATCCCTTCTTCAAAACCAATATCATAACCATAAGGCTCATCATCAGGGATAGGTTGGTTTTTATAAGGGATAGAGCATCTCAAAACTCCTCCCATGCCATATTCTCTCGGGTCTGCGGTGATAAAGTTCGCACTGCGATCCGTTGCGTCAGCCATAAAAACATCCCGTTGGGTAAAAAGAGAAAGAAGCAACAGAATGTCATTGAGAGCGGTCCTCTTATTGTTATTTTCGCCGATGGCCGCTTTTTCTTCCGTATCGGGAATGTCTACGTACGCCGTTATTGAGTGTATCCCTTGTAGATTTTTATTGATGGTGAATTCGGCGCTAACCGTTATGAAGTGTTGTAGATTGGCTAACCTACTTTGATAATCATTCACTCGGCTGAACTTGTAGCCAAAGATGCTCATCTCCTGGCACCAGCTAGGAAATTCCAGATTATAAATTCCCTTTCTTATTGGTGTACTCATGCCACCGGCCACCCAGGTATCAATTCGTCTATTTCTTCCATTAGCCGGATGGTTTCTTTCAGCGCCACGATTATCTTCTGGTAATGTGTCCGGTCATCATAGCTGAGCGTCCTGCCTTTACGGTCTTTAAGCCACTTATCGCACACCTGGTAGCCGCCGATGTGGAAATTCCAGACATCAGGCGCTACGCCTTCAAAATACTGCGTCTTGTTGATACAAACGCGCTGCAATTTTTCATCATAGCTTACCTTTTCGACAATGTTAGAGCCTTTGATGTCGTATTTAATCTGCGTGTACAGGTTTGGCAGCGAAGGATTGGTAAGCAGATGCCACGTTACAAGCTCCGCCCCTTTTTCACAAAGCGCCTTAAATAATCCGACATTTGAAGTGAGTGGCAGGCGTGGAAAGTCTATCTTCAAGAATTCAGCGTAGCGGGTGCGGTAGGTGGGTGAATGGAATACGGCGTAAGCATAGTTGAAAACATCCTCCGGTCCGAGGGTCTCTTTCAGGTCTCCCCTACCATCCTCTTTAAATTTCAGGCCAAGTTTCCCTGAGAAGGCTTTGATGAAGTCAGGATTTAAGTTGGGACGTCGCTCAGTGTCTAACCCTAACTGACCTTGAATAGGATAAATATATAACGGAAAAGTAACATTCCCACCACGATAAAAAAGATTTAAATCAACTATATCAGTAGAACAAAATAGTAGATCCCAAATATCAGAGCCTGTAACCTGTCCTGCACGGCCAATGGATAAAGCTAGATTATTTTCCAATAGATTATGCATAACATCATATCTGGTTCTGTGGACAATTATGGATGAATAAAAAATTGTTCTTCTGTCAAAAGGACGATAGAGCCAAGTAATAAATTTTGTTTCCCAATCCTTATCAGATGCTAAAGCTTTTCTAGCTTCGGAAATATTCCAGAATGACTTTTCCCGTAAATCATATTTACTTATTATTTCTTGGTCTACTTTCGATAGGTCTCTTATTTCAGATATTCGAGCTTTGAGTTTATCCATTGTGAAATCAGAAGCTACATTGTCACGAGACGTTTGTATACCTGTACTACCACCAGAAAATATCTTGGTAACTAACCATCCATATTCGTATTCGGTGAGCAGACTTTCTTCATGTACTTCAAAGAGATAGAACGGACTATTAGGACATAATTCTGACCACGTTGTTGAATCAATAGCTGTACTAAGTAACGTATTGTATTTTTCTTCGCGAGTACCCCTGATATCGGCTTGATGAATTACGGTTGCATTTGCTTTTTCAGGATTTTTTATAAAAATAGCGATAGCTACTCCCTCTCGAATATCAAAAACATTTTCATCTTGTTCTTTTCTTTTAGCATCGCCATGAAGGTCAAGAATATATATATCTGTAAAGGTTTTCATTAAAGACTGGCGCATTCCCCTGAATGTTGGGCTATCAAGATAACTGTGGTCGGTAATAAACGCAAGAATACCCTGTCCCGTATTTTCAATTCTCCATTGACCAAAGCGGATAAATTTAACATAGTCATTTTGAAGCCAAACTTTACGTTCACCAAGTGGTTTCCCATCCACTTCTCTATAATTTTTTAACAAATCTATTATCCAATCACTCTTGTTTGCAGATATGCCTGAATAAGGTGGATTACCCAGCACCACCATGATTGGTTTTTCCTTTTTGACTTCGGCGGCGGCATTGGCTTCCTTTACAATATACTGCGCCATCAGCATTTCGGAGCTTTTTACCGCCTCTTCAAGCGTGTTGGTCAAATAGACTCCCAATCTCTCTTTAGACTGGAATTTATAACCGGAATTCTTCAGTTGCAGACCCAGTTTCAGATGTGCTATTACATAAGGCGCCATGAGGAGTTCAAAACCAAAAATGCGGGTTAAAAGGTGTTCGGCAACGTAACTATCCCACTTACCCATCTGTCCCTGTTTTACCATAGACTCATAAATCTCATTTATAACGGCGTAAAGAAATGTGCCCGTGCCAGTTGCCGGGTCAAGGATATAGGTGTTCTCATCCGCCAGACCCTGTGGACGGTTGAAGTTATTCTTTAACAGATAATCTATGGAACGGACAATATAAGAAACTACCGGAATGGGAGTGTAATAGACGCCGCGCATTTTACTGATTTTCTTATCGTATGCCCTTAGAAAGTCCTCGTAAAAATAGACAACGGGGTCATCTTTACCTGTGCCTTTACCGAAGTCCTTCAGGATTTCCGCCATATCTGCTTTTTTAAGAAGCTGCACCAGTTCATCAACCGCCCATTTATATGGCTCGTCATCAAGATTGGGGCCGGTTATCTGGTAGAAAAGGTCTTTTAAGAATGGATTGGTCTTCGGTATGAGGTTGGCCGCTTGCTGGCGGGAGAAGTCTTGCGGTTTATCCGTCTCGCAGCGGGCGGCAAACAGCCCGTAAGCGATGGTCTGGGCATACATATCGGCGAAGGTTTTTACTTCAAGGCCGGGGATAAGTGTTTCCTGAAACGCCTTATACAATCCACTTAAAAGGTCAGATGCTTTGTTTGTGGTTAACGCTTCTTCCGCACCTTCACGGATACGGTGGGCAAGACGCGCCATACGCACGGCAAGCTCTTTTGGCGTGCCGACGCCCGGCGCATCGAAAATGAGAAATTGCTCAATAAGCTCGGCAACCTTCTGGATTTTTTCCTTATCGCTTTTTATCTTGCCGTCTGATACCGTTCCGAGCCTTGCTTTAAGCTCGCATTTATTATCCTTGTACCAGCGGAACTCAAGATAGTCGGTGAGAATAAGATTTAGCCGCGCTTCAAGATAACGCTTTACCTGTACTGATTTCTCCGCATTATCCAGACTTGTCCCGATGGGTTTCGTCTCAATATAGCCGATGTTTACCGAACCATGCTGTACCAGTATGTCAGGCGCACCGGCTTCGATGTGCTGCGGTTCGTTGGTCGCCGTAATCCCTTTGCCCGAAGCCTGAATAAGGTCTATCAAGAAAGAGCGATAGCTGTGCTCAGTCGCTATTCCCGCTGCCAGTTTTTTCTCGACTTCGTGCAGATAATCCTGGAATGATTTAACATCAGCAGCCATCCGGCTCACCTCGTAAATATATTAACAGGATACGGGCATTGTAACAGCGCCGTTTCGGGGCGTCAATATTGGCGTTTAACTCTTCCTATGATTTCAGTTCTTCCAGATTTTTATAGTAATCGAGCGATTCCGGGTTGGCGATGGCGCTCAGGTTGGTCACCGGCTCGTCGTGGATGACGTTCTTCACGGCCAGCTCCACTTTCTTGCCGTTGATGGTGTAGGGAATATCGGGGACGGCGATGACTTTGGCCGGGACATGGCGCGGCGAAAGGTTCTCCCGGATGACCGACCTTATCTTCCTGACGAGGGCCCGACTAAGCTCCACATTATCGGCCAGCTTCACAAAAAGGATGATGCGCACGTCATTTCCCCAGTTCTGCCCGACGACGATGGCATCTTTAATCTCGCTCACGCCGTCCACCACGCGGTAAATCTCGGCCGTGCCGATTCTGACGCCCCGCGGCTTTAAGGTGGCGTCGGAGCGCCCGTAGATGACGGCGCCGCCTGTTTCGGTAAACTCAACGTAATCACCATGCCGCCACACATTGGGATAGACATTGAAGTAGGCATCGAAGTACTTCTGATTGTCTTTATCGTTCCAGAAGTAGAGGGGCATGGAGGGATAGGGGTTCAGGCAGACAAGCTCACCTTTCGCCCCGACAATTGAATTTCCCTCGCCGTCGAAAGCTCTAACATCCATACCCAGCCCCTTGCACTGGAGTTCCCCAGTGTAAACGGGTAAAGCCGGGTTGCCCAGCAAAAAGCAGCCGTTGATATCAGTGCCGCCGGAAATGGACGATAAACAGAGGTCTTTCTTGATATTGCCGTACACATACTCAAAATTTGAGATGGATAACGGTGAGCCGGTGGAGAGAATTGATTTAAGTTTGCTTACGTCATATCTATCCGAAAGTTTCAAACCCGATTTCTCCAGCTCGGTAATATACTTGGCACTCGTGCCGAAGATGGTAATCCCTTCTTCCTCGGCAATCTTGAAAAGGCTACCCCGCCCCGGGTGGAAGGGCGAACCATCATAGAGAAGCACCGTCGTCCCCAGGGCGAGGGAACTGACGAGCCAGTTCCACATCATCCAGCCGCAGCTGGTGAAATAGAAAACAACATCATCCCGTTTGACATCGGTGTGGAGTGTCAGGTCTCTCAGGTGTCCCAAGAGGACGCCGGCTGCCCCCTGCACCAGGCACTTGGGAAGCCCGGTCGTTCCAGAAGAATACATGATATAGAGGGGATGGTCGGAGGGTAGCTGTTCAAATGTGAGTTCGGCGCTCGAACCCTTTGTCAGGAAATCATCAAAAAGGACGCTATTCGGAACGGCGCCCATAACCGGCTTTTCATTCGTATAGGGGACAACCACCGTCTTCTCGACCGAAGGAAGCTCTTCTAGAATGGCGCTTGCTTTTTCCAGCGAGTCAAAGGCGTTCCCGGTGTAGAAGTAGCCGTCGGCGGTAAATAAGACTTTGGGATTTATCTGCTCGAAACGGTCGAGCGCCCCCCTCACGCCGAAGTCGGGTGAGCAGGATGTCCAGACGGCACCGATACTTGTTGTCGCCAGCATGGCGGCGACCGCCTCTATCATGTTCGGCATAAAGGCGGCAACCCGGTCGCCGGGCTTCACTCCCATGTCTCTTAGTGCGCTGGCGAGCCTGGCGACAAGCCGGTAAAGCTCAGCGTAGGTGATGCTTTTGCGAATTTCATTCTCCCCGCGGAAGACAATGGCCGTTTTATCATCGCGGTAGCGCAACAGGTTTTCGGCGAAGTTAAGGTGCGCCCCCGGAAACCACTTCGTATCCATCATGTGGGCGCCGGTCGTTAAAACACGGCCATATGATTTTGACGCCTTTATAATGCAAAAATCCCACAGCGCCGCCCAGAATTCGGCCGGGTTGTCAATTGACCACTGGTGCAACTCATTATAAGAGCCGATTTTAAGATTACAACGCCCCTTTACATAATCTGTGAAACGCGTGATGCTGGCATTTTTTACCCGTTCTTCCGGCGGCTCCCAGAGCGGTGTTTTCATGACAACTCCTTTAAGGCTAATGCCTGTAATTATAGCCGTGAGCAATCTGTATGTAAATTGAACCGGTACAGGAGTTCTGGTTGCATATGGCTCTAATCGGGAAACCCTTAAATTGCCGGAGTAATGAAAGCCGAATGGAAAAAGCGTTACCGTATGCTATAATATGGCATGGAGGTGCAGGTATGATGGAGAATTTGCTCGCTGTCCTCCGCGGTTATTCTGACCTTATAAATCTTTTCCTGGTTGTGGGCGCCGTACTTTTGTCCATTACCGTATTTTTCATGCTGGACGGCGTGCGGCAGGCGCAGGGAAGGGAGCACCGGCAAAGGTTAATTGACGAGGTAATAAACTGGGCGATAGATGCCGGCAACTGCCGGGCTTATGAGTATCAGGCCGAATACCTGGAAAAACATAATGAGCTTAAATTTTTCATCGCGCATGACCTGATAAGCGGCCTGAAAATCATCGAAGACCACGGTGAATATATCAGCCGGATTTCCAAGTACCTGGATAAAGAGCTTTCCGGCGGCGTTCAGGATGTCATCAACCGGATAAAAGAGCGGGAATTTCTCCTGGCCAAAGCGGCGGCCATTGAGCCCGTGGTGGTGCCGGAAGAGGTACAGAAAACGCTGGAAATCCTGGAAAGACGGGTTTCGGTCATGGACAGCCTGGGCCAGGCGGCCAAGAGCCAGGTGCTTTTCAGCCAGAACGCCGGTGAATTGCGCCTTGCCGTAAACACGGTTATTAAAAGGGGCGTGGAGTTAAAGACGAGAATCGCTTAACTTCACGAAATCATATAGACCATTTTATCTACGGGAATAAGCCGCGCGGTGCCGAGCAAGGTAAAAGGGGTAAGCGCTATTTCCAGTTCGTGAATATCATTGGCCTCTAACGTCCAGAATACGGTATGCTCATGCTAGGCGACGTATGCTCCAACGACCTTTACCCCGGCTTTCTGGAAACCCTCGCGTATCGCGGAAAACACCCTCAACGTTTCCTGGGTTTTGGTCAATAAACATCTTTCTGGCGTATGAGTGTGAATGTACATGAAAAGCATGGTATCACCTCCTGAGATTATTTTCTCACGATTTATTAAATTTGGTTTCAAGGTAAAGAAAAAGTACAGTCTGTCGTTGCGAGGAGTCCTTCCCATCCCTTCACCCCTGGGAAGGACGACGTGGCAATCTCGCATACATAGAATAACTTAACCACATTGTGAGATTGCCACGCTGATTTCATCCGCCGGTGGTGGATTCATCCTGAACGGATTCACCGTGAACGGATTTCATCATGCTTGCACTTGTAGTGCAAGTACAAGTGCTCGCAATGACAGGAACAGGGGCACGGATTGCTTCGCTAACGCTCGCAATGACGGACCAGTTCATAATTATCCTTCAACCGCCTTCTTCTCCATTGCAATTGCCCCATTCTTATTCGTGATGAACAGATTTGCCAGCCAATTTTCGTCTTCAGCCGGGTAGTCCTCGCGGAAATGCGCCCCGCGGCTTTCGGTGCGGGTTAACGCAGCCCTTGTCACCATCTCTCCGGCGAGGAGTAAATTATCAAGCTCCAGCCGCCGCCTGAGTCCCCTTACATCGGCCGCTTTAGCATCCCTGGACAGCGAGCGGATTTCATTGATTTTGTCAATGGCCTCTGTCAATCCCTTCCCGTTGCGGATAATGCCGACGTTCTTCCACATCGTTTCCTGAAGACTACGTGTGAGATTTGCAGTCTGGTCACTGCTTTCGCCCATCATAGATTCGAGGCGCTCCTTCTCGGCGGCAATTTCTTTGGCGTCAATCTTCAAAGTATCGCGACCCTTTGCAAAGTCAGCCGCATTCTCCCCGGCGAGACCGCCCAGGGCGAAAATCTCGGCGAGGGCGTTTCCACCCAGCCGGTTGGCGCCGTGCTCACCGCCCGTCACCTCCCCGGCGGCAAAAAGACCCGTGATATTCGTCCCTGTCTCCACATCGATGACGCAGCCGCCCATGTGGAAATGGCAGGTCGGCGAGACGATAAACTCCCTTTTGCCTTCAGAGATGGCTTCCAGCGGCAGGAGAAAGCGGAACTTTCTCATGTTAGCCTCAGATACGGGATTCAAATCAATGATGACGCCGCCCTCCTTATCCCTTCCCTCAGTTATCTCCCGCGTGATTGCCTGGGCGGTGCGGTCGCGGGTCATGGTCATGGGGGTCGTCATGCCGTGCCGGATGAATATATCTTCACCGAGGACGTTCTTTATCTTTGCCCCGGCGTTTAAGACGAAAATCTCGTAGTTAAATAATCTAACCCCGCCGATGGCGGTCGGGTGGAACTGGACGAACTCCATGTCGCGGAGCGGAATACCGGCGTTAAAGGCTAACGCGTAGCCGTCCCCTGTCATTCCAGCGGCATTATTCGTGTAAAGGTAAAGGTGTCCCAGTCCGCCCGCCGCCAGCACGACCGACTTCGCCGAAAAGACGAGCACGCTCTCACCCTGGTCTATGCCTATCGCGCCGCTAACTCTGCCGCCCTTTACGAGCAGTTTGGTAACGAATACCCTCTCCCTGAAAGTCACTCCCATCTTTGTCGCGTATGCTTTGAGCGGCAAAGTATAGCTGGTGCCGCGGTTTTTCTCGCCGCGCACGCTACGGGGATAAGAGTGCCCGGCAGCGCGGGTGATGATATGTTTGCCGTTTTCCTTATCAATGAGAGCGCCGTACTTCTCAAGGTTCGGAATCTCGCGGGCGGCGCGTTCCGTCATCTTTTCGACGAGATTCCGGTCATTGATAAAACACCCGCCTTCCATCGTATCTCTGGTGTGGATAGCGGGGTTATCACGCGGGTCGGCCTCGCCGGTGGCCGATGCCATGGCCGCAAGCGATAAGGCTGTATTGTTGCCCAGCCCGGTGCGGGACTTGGAAACAAGGATAACGGATACCCCTTTCTCCCTGGCCGCAATCGCCGCCCTCAGTCCCGCCCCACCGCTCCCGATGATAAGAACGTCAGTGGTTATGGTTGAAAGTGAGTTAAGAGTCATGGTTTATTCACCCTTTCAAGTTTAATAATAAGTGGCCATAATGTTGGAAAGTATCTATCGCGTAACAAAAGCATAATAGTCATGAGCCCAAG